>JAAUYJ010108634.1_pt1 | contig 21294 bp, 17 predicted proteins | sample 7278031 | NCBI WGS metagenome assembly JAAUYJ01 (sample SAMN14350222, study PRJNA611818) | marine sediment metagenome | isolation source: surface marine sediment (1.8m) | place: French Polynesia: Moorea | collected 2018-08 | reverse complement strand
CTCAGTTATTAGTTCTCAGTTATCATTTCTCAGTTATCAGTTATCAGTTATCAGTTATCAGTTCTCAGTTCTCAGTTCTCAGTTATCAGTTATCAGTTATCAGTTATCAGTTATCAGTTATCAGTTATCAGTTATCAGTTATCAGTTATCAGTTCTCAGTTTTCATTACCTCTGGAATAATACCAACTGGAATAATACCAACTCCCAAAAAGAATGCTATAGCTGAGAGATACTTCAACAATTAAGTAATTAGTAAAATTCAACAATATTTTTGACAATTACTATAGAATTTCCCAGGTTAGTGAGGTACACCGCTGGAGATCCCCCCTAACCCCCCTTGAGAAGGGGGGGGGAACTGGAAGTCCCCCTTAAAAAGGGGGATTTAGGGGGATCGTTGATGTACCTCACGCCTACTGAAAAACGCTATATATGTTCTTTATATTTCTATTTGCTTCCCAAACCTCCCACACTTCCCTCTCCCCCTACCCTATCAAACATAGCAAAGTTTTTGATAAATGATATAAGGAGACTTTACATTAGGAATATTATCTTTTTTTATCCCCTTAAAATAGGAGGCTTTATACCAGAATTATTCGGTAAAAATTTCACTCTTGGTTAAAAGTGTAAAATCTAGCAATTATCATATTCATTTTTATACATTTTTTTCTAGTTTCTGTTACCTGTTACCTTTGTAATAGAACTAGGTTTCCGCATTTCAAATGAAAATCCTATATAGTATTTTAAATTTAATCCTGTTGAATGGTAAAAAGTATTAATTCCCCATTCATTACCTAGAATTAATGCCAAGTATTTCGATCATTATTCCCGTTTTAAATGAAGCTCAAATGATCGCCCGAACTATATCAAAAGCCCAAACAGGCACAGATATAGAAATAATCGTAGTTGATGGTGGGAGTAATGACGGTACAGTTGAAATTGCCCACTCTTTAAATGTCCAATTAATTTCTACTATTCCTGGCCGTGCGACTCAGATGAACCAAGGAGCAGCAAATGCAAAAGGAGATATTTTAATCTTTCTCCACGGAGATACTCTCTTACCAGCAGGTTTTGATTCCTTAGTGCGAGAAGCTCTGGGAAAAACAAACACCATTGCAGGTGCATTTGAGTTAAGTATTGGGGGAAAAGCAAGCAGTTTACGACTGGTCGAGAAAATAGTAAATTGGCGATCGCTCTATCTAGAAATGCCTTATGGCGACCAAGGAATTTTTCTCAAAGCTAACATATTTAAAGAAGTGGGTGGTTTTCCGACAATACCCATTATGGAAGATTTTGAACTGATACGTCAGTTAAGAAAAAAAGGGCAGATAGAAATTGTTTCAGCCCCAGTATTAACTTCTGGTCGTCGGTGGCAAAAATTCGGGATACTCAAAACTACACTAATTAATCAAATAGTAATAATTAGTTATCTACTAGGAGTATCACCAGAAATATTAGCTCAGTGGTATCGTGGCCAAATTAAGTAAGGAAGAACGAAAAAATAGACGTTGCAGCATCATGGGGTAATTTTGATATTTCCCAAAAAATTTGTCCTTATCTATGGATTTTTTCAGCCCAAGACCCTATTTAGATTAACTTTTTTAAAGTTGAAAACTAATTTTGATACTAGACTGCGCCTAGCTCGTAAAATATTAGCTTAATATCTTCTAAAGATTTTCTGACTAAATATATCAGAGGAAAGATTGAGTATGCCAGAAGCAACAGATACAGGATTCGTTCAACCATATAATGGAGATCCTTTTGTAGGTCATTTGTCCACTCCTATCAGTGATTCTGACTTTACCAGAACATTTATTGGCAATTTACCTATCTACCGTCAAGGTTTATCTCCTATTCTGCGTGGTCTAGAAATAGGTATGGCCCACGGTTATTTTATCGTTGGTCCTTGGACAAAGCTTGGTCCATTACGTGATGGTGCTACAGCTAACTTAGGTGGACTAATTTCTGCGATCGCCTTAATTCTAATTGCCACTATTTGCTTATCTGCTTATGGCATAGTTTCCTTCCAAGGAGATAGCCCCGAAGGTGCAGACCCACTCAAAACTTCTGAAGGTTGGAGTCAGTTAACAGGTGGTTTCTTTATTGGTGGTATGGGTGGTGCCTTTGTCGCTTACTTCCTAATAGAAAACTTTGAGCTTGTAGACTCTATGTTCCGAGGATTCGTTAACTAACTAAATACCTGTTAAAGAGTTAGGATGTGAATTTGCTTTTTATATTTACATCCCCCTCAAGTACAAGGTGGAATAATTAAAATCAAAATTTGAAACAAACAAGTCAAATTTTGGTTAAATTAGAGAACCACCTATTTTGAAATTATGTAATTTAAGGAGAATTTGAAATGACAGGTTCTTATGCAGCAGCTTACTTGCCTTGGATATTAATTCCACTAGTTACCTGGTTAATGCCAGTGGTAGTTATGGGTTTGTTGTTTATTCACATTGAGAGTGAAGCCTAGTTTTTCTAGTTTTTTATTAGTCTAGGTTAATAATTTCATTAATTAAAGTGGCGTACTAACATCTACCTGATTTAAAATCTAGGAGATAAAAACGCCACTTTTTTTGTTGTTTTTTTGAAGTTAGACTGGGTAAACTTTTTATTATTAATTATGGTAAGCATTCAGCCCTCAGCTATCAGCTTTCAGCGTTCCTCATTTTTGGTATTTGGAGGATGAATTAAGATTGAAGTAGTGCCATAATTCAAAGTCTGGGTAACAGCGGACATCATCAGTTAAGTTTAACTATTTATACCAATTTCCCAAAAGAATGTGATGCTTGAGCCAACTTCAACTATTAACTAAAATCAATTTTTTCCACTTTATCCGTTTTATAACCAGCTTTTTTCTTTTTTTTTTTTCGATGATTTCACCACACCCTAAACCCCACACCCAAAACCCAAGATTGATAATATTTGTAGCAAACATTTATCAATTTGGTATTAGGTAAATATTTGATTGCTGGCAAGCGTAGTATCCCCCAAGGAAGCGCTGACTGCTAATAGCTGAATGCTTACTAATTATGTCTCTTAGGAAATCGTATAATTACAGATACAAAATTAATTTATAGTGTAATTTTATAGAAAATTTTCCGTATAAATATCAATGTTTTTCTGCTGATAAAGTGTTTGAATAAAGAAGAAAAAGCTTTAAACCTAATAACGGTTTTGATTCAAATATCAATCATCAAACCATCCGGTTTTTAACTGATTAAACTTTCAAAATACCTATCTTTTTCCTGTAGTCTACCTTTATGAAAACGGCTATAATTAGGGTTTGCGCTCAAAAGTCTTTTTGTGAAGGTAGGGATTAGGGAGGAGGTAGGGACGTTGTATGTAACGTCCCTACAGAGTCAACAGAAACAGGCAGTTATAGAGAAGTTATTCCGAAAAATTATCCCTTGATGCAACCTCCCCAACTCTTACCCAAATACTAACATCCATGAGCCAGAGCCACCCCAAATCTCGTATTTTTTCGGGACTTAAAAATGCTCAAACCTTTATCTGCCAATACTTTTATCTTTAATTAGCCAGCCCTAATTAATTATTTAGCAAACAAATTTTAGATTTTAGTAAACAGGGAATAGGGAACAAATACTGTATCTGATCAAATATGAGAACCACCATACTATAGTCATAATTCATAACTACAGAATGTCTGTAATGACCTCTAGAAGATAACTAATATTGTTGAAATTTACTTAAAAATATTGGGGGGTAAAAAAGTGGAAGAAAAACTACAAGAATTAGCAGAAAAATATGAAATTCCTCTAGAATTAATTACAGCAGCAATTAAACTTGAAAAAAAAGAAATTTTCAAGCAAAAGCGCAAGACTGCTCCGACAAAATTACTCGAAATGATTGAACGTTATAGAGACTCATCAGAATTATTGATGGAGGATACCCATTATGGCACTTAAACTCAGAAGTATCCGTCTAAAAAACTGGAAATGTTATCAAAATCAAGAAATAAAATTTAACCTAAATACTGATAAGCAAATCTGGATTGTTTTTGGTCAGAATGGATTTGGCAAAACATCTCTACTAGAGGCAATTCAATGGTGTCTTTACGGAGCAAAAGTTATTTCTGATTCTAAATTACTAGACCATTTTAATCGGGTAATAGTTAAAAAAAATCCTAATTTGGAAATATCAGTAGAACTTGTTTTTGAGCATAATGGAGATATTTACAATATTAGCAGAGTTGCAAAAAGAGAAATACAAGGCGAAACAGTTAGAGCAAAAGTAGAACTACCAGTAATCAATAAAAATGGTAAAAATATCAGAGATGTTCCAGAAAAAATTGAGGAACTATTGCCAAATTCCTGTAAAGAATTTTTCTTCTTTGATGGTGTAGAAATCAAACGTTATGCTCAACGAATTCACACTAAAGAAACCCACAAAGCCATAGAGCGAATACTAGGAATTACTGAGTTACTAAATCTCCGGCACGACGTAGAAATTACTAGAAAAAAATTAGATCAAAAATTTAATGATGCAGATTCGGCTAATGAAAGTCTCAGACAAGTCAAACAAAAACTTCGAGAAATTCAAGAAAATATAGATATAAAAACAGGACAACTTGAGGAAGCAAAATTAGCCGATCAACAGGCTGAGATTGACCTGAAAGAAACAAGAGAAGAGGCTAATAAAATTGAAGCACTACAACATAAATTAGAACAATTAAAGGATTTATAAAGAGAACAAGAACGTTCTAAAGAAAACCTAAAAAAAGCAACAGAACAATTAGAAAGTGGGTTGAGACAAGCACCTATTCCGTTATTAATAGAATTTGTCAGGGAAGTTGCAGATGATATGCAAAGTACAGCTATTACAACCGCTAGACGTTCTGGTTCAGTTAAGCTTTTACGAGAATTATTAGAAGATAAAACTTGTGTTTGTGGTCGTTGTATAGATGAAGATTCTCGTCAATTTATTATCAAAGAAATTGAAAGCTTAGAATCTAGTGTTAGTAGTACCCAAGAAGTAATCCGTCAGGATGAATTACGTAACCGTCTAGAAACACTTTGCGACTATAAAATACCTAACTTTGAAGACCTTTTGTTGGAGCGCGATTGTCTACAAGATGAACTAGAAACAATCAAACTAGACACATATCGTCTGAAACGATAAACTAAAGGAATTAATCAAGAAGACGCTCAAGCAATTTGGCAAACGGTAGGAGAAGCAGAGCAAATTACCAGACAAAAAAAAGAACAAATTGACAGATTAAATAACGACATAGAAGATTTAAAAAAAGACGAAGAAAAACAACGCCGAGAAATAGAAAAACTAGCAACTCAAGATAAACAAACAGAAACTTTAGCAAAGCAAGCAAAACTAGCAATAAATCTTTATGAAGCCACAGATGAACTAATAAAATGGCGCACAGAAGAAAGAAAACAAACCATCGAAGATAAAACCTCTAAAATTCATCGCCAAGTCACTAATAAACCAGAAGAATATCAAGGGATAAAAATTCAACCTGACTATACTTTAGGAGTCAAAAATGCAGTAGGTCAAATTATCGACCCAGAAACCTTAAGTGCAGGAGAAAAAGAAGCTTTAGCCTTCGCTTTTATCACAGGATTAAATTTAGCATCTGGTACAGCAGCACCTTTAATTATGGATACCCCTTTTGGTCATCTAGATACCAAACATCAGAAAAACTTAATTACATCATTACCAGAAATTCCATCTCAGGTAATAGTTTTAGCAACAGACCGAGACTTTCCCTCGCATCTTTTAAATATTGTGCAACCTCACATTGCAGGTACTCTCAATATTCGCCGTCTCGAAGCAACAGCAGATACTTCCGTAGTAGAGGAAAAAAAATGAAACGTATTGACCCCAAAGCAACTATTCGCCCCACACCAGAAGCAAAAGGTTATTTGGACACGCTCAAAAATCAGGCCGTTTTCGGACGAATGGTTGATGCTTATGTATTTGCAGCAGCTTACGCCATCAAACAAAATGCTGATATCTCCCAAGTTTCTCTCAAAAGCCGCCAGGATATGGTAATTATGAAAAGTGTTGATGATGAGGTACGTCTGGCACTAGAAGCAGGAGTTCATGCCATAACTAAACGCAACGGTCAACCCCAACCTAACGAAAGTCGGGAAGTCCTGGAAATTATCACAAAATATGCAGAAGTGGGACTGAATTTGTTAAAAGTACGATGGGAAGGAAAGACTCGTACTCAAATTCAAGACGACATTCACAGAATTATTACTGGTAAAATAGAACAAATGTCTACTTAATAAAGTCAGAAGTCAGAAGTTATTTTTTTAACGGGGAGTTGAGCAACTCTCCAAAAATATTTCGCCTTAAAAAGCGGGGTTTTAGACCCATATCATTTTGATAAAGCAGCGTACACTGATATATTTACAAATTGCAGGAAGTGTCCAATAGCTAAAAGTCTTATATTATTCCAATGGAGATACTGCGCAAACGGTAATGTATTCCCCCTATTGCCTGTTGCCAGATGAGCTGTTGCCTCCGCAAAGCGCTATAAAGCAATACAATAATTAATCAGCAGTATTACTTATAACTAAACCGTGAAAATATTCATCTATCACACCCCCGAAGAAACCCCCACCGAAAATATGCCAGACTGCGCGATCGCTGTTGATGTCCTCAGAGCTACAACAACAATGGCCACAGCTCTCAATGCAGGTGCAGAAGCAGTACAAGTATTTAGTGATGTTCAAGAACTAATGACGGTTAGTGAAAAATGGCCTTCAGCTCAACGTATTCGTGTAGGTGAACGAGGAGGCAAAAAAGTAGAAGGTTGTGACGAAGGCAACTCACCCCTCAACTTTACCCCAGAAGTAGTCAAAGACAAACGCTTATTTATGACTACTACTAATGGCACCCGTTGTCTCCAGCGCATCCAAAACGCGAAAGTTGTTCTCGCAGCAGCACTCATTAACCGTCGCTCCGTAGTTGAATATCTGAAAGCCAATAAACCAGAAACTATTTGGATATTAGGTTCTGGTTGGGAAGGTAGTTATTCCCTAGAAGATACAGTCTGTGCAGGAGCGATCGCTCATACTCTACTCACAGAAACTAACTCATCTCCAGAGGAAACTATTGGCAACGATGAAGTATTTGGTGCAATATCTCTCTATCTCCAGTGGGAGCAAAAATTGTATGAATTAATGAATTATGCTAGTCACGGTCAACGTCTCAAACGTCTAGAATGTTATGAAGACCTCAAATATTGTTCTCAAACTGACATCTTAGATATTTTGCCTTTACAAAAAGAGCCAGGAGTTTTGATCAAAGGATAAACAAATTCATTATAAGGCAGTTAATAGAACCTATTTGATATCTTTGCCTGGGATGATTTTTTTCACTTCTGAGTCGGTTTTGCTGACTCAGAATTCACTATATACAGCACTTTCCAGTTTTATGAGGTACTTATACCATTTCTCAAAAATTTTGCTACATCTTATGAAGTTGTAGGGTGTGGGGTGTGGGGTGTGGGGTTTTGGGTGTAGTGATAAAAAGACAAAAAACCAGATCAAAAACAGGCACTTAATGACTAAAAATCAATAAATTGTAGTTATTAATTCATAATTTTAGAACTTATAAAGTATAGCGTTGTTTTTGATAATTAGTATTATACAAATTTATAAATCTTTGCTACAAAAGAGTGCGGTTATTTCTAGTAGTAAATGCCAATAGTCAGTAATCAGTAGAGATAGCTTATTCATCCTTGTAGGGAAGTTTCATGGAACGTCCCTACTGTTGTCTGAATTGAAAACCGCTTTCAGTAACAATTATTCCTCCAATTTTCTCTTTCTTCCTACTCTCTTGACACTTCCCAAACTCTGATTTTTTGGCGTTGCTGAATGGTAATGATTTTTAGATTAAGTATCAACGTCAAACATAAGTTTTTCAATTTTACCTTCAGCTACTTACCATTACATTTCAGCAACGCCGATTTTTTCAGCAAACCCCAATTATTTCTCCCTACTCCCTACTTCCTACTTCCTCTTTTCCGCAGAGGTCTATTCAATCCTAATTGATATTTCCTCCAAGACTTCCCAGACTTGCCAGACTTCCCAGACTTACCCAACTTCCCAGACTTACCAAACTTGCCAGACTTACCAAACTTGCCAGACTTACCAAACTTCCCAAACTTGCCAAACTTCCCAAACTTGCCAAACTTCCCACACTTCCCACACTTCCTACACTTCCCACACTTCCTAACTACGCCCAACTCAACTCCATTAAAAAGTTAGCAATTTTTTGAGATGCACCTGGTTCCCCCATTCTATAAACACCATTTTCCGCAATAGACTGTAGTCGGTCTCGGTCATTTAACAGAGACTTAACCACCGCTCCAACTTGCTGAGAATCTTTGACTAGAATTAAAGAAGGTCCTAAAAGCCGACTTTGAGCTTCTGCAAAAGCAGTTGTAAATTGGGGACCGTTGCCAGGAATAGCGATCGCCGGTTTGCCCAAACCCACAAACTGTTCTGTTGCAGTACCAGCCATAGCAATAGCAAAATCTCCCTGATGTAAAAAGTCCTGAAAAGCTTGTTGATTTAAAATAAGAGTTGCATTTTTATAAGTTAATTGTAGGGGAAACTGAATACTACCCTCTCCTGAAAATAAAGCAGGTTGAGGATTATCAACGGGCAACTGCAAAATACTACTTTGGGTCTGATTTCTAATTTCCCTGTCTGCACGCCAACCATAATTTTTAAGAATTTCACTTAAAGGTTCTAAAGTTAAATTAGGAGCGATCGCTCCTAAAAACAATAACCTTTCCTCAGCAAAAGTTTCGATCAATTCTGCAATAGCCTGACCAATAATTTCCCAATTAGCATAAGCTTCAGGAGAACGAGAACCAGGTAACAAAGTAATAATAAGCTGACGCTGCATTTGTGGCAGTTCCCGATCAGTCTTATACATTGATATCTGAGAACTTTCCAACTCCAGAGCATCCATCATCGGGTTGCCCACATAATAGGCTCGAATGAACTTTTTCCGTAACATTTGTGCTGTTAACTTATCTCTAGCAATAACAGCTCGACATTTACGCAGACCCATCAACCAACGTTCCCAAGGAAAGTAAACCGAACCCGACCACAGCAGAAAACGCTCTACCCAAGACCTGGGTGGTAACTCTCTAACTTCATCTCGTAGATGATACTCTGATTTGGCAGTTCCGAAAAAAGTGTATGGAGCGCCACTTAACCAAGCAAACAATAGAGGTACAATATCTCCTATAGCTAATATCGCTACTTGATGACCATTATTAGTTTGGAAACTTACCCAATGGCGTAATGCTTTAATTTGAGCAAAAGTCAGTTTGAATAAACCACCTTTGATATCTCGCCATAACTGTTGCCCTTCCATATATATAAACCCACCTGAAGGCATTCTCTGTAGAGGGCCGATAATAGTTACATTATTGAGTTCGGTGTAAGCTTGCCCTTCTCCCACTAGGGGTAAGGCTGCTAACTCAGGAGGAAGAGGATATTTTTGCAGTTGTTTTAAAATTTGAAGTGCGATCGCATCTTCCCCATGACCGTTACTCAGGCAAAGTATCTTTAATGTCATAATCAAAATCTGTAGTTCTTCAACTTAACAATTACCTCTCCTGGAAAAGAAGAAGATTGACTCAAAGGAAAAATTTTCTTTTTATCCCCTTAAAATAGGAGGCTTTCAACCAAAATTTTTCGGTAATATAAGCAAATTAACAAGTAGTAAAAATTAATCTGCTATTTAGCTTAGTTTTTTTCAGGGCTAAATTCCTGAAAATTTAAAACGGTTCGTGAGAGAAAAACTCCTAATACCAATTTCATGTATTTCAGCTACTCAAGTTTAGAGTAGTCAGTGGTCAGGAGATAAGGTGAGTCACGTTACCCCCGCCTAAGCGAGGGCGTGCTTTTTGAATTTGGTATAACTACTAACCACTAAATTCGTGACTATTGACTCGTGAATGTCATAGGACGATTCAGCACCGCCAAATAATTTATTTATTATTTATTCACTGAAGATATAAAGAAATTCGGAACTGCCAATGAACATATTACAAAACCTACAAGGGGGTAAATATACCTTAGAACAAGAACTTGGACGAGGTGGCTTTGGAATTACCATCTTAGCTACTCATAATTATTTGGGACAACCTGTAGTAATTAAGACTCTTAATGAGTCTCTAGGTCAACATCCTAACTTTGAGGAGTTTCAACGAAAGTTTCAGGATGAGGCCAAAAGACTGGCTTTGTGTGTCCATCCAAATATTGTCCGGGTGAATGATTTTTTTGTTGAAGCAGGGCAACCCTATATGGTAATGGACTATATTCCTGGTAAAACTTTGGCGGAAGTTGTTTTTGGTGGGCAATCTCTATCAGAGGCGATCGCTATTCATTATATCCAGCAAATTGGCAATGCTTTGAGAGTTGTGCATCAAAATAACCTGCTGCACCGGGATGTTAAACCCCAAAATATTATGTTGCGTCAAGGTACTCAGGAAGTAATATTAATTGATTTTGGTATTGCTAGGGAATTTATCGCAGGTAAAACTCAGGTTCACACTAATTTGGTCTCGGATGGTTATGCACCTCCCGAACAGTATTGGGTCAAAGGAAAACGTACTGCGGCAACAGATGTTTATGGGTTGGCGGCTACTCTCTATACTTTATTAACAGCAAAAATGCCCATATCTGCTCTGACTAGAGAGCAACAGGAAATGCCTACTCCTCGTGAGTTACAACCTCAGCTTAGTGCTGCAATTAATCAAGCAGTAATTAAAGGTATGGCTTTGGACATTCAATACCGACCTGCTACTGTTGATCAATGGCTAGAACTTTTGCCAAATTCTTTAAATACTGGGTCTACTTTAGCTGTAGTGTCTAGAAATTTACCCCAAAGTTTAGGGACTGGAAATACTAGAACTACTGGTGTTCCTGGGGGAGAACAATCTAAAGGACTTTGGCTTTGGGGCTTTATCGGGGCGATTGCTACTCTGATCGGAGGAGCTTTAGCAGCTATTTTACTTAACTCTGAGCCATCTTCTAGTCCACCTATTGTTCTACCAACTCAGCCTTTTCCCACGGTTGAACCATCGGATATTGCTCAAACTCCTTCTGCAAAACCTACTCCTATACCTACTCCCATACCTTCTCCTACGCCAGAACCAATAGAAACTGAACCAACGACTGTTACTCCTATTCCTATTCCTATTCCTATTCCTACTCCCACCCCGACTCCTGTAGAGCCAATTATTCAACCGATTCCTAGTCCCGAACCTCCTGTATTAGAGCCAACTCCCATTCCCACTCCTAGTCCAACTCCGACACCCGATCCTGTAGAACCAGTTCCTGATATACCAATAGATTTGGTTTTACCTAATAATATTCCTTCCGATCCTGTGGATAATTCAACTCTTGGGGATGAGCTGATTAAAATTCCTGGTCTTCCTCCTGGTACTCCTGAAAGTAAAGTGATTGAATTGTTGGGACAACCCACTAAAACTATTCCTAGAGGTTATTGGCCAAATACAAGAGCTGTGATTTATGATTTATTACCAAATAAAATTACTTTGGGCTATATATATGACCTAGATTCCAATCGTTTACGTCAAACTGAGTTGTCTGTACTGGAATCTATGGATGAGCTGATGGTGAAAACGGCTTTATCGGGAATGTTGAGATGGCAAAATACCCAGGAAGTGATTCAAAAATGGCGTGATGTCCGAGACGGTGAAATTAATCGCTATGAATTTAAGGCAAATAACTTCGAGGGTTTAGTGGAACGAAGTAGTAACAATCGTATTTATATTGGTATTTGGGAAGAGGACTTACATTAGGGTCTGCTGACAAAAATTGGTTGGTAGGGCTAGGACAGGGGGACGCACCAGAAGCGGAGATGGCAGGAACAGGCGACAGTTTCGGCCATTTTATGTGAAGAAATTTTCTTAAATTTCAGCAGCAAATTTTCGGATTTTGAGGCCAATAAGCAGCCGATAACTAGGAGATAAATTGAAGATAAAAAAAAGCTCTAAAAGCTCTAGCTATACTAACTTTTAGCTTTATTCAGCCAGCCCTAAATTAAATTTAAAAATCAAATCCCCTCTGCCTCCGGTTCATAGATATAACAAGTATTTAAGCAGATTCTCTATCAGTTGTCATAATTAAAATCATTGTGTAAGATAAAAGGATAAGCACAAGGGGCATTAACGGTTTCGACAAGGTGGTGAAATCTACTTTGTGATTCAGGTCGAGAGTGAGTCTTCTCTCGAAAATATCAGGCTCAAAAAATAATAAGTGCAAACAACATTGTACCTTTTGCTCGTAAGCAAGTAGCTGTAGCTTAATTGCCGAAACGCCTCTTATAGGTTCGAGCGTCTGTGGTTTGACTCCGTTAAGGACTACAGACTTAACCCCAACGGATGCACTAGCTAACTGCCTCTGGTCGGCTGCTAGTTAAGACTTAACCAGAGCATCCCGCCATCCGGGATAATGGATGGTCCCAGCTCTGAGGGTTAAGAAGAGCTAAACCTGTGAATGAGCGAAGAGTCAATAGCCATTTTGGACATGGGTTCGACTCCCATATGCTCCATTAATCCCATTAATAATTAAAAAATCGCTTTCTGTTTATGACCAGAGAGCGTTTTTTTTATGGACACATAGAACATTAGACATTAAGATTATCTTAGGGATCAAAATAAAAAGCCCCTTCGTCAAAGAATGACTAAGGGACAAATAACTATCAGGGTGCATCTACTAAACGTAGTATAACACCCCAAAGGGGTAAAACCCATCAAGCAAGTATTTTAAAAAATATATATTTAATAACAAAATCTATAAGTTTATCTAAATATTCGAGCATATAGATAAAAAAAGTCCCTTAGTCATTTCTGGCCAAGGGACTATAACTATCAGGGTGCATCTACTAAACGTAGTATAACACCCCAAAGGGGTAAAACCCCTCATTTAGGATGAAAATTTGATTAGTTTAATTTATTAAACATATAAGTAAAAAATAACTAACGGTGAAGCACTGCTATATTTAGCTTGTAATGTAGTAGTGAAATCAAATAATACTAATTATGTGTAGCATAAAAAAAGATAAAATCCAGAAAAGCAATTAATAGAGGTTATTTCTTGAGTTCCACAAAAAAGATTAACAACATTAAAGTAATATTTTCTTAAGTATTTAAGTGGGACAAATTAAGGGTCTGGGGAAAAATCGTGTTAGACATTAAACAAATTCGGGAAAATCCACAAACCGTACAACAACAACTCAACCGTCGTGGTGACTATGAGTTACAACCAATCCTAGAATTGGACGAAAAACAACGACAACTGGAAACAGAGCGATCGCAACTTCAAGCCCGCAGTAACCAAATAGGTAAACAAGTAGGAGAAAAAATTAAATCAGGCAGCGACCCCAAAGGCCCAGAAATTAAAGCCTTAAAAGAAGAGGGCAATCAAATCAAAGCCCAACTCAGTGAATTAGAACCAGAGGAAAGAAAACTAAAGGCCCAAATAGAGGCCCTACTCTTAAATATTCCAAATCTACCAAGTGAGTCTACACCAGTAGGCAAAAGTGAAGCAGAAAACGTCGAAGTCAAACGTTGGGGTGATGAATATATTCCCCAAAACCCTAAAATTATTCCCCACTATGAAATCGGGGAAAAACTTGGCATTCTCAACTTCGAGCGCGGAGTCAAAATTGCTCAAAGTCGATTTGTTGCCTTAATGGGAATGGGTGCTGCTTTGGAACGGGCCTTAATTCAATTTATGCTCAACCGTCATATTGAGGCGGGGTATGTGGAAGTCATGGCCCCACTATTAGTAAATAGTCAGTCTTTGACAGCTACAGGCCAACTGCCAAAATTTGCTGAAGACAGCTTTAAATGTGAAGCTGACGATTTATGGCTCATTCCCACTTCAGAAGTTTCAACTATGAATCTTTATCGGGATGAAATTTTGAGTGCAGAAGAACTACCTATTTATCACTGTGCTTATACTCCCTGTTTTCGTCGCGAAGCTGGTGCTTATGGCAAAGATACTAGGGGGTTGATTCGACTGCATCAATTTAATAAGGTTGAAATGGTAAAAATTGTGCATCCTGATCGCTCGGAAGAGGAACATCAAAAACTTGTTGCAGATGCTGAGGCTATTTTGCAAGCACTGAAGTTACCTTATCGAATTTTAGAATTGTGTACTGGGGATTTGGGTTTTGCTGCAGCAAAGTGTTATGACTTGGAGGTATGGTTGCCATCATCAGGAACATATCGTGAAATTTCAAGTTGTTCTAATGTGAGAGATTTTCAAGGTCGTCGCGCTAATATTCGGTTTAAGGAAGGGAAGAAGAAGGGTACTCAATATGTTCATGCTTTGAACGGTTCGGGTTTAGCTGTGGGTCGAACTATGGCAGCTATTTTGGAAAATTATCAGCAGGTTGATGGCAGTGTGAAGGTACCGGAGGTTTTGCAGTCTTATATGGGGTGTGAGTTCATTTGATACAGCAAATTTGGGAGAAATGATGTAAATGGTAAATGATGAAAATATTGTAGTGCGGGCATCTTGACCGCTCCGGGGTGTACCTCACGGGCAAGGGGAAGCGCTGTATCTATTTAATTAGGGCTGGCTGATAAAATCTCAAAGGATTGATATCATGTCCGTTAATATCGTTTGTGTAAAGCCAATGGTAGGTATCTACAGGAAATTTAAGTTTTTTTCACAGCGAGTAAGCCTTCCTCACTATTGCCTGTTTTATGTTCCCTGTTCCCTAGCTTTGCTATACAATACCGATGCTACCGGACATGATATGACTGATATTGGTTGGAGCAATTTTGAGCTATGAAAAACTACCAGGTTTTGGGTGAATAGAGGGGAAAAAGTGAGGATTTGAGGGTAAATATGGCAGAAAATCACTCAAGTTATTCAGTGGACAAACTTCTCTATAACTCCTCTAACTCCAGAGTCTTAACTACTTGTTACTCCCTACTCCCTACTCCCTACCTCAACAAAAAGACTTTTTCAGCCAGCCCTAATTAAAGATAGAGGAGAGCTGTGGGAAGGGTGGGGAGTATGGGGCTGAAATCTGAGAGCTGACGGCTGTTTGCGCAGCATTCCGCAGGAAATGCTTACCTTCTATCTATCTCCTGACTTCATTAATAGACATCTGGTGATCATCAAAAATCAAATCAATTATCTCCTATAAATCATCAAAAATTCCCCCCCTACTCACTACTCCCTACTCCCTACTCCTTACTCCCTCTTTTCCGGAGAGGTCTGATGAAAAACTTGGCGTTGGTAATTGGTAAGATGATTTCTACTAGGGGTGATACCAATCACTTACTCTAGTAAGATATTTAGAGGTATCAGAAACAGATGACTCTTAAAGTTTCATCTCTTAATTTACCAACCCCAAAAACTTAATCTGGCAAAGATGGTAAAATGGGGTAAGTTTAATCAAATTTTGATAAATTTTACAGGGCTTTTCAAATTGATGAACCACATCGCCATAAACAAAACCCTGTAGGGACATTGCATGAAACGTCCTTACTGTGGTCTACCGTGCAGGAAAACCGCTGTAAATATTTTTTAATCGGTAAAACTTACCCCTAATATTCAAGATGCTACAATCATTCTACTTTTTCTTTGAGCAGCTTTAATACCTAAGTAAGTGACTCGTGAAATCATATCTATTAAATTTTCTTTTGCTAGTTTTTGTTGCCACTCCCACCCTTCTTTAGTAGTAGAATAGAGCGGTGGAACACGGTTAAGAGTGTAGGCTATAACATCAATTGTATTAATAGACTTGAGAATATCATCAGGTAATTTTTTTAGTTGTAGTTCGACTTCTTCTGTTACTAATGGTGTCATCGCATTAGATTCATCAAACATAGGTTTTAAGTGAGTAATTATTTTTGTTTCTTTGCAAAAAGATGGGTGTAGAGGAGTGGAAAACATTTTAGTGTTTCTTTGAGAAGCTTTGATACTTAAGTTAATTACTCTATAAATCATTTCTAGTATTTTTTGGGCTCGTTGCTCTTGCCATATTCCTCCTTGTATGGTGGTGAAGTACATGGGAGGTAAACGATTCAGACTATAGGCGATCGCATCAGCTTTATTAATAGATTTAACCATTTCTGGTGGTAATTTTTTTATTTGTTGGTCTATTTTGGCAATTGCCAGAGATTCCATTGCATTACGACAAACTGGAATTTTTGTTGATAGATGTGTACTCATATTATTGTTCCTTTGTCAGGAAATAGACAGTTTTACTATGCTTCGAGCTTTTGGATTGGGTTTTAAACTTTAATCATATTATCGTAACTCAGTAATTATATTGAATAAGTTCCTGAAAAACTGCCAAATTTCAGTAATTATTTGTATGGCCCTATAGTATTTATTGTAAGATATTAATTAAGAAAAGTTTAAGGTGACAGATTTTCTTTCATTCCTGCCACCTAACACCTAACACCTACAACCTAACACCTACAAAACAACCAATGTAGCAATCTTTTTTGAAAATGGTATTAGCTTGTGCTTCAAAATGAATTTACGAAACAGAGAAGCGATCGCCACTGTATTCTAAAAATGAACTTTTAACTTTATAAGTTCTAGTATATCTACTATCAAATTATTTGCGGATAAAAAACTGACTTTTTCTCAAAACTTTATAGAGACAAATCAAAAATCATGCTCAAGGTAAATTAGTTATTTAACGATTAATAGCTAAGAAAAAAATCTGCTCTGGGTAGAGCAGATTAAGATTGTCAACATCTACTTTTTGGAGGCTTCTACCATCCATGAAAATTATTATACTGATTTTCCTAATGTTGTAATAACATTTTAATTTTTGTTATAGAATTGTAATAAACTATAACAAAAATTGCCTCTAAATCACTCAAAATCAAGGGTGTTACCCCTCATTATCACTGGACAAAGTAACAATTGAAACAATCGAGAAGGGTACTAAATTGATTTACCTCTGGTTGTGAAGGTACATTCCGATTTAGCCAAAATGCCTCTATTCCCACATTAATTGCACCCTCATAATCTGCAGTCAAACTATCTCCAATATGTAGAACGTCGTCTAAAGGAAAATTGTATTTTTTTAAAGCAGCAGCGAAAATTTTTCTATCAGGTTTAGCTGTTCCTACTTGTGTAGAAATTGTCACATCACAAAAAAATTCTGCTAATTTTAATGCTTCTAAAATCGGATAAAGTCGTGAATCAAAATTGGATACAACTGCTAACTTAATCCCACGGTCGCGCCACTGAGTTAATGCAGGTTTAACATCAGGATAAACAAACCAAGGTGCTGCAGTGGCAAAATAATCATAAAGTTCCGCAAAAAAACTTTTAAAATCAGAAAACTGTTCAAACACACCTACTTTCTGATAAGTTTCCGCAACAACCTGATACCACCAATTAAACTCCAACTCCTGTATTGTTGCTGCATCCGCGCCAGGAAATGCCATTGGTGGTGCAGCTTTAAAACTTTGAAAAAAAGCTTGAGTGACAGTGGCGGGAGAAATATCTATTCCCCACTTACTGGCAAATTTTTGATAAATTTCACCGATACTACCGCGCGCACCAAACAAAGTACCTGCAGCATCTAACAAAATCAGTTTAGTCATCTTTTAAAAGGTCAAAATTAAAAATTTAATAGGGTGAGCAAATGTTTAGCTTATACCGGGATTCATCCCGGCCTTAACCATCCGGTGTAGCCTGAGACTCTATATACTTTTTCAACATAGAAATAGTTACACCACCACAACTAGCAATAAAATAAGAACTATTCCATAACACAGGTTTTTTGTAGTAAGTTTTGCTTAATTGTGAACCAAATTGTACACGCATTTTGCGACTAGAAACACTTTTAAGGGAGTTAACTAATTTGCTCAAATGTATATCGGGGTGGTACTGGAACAATATATGTATATGGTTTTGTTCACCGTCACAGCTTACCATTACCAGCCTACAGTCTTGCTGTTCGCTCCAAACCTGCAACTATTTCATCTAGCCGTTCAATCATTGTCTCAGTAAAGACTTTACGCCTGTATTTTGTAGTTAATACGTTTGGGGGCTTTTAAGTCAGAGATAGACCTTCCTTTTGAGTAAAAATCATTTTTCACGGGACATTCTACTTGGGAAGACTTAATAGGTTTAGATGCTGTTCTAGACAAAGATATTTATCTAGCCACTTCAGTTGGAAGTAAATTATCTTCTCTGAAACCTTTAAGAACCAATCAAGAGAAATTAACAGAAGTTTCTCAACGAAACGTAAGTATGCTAGTAAAGCCAGACGAAAACTAGCAAAACGAGAAGGTAAAATTCATCAAAAAATAGCTAGAAGTCGTAAAGATTTTCATTATAAAACGGCTTACAAATTGATTAAAACAGGTAAAAAAGTATTTTTCCATGAGAAATTAAATCTTGCAGGTTTAATTGGCAAAAATCAAAGCAAACAAGATCAAGATGGGAAATATTTGCCTAATGGTCAATCCTCCAAGTCTGGATTAAATAAATCCTGGCTAGATGCTGCATTTGGTCAATTTTTTCAGATTCTAGGTCAGGTAGCCGCAAAAGCAAACGCTAGAGTTGTCGAATGCAAACCGAATTATACATCTCAGTTACTTTCTTATAGAGATGAAATAGTGTTTACAGATTGCAGTATCAGAGAATATTTTGATGAGGAATTACAGTTAAAAATTGATATGCATATAAATGCTGCCATCAATTTGAAACGAGTCGGGCTAGACTTGTTGGGTGACTATAAAACGCCGTCAAAACAAAGTGGTTATAGCTAAATCTAAAACCGCTTCTGTTTCTCAGGAAGTTCTGACCGTCTTTAAAAGGCATCAGAAGCCTACACAGAAAGCGGATGCGTCTGCGTAGATAAGTCACTTATCAATACAGCAATTTCCCCGCCTTATGAAGTACAAATATTAAAGATAAAACCTTTGTAGTGCGGGCATCTTGCCCGCAACAGGTCTGCTTCACCAAGATGAAATCTGCTGTATCAATTACACATTGATATTTGCCCACCTTACCCCAAGCTGTAGCAAAAATTCAGCAAATTGGTATTAAACTCAACTTTTGATAGTGGGAACAAGATAGTCAAACTGCTTAGTTCAGTTAAAATTCACAACAGCCTAAAATCATTTGACTTTGGTTTACAAATTTGACAGCATCTCTTGAATAGGACTAACCATCCAATTAAAAGCTACTTTGATCTGATGTTCCAATGTTGGCTGACGATACAAATAAACTAAACGCCTCACCAAATGTGCTACTTGACCATCTAGCTTAATTCCTAAACTGGTAAGAGTCGCATTATCCAGCCCTAATGTCATCATTTCTCCTAATGGCTGATAGCGGAATGATAATAAAGGTCGCCCGGTCAAAGATGCCCAGATATTCCAGGCTACATAATCAGATTGCTGTATTGCTACTTGCGCGGTAGTTGGTACTTTTTGCCCATCTGCATCTGTTGATTCTGCTAAATCTCCCAGGGCGAAAATGTTGGGATTTTCGATAACTTGTAAAGTTGCATTGGTGAAGATTTGATCGCGCTGATTTTTCTTCACTGCTAATGACTGTACGACTGGGGCAACTTTTGTACCTACTGTCCACAAAACAATATCTACTGGAATAGTGTCAACTTGCTCTTTGTATTTTAAGGAAATATTATCAGCTTCTATTGATTCTACTTCTGTTTCTAAATCAATCCAAACATTTCTTTCTGATAAAGCTTGAGAAGCTGCTTCCCGGTTAAAGTCGGGGGATGTTCGCAGAATCATGTCGCTGCGTTCGACTAATCTAATTCTGCCCCGCTCTTGTAAACGATCTGCTAATTTACAGCCTAATTCTACGCCACTGTAACCAGCTCCGATAATAGCAATTCTAATTTTTTCGCGGTCGGATGCTTCTAAAACTCGCAACTTTTCTTGGAGAAGGTAAGCATCATCAATGGTACGAAATGGAATAGCATATTCGGCGACACCTGGAACCATATCTAGAGGGGTTTCCCCTCCCATTGATAAGACGAGGCGATCGTAACTGAATTCTTGACCGTTTTCTAGTTTTACTTGTTGTTGCTCGATGTCAATTCCAGAGACGACACCTTGACAAAAGCGAATATCGGTATTTGCCAATAATTCTGCAAATGGTGGGGCTATTTCCCAGGTTTGCAATTCTCCTGTTAGGAGTTCGTACAATAGGGGGGCAAACAGGAAGCGATCGCGCTGGTCTATCAAGACTATTTCTGGTTTTTCTGTAGCTTGCCAGGGAAACTGGATCAGGCGAAGGGCGGTATAAAGTCCACCGAAGCCACCACCGAGAATACAAATACGTTGAGATTGTTCTGTCATAGTAAGTAGGGGAGGTTAATTTTAGGTAACATCTTTATAGGATAGCAAGATATAGTCGAGCTTAGGGTTTAGGGTTTAGGGTTTAGGGTTTAGGGTTTAGGGTTTAGGGGTTAGGAGTTATGCAGGCGTGAAAAAATCTTGCCCTCGCGGAGGCGGGGGAATTTTACAAATAAATTGGATAATTGAAAAAAATAATTCAGCTATACAGCGGTTTTCCTGCACGGTAGTAGGGACGTTGCATGGAAAGTCCCTACAAGTTTTGGTTAATGACGACGTGGTTCATCAAGAGCGAAAAGCGTTGTAAATATCTGATTAAGATTTATTCCCTACCTAAAAATTCTGGGTATGTGCCTCCCCCTTTTCTGGGGAAATCAGAAAAAATTTTCCTTTTAGTCAATCTTGTTCTTTTGAAAGAGAGGTAATTATTAATAATTAATTACGGCACAGTAATTTTAGGCAATTATTTCACATAACATTAAGAGGTTTGAAACTAATATTACTGATTACTGATTTAATCTTCATCATCTTCATCAGGCGGTCTAGTAATTACATCAAATAGAATTTTGGCTAAATCATTTTTCTCATCAATTTCTTGGACTTCCTCACTTATTGTTTTAGCCTTTTCCAAATCTCCCATCTTTGCTATAATCAATCCAGTAGCAGCATAAGCTGTAATATATAAATTAATTTGTTGTTCATTTTTCCGACTAGCTAATATACTTTTTACCTCCTGCCAATCTTCTGGTAAATTTTCTCGTTTTTTGACTTCAGCTATTACTTTATGTGCCAATTGTAGCGACATTTTCATATTATTCTTATAGAAAAAATAACGATAAGCACCTATCAAAATATCCAGATTTCCATCAGTCTTAGCCAAAGCTTGATTAATATAATTTTCTGAGGTTTCTGTATTCTCCCAATTTTCT
>JAAUYJ010178128.1_pt1 | contig 21312 bp, 15 predicted proteins | sample 7278031 | NCBI WGS metagenome assembly JAAUYJ01 (sample SAMN14350222, study PRJNA611818) | marine sediment metagenome | isolation source: surface marine sediment (1.8m) | place: French Polynesia: Moorea | collected 2018-08 | reverse complement strand
GAATCGATAATCTTAATGACTACTATGACGTAACTTTAAAACAAGAGCGTCTTAAACAAATCTATTCCCATCCTAACTTTGAATTTTCTCTCTTAGACATTAGCGATCGCCAGGAAATATCAGAATTATTTAATGATTATCCAATAGATATAGTAGTTAATCTAGCAGCCCAAGCTGGTGTGCGCTACTCTATTACCAATCCTCATGCTTATGTTGATAGCAATCTCACAGGATTTGTCAATATTTTAGAGGGATGTCGTCACGCAGGGGTAGAGCATTTAGTTTATGCTTCTTCTAGCTCGGTTTATGGTGCTAATACCAAAATTCCCTTTTCCACCCAAGACCCAGTTAACCACCCTGTCAGTCTCTACGCAGCTACCAAAAGAGCCAATGAATTAATGGCTCATACCTACAGTCATCTGTATAACATTCCCATGACAGGTTTACGTTTCTTCACTGTTTATGGACCTTGGGGAAGACCAGACATGGCATATTTCTCCTTTACCAAAGCCATCTTAGAAGGAAAACCCATCAAAGTATTTAACTATGGGAAAATGCGTCGCGATTTTACCTATATTGATGATATTGTCGAGGGTATAGTCAGAGTAATGAATCAACCTGAGAAAGCAATATCTACTTGTGGCGACGGAAAATTAGTACCTCACAAAGTTTATAACATTGGTAACAATCAACCAGTAAACTTAATAGATTTTATTGAAACCATCGAAAACAAACTGGGAATCCAAGCGGAAAAACAACTACTACCAATGCAACCAGGAGATGTAGTAGAAACCTATGCAGATATTGATGAGTTGATGGAAGATACTGGATTTAAACCCACAACGACTCTGGATGTAGGGATAGAAAAATTTATCGATTGGTATCGCTCTTATTACAATATCAATTCCAGCAATCAAGAAATATTGCTAGGTCAGAGCGCGTAAATTAAGTAGTAGTAGTAGTAGTAAGTTATGGATTTTGATTTAAAATTTATCAAAGTGACTGAGAGTGCTAATCTAATATCTACGAATTAGTCTAAAAATTGACCGATTAGTCGAATATCCTAGATAAAGTAAATATCCTTAACTTAAACTAACACTCATTCATGTACTACTACATTCCGCAACCGCCATTTTTCATTCCTATTGTCGGCTTATTTGTTGCATTGATTTTTGGTATAACCTTTCAGTCCCAGATGCAGCAAAGAATACAAAGCTGGCTCAAAGACCCTAAAACAAAAGGTGCATACAAGCTAGAGGGAACAGACCTGACTTTATCCTATCAAGGTATTTGTCTGGGAATTTGGGTGTTTCTCGGTGGTGGCTTACAAATTTTTGGTTTTGGCGTTATTTCCTCTTTTGGTGTAGCTCTTCTTCTTACTATTGGCTCTGGTGCATTTCTTTGGCAGCAATTTGGAGAAATGTTAGTAGAAGTCCAGAAAAATGGAGCTAAAGCTTTAGATTTGGATAACTAAGAACTATCAAACCCTTACCGTCACAAGCATTCTTTTGGGTTTATGCCCCCTGCTCTACTTAGAGCAATCGAATGATATATAAGGACATCTCTTAATCCCTCTTTGGGGATTGGCTTCTGGGTGAAATATTATCAAGCTCGTCCGTTGCGCTTTACTTCGACTGCTATAAATCAAATATGAAAATCTAAAATCTTGATTCATGATGGTAGTGTGCTTAATTTATTAGGCACACTTTTTTTGTTGATTACTGTTCCTAAAGTCAATACAAATTAACATCAGATTTTCTGTGATCAATTGTAATAAAATAACCCAGTATAAAAGGCAACCATAAGACCATAGTTTCTAAAGCTGTTAATTGCCAATTTCGATGTCCTAAAGATTCGCGATAGGGTAAGGCAAAATAAACTAAACTTGAAATACTAAGTAATCTTATTCCCCAGTTTTGTGTAGGAACAGCAAAGGGAATTATCCAAGTGAAATACCAACTATGAATTATGGGAGAGATAGTTAATAAGGCAAAGAAAAATCTTGAGCCAAATTGTTGTAAATTAAAGCTTGTTAAAATTAAAAATAAACTTACTAGACCAAGTGGTAAAGCAAAGTAAGAATTACTTTTTAAAGATTCTAGCCAAACTTTACTTAAAATGTAAGGGAAAAATTCGGCACTTCTACCATGACTTACAAAAGTAGAACTAGTAGGTATTAAATGGCAAGAGTTAATGTTGCAAAAAGGTAAAGCAGTTAAGAAAAAAGGTAAAATACTACATATTATGAGTAGTAGGGAAATTTTAAAATTAATTTTTCGCCAAGCTTGCCAAGCTAAAAATCCGATAAAAGGTAAAGATATCCATTTAACAGCAATGCTAATACCAAGTAAGAGACTACTTTTGAGATAAGTATGAATTGAAGTTTTATTACCATCGAATATTAGCCAAGCACTTACTAAAGGTAGAATCAACCAACTGTCATAATGTCCCCCACCTGCAAAAGAATAAATAACTAAAGGATTCCAAGCGTAAATCATAGTTTGACTATAATTAAATTTACGAGTTAGTAGCCAACAAGTCAATAAATCTGCTGCAACAAATGCTGACTTAAATAATATGAAATTAGGAGATATAGCAGCAAGCAAACGAAATCCAAACTGCGTTACAGGAGGGTAAATTGCTGAGACATACTGGTGATTAATTTGTTGCCACCATTCGGTACGATAAGGGATTAATTCTATAGCATTAGGGGCAAAATCGTAGGGACTAAAACCTTGAAGTTGGATCAATCCTTCCCAGATATATCGCCAAATATCATTCCCTGGATACATGGGTAACAGTAGTAATCTAGCTGCGATCGCCACTCCCCAAAACCACCAACCAGTAATTGATTTAACTCCCCAACTGAGAATAAATCCTACACTCATAACTCCCATCCCCAACCAGAAATAGGGGAAAACTTCCGAATCACGGAAATCTCCGAAAGGAATTAAAAATATGGACGCTAATAGAATTAAAATGCCACTAATATAGGGTAATTTTAGCTTTTTTAGGTATAAATTCGCCAAAGTACCGAGAATAATTGTTCCAGCTTTAAAACTACCTGAAATTGTGCCAGAAATTTTCGATTTTCCCCCCTGACGAGGACGATAACCCACAGGAATTTCACAGATATTTAAGTTACATTCTACGGCTCTGACTTGCATTTCTACTGTCCAGCCAAAACCGCGATCTCGCATCCCAATCTTTTCTAAAGCTTCGCGCCGAATTAACCTCAAAGGACCCAAATCTCTGTAGCGATGTCCCCAACCGAGACTAATTAAAAAACCAGCTAAACTATTGCCAAAACGCTGTACAGGAGTCATCACGGCTTTTCCTTCAGGAGTTGCACCGCGATCGCCTAAAATTAAATCATAGTTTTCTCTTAACTGAAAAAATTGTGACAAACAACTAAGATCGTCACTTCCATCCCCATCACAAAATAGTATCCACTCTATCTGGGAAGGAATATTTTGTAACCCTCTCCAGCAAGCTTGTCCATAACCAGGTATATTTTCTGTAACAACTTCCGCGCCATACTCTGTAGCAATAATCGCACTGCGATCGCTACTCCCATTATCCACCACCCGAATCCACTTTAATCCATAACTTTGCAGACCACTAATTACATTCCCAATAGTTGCTGCTTCATTCCGCACGGGGATAATAACCAGAATATTGTCCAGATAAATGTAAGGGATATTACGGTGCAGTAAATCTTTCATCTTCTAATCTTGAAAAATTAAGCAAGTCTTAATCATAGTCTCGTAACTTCCTTGGAAGATGATGAACAAAAACTGTCGTCTTGGGAGGGAATAAGTTATGAGAACATATTTTCTATCCCATGTTAACTGTTCCCTATTGCCTTTTATAAAACCTAACTAGGTCAAGGAGATTTTATGAATATTTGGGATACTACTTTGCAGTTGATTCCTGCTTTTACCTTTCTTAAAACTGTAGATTTCATTACCCTCTTACATCCAGCGATCGCAGTAGCCTTTGTATTTCCTATCATTGGAATGGTGGTTAACTTTGCTTGGCAAACTCGACAAAGAAGATTAGCGATCAAAAGTGGTAATAAAAGTAAAATTCCTCCTGTTGTAGGGCGAGATCATGTCCAAATCGGACGCTGGCTCACTGGAAGTGTTGTAGGAGCGACTTTAGTAGCTCTAGCTTACTCTGTTGTGTTTGGTTTTCAAGGATTCGTTGACAAACAGAAAGCAGGAGAGTTAGATAATTTTCAAGTTATTTTTGTCGTGTTAATGTTTATTGCCACTATTGCATCTTTAGTATTGTTATATCGTGCTAGACCTAAATTGTGGCGTGGGGTCTTTGCTACATTATCAGGAATGGGTTTAATTATTCTTGGCGCACAAGATGGAGTGTACCGATTAGGAAATGAATGGTATTGGTCACATTACTATTATGGTATTGTTGTTTCCCTGTTAATGATTTTTTCTTTAGCAATAGTAGAAGATATCTATAAAGATCGGACAAATCTTTGGCGCAATGTCCATATTATTCTTAATTGCTTGGCTGTACTCCTATTTATTGGACAAGGGATTACTGGTGCGAGAGACTTATTAGAAATTCCTATTAGTTGGCAAAAACCTGCTGTTTTTAGTTGCGACTTCCAAAACAAAACCTGTAAATCAGACAATCAAGCAGAAATTCCCATTATTGGCTATTATCAACCAAATCAATCAGTGGTTCAGCAAAATTAAATTTATTGAAAAGCTAAAGCAACAAGCACAATACTAGTCTGTCAATTTTTAAATCATCGTATAGTAGCGCGTCTAGATTAATTTATTGGGTAGCAAAAATTTATTTAAGCGGGACTAACCCCCCTCGATCCCCCCTTTAAAGGGGGGATCAATTAATTGCTGTTGAAAACATCAACCCAGCATTTTAGGCTAGACGCACTAGTAGGTTGGGTAGGACTAAGGGTTTGGCTAACTCCACCCAACCTACAACTAGAAGTCAACAGTTTTTACACCAACAACTAACTTGAACTACTTTGGGGCGTATCCAGCCCATCTACTACTTCCAAACCCAAAATGTTTAGTTGTAGATACTTTCAACATTATTTGTACTTTGCGGTACAAACTACTTAGTCCCACCGTAGCAACTTTTATCTGTTGAACGGACTAGGAATTGGCAGGCTTTTCAACAGAACCATTAAGTTACTATTCTTTTTTCAATGTTCGTACAGCAATTATACAACGGCTGAAACCTTTGCATTTGTGTCTATTTTGTAAACCTGTGACCGAAAAGTTATCGCGCGAGCGCAAACATCCCTATTCCCTGAAGGGAATGGGAATTACAGCGAACATTTTAACAATTACCAATTCAGAAAATTAGCCGATTTTCAACAATTCCACATCGAAAATTAAAGTAGCATTAGGAGGAATAACACCACCAGCACCCCTAGCACCATAACCTAATTCTGGAGGAATGATCAGAGTACGTTTTTCTCCTACTTTCATATCCCCTACTCCTTCATCCCAACCCTTGATAACTTGTCCGACACCAATTTTAAACTGAAAAGGACGATTGCGATCTCTCGAACTATCAAACTTAGTTCCATCTTCTAGTGTACCAGTGTAATGAACTGTAACATTATCACCAGTCTTAGGAGTTGCACCATCTCCTTCTTTGACCACAATATACTTTAATCCTGAATCAGTGGTGATGGCGTTAGACATATCCATATCTTTAATTTCCTCTTTTGTGTTTATATTTTGAGCAATTAGCTCAGGACTAGTTTTAGTTACTTGAATTTCTGATGCAATGGCTGAAGGTTGGCTACTATTACCAAATACAGCAGAAACAACCAGTATTAATCCACAGACTAAAACTATACCAATACTTACCAGAATCTCGTTACTCAATTTTTTAACCACCTTGATTACCTATACTAGCTCCAGGCTTATTTTAAAGGATTAGTACCCGCGAACGCCTGTTCGCAGTTCCAGAAGTCAGTATTCAGTAAGAAGGATGAAGGATAAGCAATCAAATAGCAAGTAGCAACCAACAACGCTCCAACTAACAACTAACAACTAACCATGAAACAATGAAGCAATTTAATCATCCTTGGGTTAAAACTGTAGCAGAAGCCAAGGAAATTCAAGAAAAACTGAGAAATAAAGTCATAACTCAAGATTGTCTGGGTGAAGTACGCTATATCGCCGGGACAGATGTAGGATTTAAAAACAACTACACTATTACTCAATCTGCTGTCGCTGTCTTAAGCTTCCCCGAATTAGAACTAGTAGAAACAGCGATCGCCCAAATTCCCACTACTTTCCCTTACATTCCTGGTTATTTATCCTTTCGGGAAATACCAGCGATTTTACAAGCGATGGAAAAATTACAGACTATTCCTGACCTTATCTTATGCGATGGTCAAGGATTGGCACATCCGAGACGTTTTGGGTTAGCTTGTCACTTGGGAGTCTTGATAGATATCCCCACTATTGGTGTAGCAAAATCTTTATTCGTCGGGAAACATGAAACCCTACCACAAAAAAAAGGTAGTTGGAAACCATTAATAGATCAAGATGAAACTATCGGGATTGTATTGCGATCCCGTACTAACGTCAAACCCATCTATGTTTCTGTCGGACACAAGATTAGTCTCCCCACAGCTATAGAATATACTATGAAATGCTTGGGTAAATATCGCCTACCAGAAACTACCCGTTTAGCAGATCGATTATCGAGGAAAATATAATCAGTTCTTATTTTTTATCATCATGACTAAAATCTTTTTAGCGATAGCCAGTATTTTAGGAGGTTTATCCGTCGTCTTGGGTGCGTTTGCGACCCACGCTTTGAAAGAAAAGTTCACCGAAAAAGCTTTAGAGATTTGGCAAACAGGTACTAAATACCAGATGTATCATGTTCTGGCTTTAATTTTAGTTGCTTTGTTGTTAACTCAGTCTCAAACAGCTTCTAATTTCCTAAATACGGCTGGAATCGCTTTTATTGTCGGAATTGCTCTGTTTTCTGGCAGCTTATATGCTCTTAGCCTCAGTGGAATCAAATGGTTAGGCGCAATTGCACCATTAGGCGGTTTAGCATTTATCATTGGTTGGGGCTGTTTAGCAGTAGCAGCATTCGGATTCAAATAATTTGATACTGAGTTGCATTCAAGTTTACTATTTTATTCTGGTACGTTCTTCTTTACTCCTATCTTGCACCTCGATCCCCAACAGCCTAATACAATAAGTCTATTAAAATAGACTATAACTTTTATTAAAACTACATCAGAGTCCTCTTGAGAGGACTTGAGCTATTAGCCAAGAAATTTATTTCTTGGTGATTTATCGCGCCTTATTCCTCTGAAAACAACTTAGTTTATAAAACCGAGATAGATTATGGTCTTAAAAAGCGATCTCGCTGGAAGCGAGCCACTCTCTGATCGCCCAAAGTGGTCACAAGCAATTCTCCAACCAGCAAAAGAATTTAAACTCACTCCTTTACCAGTAATAGCTGGAACAATTCCCCCAGAATTAACAGGCTCATTGTATCGCAATGGTCCAGGAAGATTAACTAGAGGCGATAAGCGAGTCGGACACTGGTTTGATGGAGATGGTGCAGTTTTAGGAGTTCACATTAAAGAAGGTAAAGCCACTGCTGTATATCGTTATGTCCAAACTAAAGAGTATCAAGAAGAAACAGCAGCCCAAAAATTTTTATATCCTAATTACGGTATGACCTCTGCTGGGGGTTGGTGGGAAAATCTTAAACCAGCTTTTAAGAATGTCGCCAATACCTCGGTTTTACCATTAAGCGATCGCTTATTAGCCTTGTGGGAAGGCGGTTTACCTCATGCTTTAGACTTACAAACTCTAGAAACTTATGGAAAAGATAATTTAGCCGTATTATCCCATGATCGAGCTTTTTCCGCCCATCCCAAAGTAGATTCTGGAGAAATCTTTAATTTTGGCATTGGCATTGGCTCTAAAATTGTATTGAATCTGTACAAATGCAATCTTCAAGGTCAAATTACCCAACAAAATACCTTTGCTTTACGTAATTTATCTTTAATTCACGATTTTGTAATAGCAGGAGATTATTTAGTATTTTTTATTCCCCCGATCAAAGCCAATCTTCTTCCTGTAATGTTAGGACGCAAAGCATTTTGTGATTCGATGGAATGGAAACCCAAATTAGGAACACAAATTTTAATCTTTGACCGCCATAGCCTATCCTTAGTAAGTCAGAGAACAACAGAAGCATGGTTTCAGTGGCACTATACTAACGGATACGTCGCAGAAGACGGAAATCTAATTGTAGAATTTGTCCGCTACCGAGACTTGCAAACCAATCAATATCTCAAAGAAGTCGCTACAGGAAAAACCACCACCACTGCTAAAGGTACTCTCTGGGAAATCAAAATCCAACCCCAAACAGCAAAAGTAATTTCTAATAGTCAAATCTTAGACAGGTGGTGTGAATTTCCCATTATTGACCCCTCAAAAGTCGGAAAATCCTGGCGTTACACCTACTTATCTTGCCATCGAGAAGGAGTTAAAGAAAATCAAGAAATCTTAAGTGCGATCGCCAGATTCGACCGCCAAGAAAATAAACTAGTAGTAGCAGACATGGGTGGAAACATATATCCTTCAGAACCAGTCTATGTTTCCAATCCAGACCAACCGACCACAGGATGGCTACTAACAGTAGTTTATGATGCTAACAATCATAGCAGCGAAGTCAGAATTTATAACAGCGATCGCCTGGACGCTGATCCCATCTGTCGCTTGGAATTACCAGAAGTCATCCCCCCCAGTTTCCATGGGACTTGGCTTAACCAGTAACCAATCCCGATAATAATCACTAATTGCTAATTGCTAAAAAGCTAATTGCTAAAAAGCTACTCCCCAATCCCCCCAATCCCTAACCTACCAACCACTAACTACTAACCAGTAACCACTAACCACCAACCACTACTCCCTGCTTAACTATGTGTTACTATTTCTCGTAAAGGAAAAATTTAGGTACATGGGTAAGGTTCTAGTGCTAAATGCCTCCTATGAGCCACTTAACATCACCAGTTGGCGAAGGGCGGTTGTACTACTTTTGAAAGGTAAAGCGGAACAACTTGAACATGATCGGCAGTTAATATATTCTAACGTTCCTCTGCCCAAGGTTATTCGTCTCCGTTATTATGTTAGAGTTCCCTACAAAGAAATTCCTCTAACTCGTCGTAATGTCTTAGAACGAGATCGCAATACTTGTCAATATTGCAAAGCCAAAGGAGATCAGCTAACGTTAGATCATGTTGTACCTCGTTCTCGGGGAGGGGGAGATAGTTGGGAAAATTTGGTAGCAGCTTGTGTTCGTTGTAACGTCAAAAAAGGTAATCGTACCCCTAAAGAAGCAGGAATGATGCTTTTATCTCAACCCAGACGACCCCACAGTAGTTTGCATTTTGAAATTATTAAATGCACCCAGGGAAATCATAATCAAGAGTGGAAAAAATACGTTATCGGGATTTGAGCCTTTTCCTACTACTCTAAAATAACTGGTATGGTAAACTCAGAAATTGTATAAATAATAAACAGCTTATTTTTTTTTACTGGCTGCTGTCTTATAGGATAGCGTTATAAACATCAGAATATAAAATATGTCTTCTAAATTTAAGAGTTCTGCTCAAAACAATTCTTTAGTTAATCAGAATAACAATCGCTCTGGGGTGCTAGAACTTCCCTTAGAATCCAAAGTGAATTCTCGGGAAAGAACTACAAATCAAAGCAATGGTAACTTGGGAACTTCTACAAGAAGGTTGCAAAATCTCCTAGAAAATCATGAAGGAGAAAAGCACATTATCTTAATACAAGACTTTCCCGATCCTGACGCTCTTTCCAGTGCTTGGGCTTATCTTCTAATTGCACAAAATTACCACATCTCCTGTGAGATTATTTATGGCGGAATAATATCCCATCAAGAAAATATAGCCCTAGTTAAGCTGACCAACTTACCAGCACAACGGTACACACCAGAAAAGCTAGAAACAAAAGACTTGTCTGTGTATCAAGGTTGTGTCCTAATCGACAGCCAAGGAACAAACAGCCAACTTTTTCCCATATTGCAACAAGCTAATATTCCTCTACTTGCTGTTATAGATCATCATAGCAAACAGGGAGAATTAGAAGCAGAATTCATCGATTTACGCCCCCAAGCTCGCGCTACAGCAACGATAGTCACTCAGTATCTCGAAGAAGGATTAATAAATTTTAATAGTAGCAGTAACGAGTGTGTTAAATGCGCTCCGGCTTTAAGGCACGGATTACGCTCTGATACTAACTGCTGGATGCAAGCTCAAGAAGAAGACTGTTTAGCTGCTGCTTAGCTGCGTCGCTTTTATGATGCCAAACTACTGGATGCCGTGTTACAATCAGCGCGGTCGCGTCGAGTAATGGATGTAATTGAAAGTGCTTTAAAGAATCGTATTATTAAAAATAACTTTTCCATCTCAGGAGTAGGCTATATCCGTTATGATGACCGAGATGCGATCCCCCAAGCAGCAGACTTTTTAGTCACAGAAGAAGATATCCATACAGCCGTAGTGTATGGTATTGTTCATGACGAATACCAAGACATAGAAGTACTGATTGGCTCTCTTCGTACTGCTAAACTGACTCTTGACCCCGACGAATTCATTAAAGAAGCCTTTGGCAAAGACAAAACAGGAAAATTCTTTGGTGGAGGGCGCAACATGGCTGGAGGCTTTGAAATTCCCATCGGTTTCTTAGGGAACTTTAACGATAACGCGGACTATGCCAAACTCAAGTGGGAAGTTTTCGATAGACAAATTAAGCAAAAGCTATTTCGTCTAGTTCATCCTGATCACAATGTAATCAAGACCGATTGAATTTAAGGAAAACTTAATAAACAAGCACAGAGAAAGCTATTTTTGTTAACAGACTCGGCTAAAGGGTTTTGATATAATCATCAACCATAATATAAACCCTATAGTATTTATTCTAATGAATAAAGCTCTACTCCCTTGGTTTTCTCTGGCTTGTTTCAGTTTCGCCTCATTCTCAGCACAAGCCCAAATCTCCACCGATGGCACAACATCCACCACTATAAGCCCAACAGAAACAGGGGTTCAGATCGATAATGGCTCACGCGCTGAAGGTAATTTATTTCATAGTTTTAGAGAGTTTTCCGTACCTACAGGTAGTGAAGCATTCTTTAACAACGCTAATGACATAGTTAACATCTTTTCTCGGGTCACAGGGGGAAATATCTCCAATATTGACGGATTGATTCGTGCTAACGGTGGGGCGAATTTATTTTTAATTAATCCTGCTGGTATTCTGTTTGGGGAAAATGCCAGATTAAATGTTGGTGGCTCATTTTATGGCAGTACCGCAGACAGTATCTTATTCCCCAATGGTATAGAGTTTAGCGCGGTCAATCCACAAACACCGATATTAACGATTAATGCACCCATTGGCTTAAACTTGCGAGATAATCCTGCTGAGATCACCGTTAGAGGTAATGGAAATGGCGCAAGACTCACAGATAGTCCAGTTATAGATACTCAAGAAGCCTTACGAGTCAAAGAAGATGCAACTTTGGGTTTAGTTGGTGGCAATCTCATCTTTGAAGGTGCGACGATAAAAACCGCAGGAGGCAGAATTGAATTAGGAAGTGTTGCTGGTGGTGATGTTGCTATTATCCCCATAGGAAATAATTTCACCTTTGATTATTCAGCAATACAAACTTTTAGCGATATCTCTTTATTTAATAGTAGCAATATAGATGCTAGTGGTAATGGTGGGGGAGATATTCAAGTAGTGGGGAGAAATATTACTTTAAATGGAATTGCTGCTATTGAAGCTAACACTCTAGGGGGAGAAGCAGGAGGAGATATTAATATTTTTGCTTCCGAGTCTTTAGAGATTAATGGAATAGTCAATGACGCTGGGTTAGCTAGTGGCATTTTTAATACAGTGTTTCCTAACGCTACAGCAGATGGAGGCAACATAAACATTGAGACAGAAAATCTAAGTTTAGGAGAGAATTCTTTTATTGCCACTTTTGTTCTAGGTCAAGGTGATGCGGGAAACATTGACATTACCACAGGTTCGTTATCCCTTAATAATGGAGCATCTTTATCTGCCGGTACATTCGGATCAGGAAATGCAGGGAATGTCAATATTAATGCTACTGACAGTGTCTTAATAGATGGTGTTTTCAGTAATATTGCAACTAATGTCGATCCCAATGCAATAGGAGATGGAGGTGATATCAATATCACGACAAATTCTTTCTCTCTTACCAATGGGTCATTGTTGTTTACCAGTACATTCGGATCAGGAAATGCAGGCAATGTCAATATTAATGCTACCAACACAGTTACGATAGATAACAGTAGCAGTATATTTACTAACGTTTTTACTAATGCCATAGGAAATGGGGGAGATATTAACATCACTACAACCTCCTTTTCTTTGACTAATGGAGCATTTTTATCTGCTGATACTTCAGGACAGGGTAATGCAGGAAATGTCAATATCAATGCTACTGCAACTGTTTCTCTAGATAATTTTGCTAGTATCTTAACCAACGTCGATACTAACGCAGTGGGAGATGGGGGAAATATTAATATCACTACAACTGCTTTATCTCTGAGTAATGGAGCATTTTTATCTAGCAATACATTAGGACAAGGCAATGCAGGGAATATCAATCTTAATACAGGTTCTTTAAATCTTAATAATTCTTCTTTAATAGATTCAAGTTCAAGGAATAGTAGTGCAGGGAATGTAACTATTAATGCTAACGATGCGGTTTCTTTGACCAATAGTTCTATTATTTTTGTGCCTGGAGCAGATGGTGGTTCAATAACTATTGAGGGGAAAAGCTTAGAAATAACCTCTGGTAGTGCATTAGTTGCTGGTATTAATGTTGATTCTGGTTCTGCTGAAGCTCAAGCAGGAGATATAATTATCAATCTCACAGAAGATTTATTAATTGATGGCACAGGTAGTGATGGGTTAACAAATATATCGAATCAAAACCTTGGTACGGGAAATGCAGGAAATGTTGCAATTACTGCTAGGAATATTGATTTTAGAAATGGGGGCAATATTTTTAACTTCAACACAGGAGCAGGAAATCTTGGTGATATAACTATTGTTGCTAGAGGAGATATTTCTCTTGATGGTATTAAAGGTATTTCCGAAAGTGGTATTTTCAACCTAGTCGCACTAGAAGCAACAGGAGATGTCGGAGAAATTAATATACAAGCTCAAAACCTTAGTCTCACTAATGGTGGAAGAATCGAAAGTTTAGTAGCGGGAATGGCTAATAGTGGAGATATTAACCTTAATGTTGCAGATACAATTACGGTTGATGGTTCAGGAGAAGCAATAGATGATGATGGCACAACTACTCTTATCTCTAGTCAAATTGCCAGTGCTGTATCTAGTTTAGGTGATGGAAGTTTTGGAATAGGTAATTCAGGAGATATTAACATTAATACTCAAAATCTTTCTCTCTCTCGTAATGCACAAGTAAGCGCATCCATTTTTGGAATAGGTAATGCAGGGGACATTAATATTAATGCTGATGTTATCACTATTGGAGAACAAGGTGACATAACTATTTCTCCTAGTACTATTAGCAGTGAAGCAATAAGTGGTATTTTGGCTCTTCCTCTCTTAGAAGCTAATGGAGGGGATATAACGATAAATACTCGTTCCCTTTCTATAAGTGATGGAGGTAATATTGACACTGGTATTAGGGCAATTGGTAACGGAGGCAATATCACAATTAATGCTATTGAGAGCATTTCTGTAGATGGAACAGGTATTTTACAGAATCCCTTAGATCAAACAAATATCGAACTAAGGAGTGCTATACGAGCCAGCACCTCTGATACTGCAATAGGAAATGGTGGTAGCATCGAAATTAATACAGGCAATTTTTCTCTGACCAATCAAGGACTCATTAGCACTTCTAGTGTAGGACAGGGAGATGCAGGGAACATTACCATTAACGCTACCGATAGTTTTGTTGCCACAAATGATAGTTTGATTACTAGTAATATTGGTAGTCCAATAGAAACTCCAGCCATAGGAAGAGTGGGTAATATTACCATTTCATCTAGAGATATTTCTTTGTCTGATACTTCACAAATACAAGCAGGAGCATTTGGTAATGCAACAGCAACACAACCAGGAATCATCTCTTTAACCGCTACAGAAAAAATTTCCTTTACTGGAACTAATACAGAAATTCTGAATACAGGAATTTTTAGTAACAACGATCCAGATTCATTTGGGGATGCTAGTAATATTAGCTTATCTGCTCCCAATATTGTTTTAAATGATGATGCAGTGATTACGGCTAGAAATGCAGGAAATGGTCAAGGGGGCGATATCATTATTGAGGCAGATATATTAACTCTCAATGCTTCCAGTATTACTACTTCTAATGAAGGGCAGGGAGATGCAGGGAACATTAATGTTAATGCTACCAATAGTTTTCTTGCCAAAAATAACAGTATTATTAGTAGCAATATTGGTAATATGAGGGATGAACCCACAGCCAGAGGAAGAGTGGGTAATATTACCATTTCATCTAGAGATATTTCTTTGTCTGATACTTCACAAATACAAGCAGGAGCATTTCCTAATGCAACAGCAACACAACAAGGAATAGTCTCTTTAACTGCTACTGAACAAATTTCCTTTACTGGAACTCGTACAGGAATCTTTAGTAATAACGATCCAGGTTCATTTGGGGATGCCAGTAATGTTAGCTTATCTGCTCCCAATATTGCTTTAAGTAATGATGCAGTAATTACTGCTAGTAACGAAGCTAATGGTCAAGGAGGAGATATAACTATTGAGGGAGACATATTAACTCTCGATAATTCTGCTATTAGAACAAATACTTCAGGAAAAGGTAATGCAGGTGAGATAGATATTAATTTGACCAATTCCCTTGAATTACGTGAATCGAGTTCAATTAGAGCAGCAGTAGCAGAAGATGCAACAGGTCTAGGGGGAAATGTTGATATTAAAACAGCCCAAGTTACTGTTAATGAAGGCTCTGAGATTTCTACTTCTACTAATGGAGATGGTAATGCAGGTGAGTTAACTATTAATGCTACTGATTCTATTGAATTAGAAGGTAGTACAGCAGAAGGAAGAAGTGGTTTCTTTGCTAGTGCCACAGAAGGAAGTGGTGACGGCGGAGATATAACAGTTATTACGGATGAATTAAATATTCGCAATGGTGCAACTATTTCCGTTAGCAACTTTCAGAGCTTGGGTTTAGCATCTCCTGGAACAGGAGAAGCAGGAAACTTAACCATAAAAGCTAATTCCATAACTCTAGACAATAATGCCACAATTGATGCTGCTACTCGCTCTGGTGAGGGTGGCATTATCAATTTACAAGTTGCTGAAGATATAAGGTTACAAAACAATAGTCTGATTTCTGCCCAAGCTAATGAAGATGCTGATGGTGGTAACGTAAATATTAATTCTAGATTTATTCTCGCTTTTCCCAGTAATGGTGATGGTAATGACATTATTGCCAATGCCCAAAGAGGAGACGGAGGTAATATTAACATTACAGCAGAAGCTCTTTTAGGCATTGAAGAACGTCCAGCTATACCAGGAAACGGGACTAATGATATTGATGCTAGTTCTCAGTTTGGTCTAAGTGGCAATGTAACTTTCAATGTTCCTGATACTAACAATTTTCAAGAAACTGCGGAATTATCCAGTAATGTCGTTTCAGCAGAAGCAGTGGCACAAGATGCTTGTGCTGCTGGTGCTGGAACATCAGGGTTAGTACTTAAAGGTAAGGGGGGAGTCCCACCAGCACCCAATTTACCCTTAAGTTCTGCGGTACTACTTGATAATGGCAAACCAATTACACCCAACTTTTCTCAGTTAAATCAGCAGCAAACAACTCAGAATATTCCATCCCAAGTTCAACCAATCAAAACATCTGTTGGGGATATTTATCCAGCTAGAGGAATCATTAAAACTGAAGATGGCAGAGTGATTTTAACTGCTTATCCTACTGGCAATAATGCGACTCGGGTTGCTAGGGATGCAGCCAATTGTCATCAAATACAATAGCGATGATTCAACGGTTATACTCATATCTTGCACCTCGATAGACAACCGCCTGAAACTGAAGTTTCAGGCTAAAACCGTAAGTCTATTAAAATAGACTACCAATTTTATGAAACATAAATAAAAGTATGCTTTGGTCATCGGATGAGCGTATTAGTCCTCTTGAGAGGACTTTTCTGTAAAGCGCCAAGAAATAAATTTCTTGGTGATTTATTGGGTTAGGGAAAAAGCATTACTTTATAGCGCATATCTACTTTTTAACGGCTAGTCATCCATAATTATATCTCAATGCGATCGCTGATATTCTAGATAAGTAGTCGGTGCAAAATATGAAGCGATAGTTGAGAAGCGGAAATAGGGATTGGAGATTGAGGGGTCAGGGGCGGGAAGGAAACTTCACAACAACGCCGATCTGTTTTGGGTTCAATACCTAGATATATTAAGTCCCCGCCCGGGGGGGCAGGGAATGGGGGGATTGATTGTTATTACTTATGTACGGGCGCAAGGCTTGCGCCCTAATTATTACTTATTACTTTATCCCTCATCCCTCATCCCTCATCCCTCAATCCTCATTTAAGGATCGACCCAGCGACCATCGTCTTTAATAAGGTTAATGAGTTCTTTTACTCCATCTTCTTCTGGGACTCGTTTAATTTCTTCCCTACCGCGATAGAGAGCGATATAACCTGGTTGTTTCCCTACATAACCATAGTCTGCATCCGCCATTTCTCCTGGACCATTAACAATGCAACCCATCACTGCAATATCTAATCCTGTCAGATGATTGGTAGCTTCTCGAACTTTGTGTAAGACTTCTTCTAAATTAAATAGGGTACGACCACAAGAAGGACAAGCGACATACTCTACCATTGTCTTCCGCAATCCTAGAGCTTGGAGGATACTATAGCAAACAGGGATTTCTTTTTCTGGTGCTTCGGTAAGAGAGACGCGAATAGTATCCCCAATACCTTCTGCTAAGAGAGTACCAATTCCTGCGGTAGATTTGATTCTGCCATATTCTCCGTCTCCTGCTTCGGTAACTCCCAAGTGTAAAGGATAGTCCATTCCTAATTCGTTCATCCGTTTTACCATCAGACGATAAGCAGCTAGCATAACGGGAACACGGGAGGCTTTGAGAGAGATAACAATATTGCGAAAATCTAGAGATTCACAGATGTGAATAAACTCTAGGGCAGATTCTACCATTCCTTCTGGGGTATCACCGTAGGTAAAGAGCATTCTTTCAGCTAGTGAACCATGATTAACGCCGATTCGCATCGCTTTTCCTTGCTCTCTTAGGGAAACTACCAGAGGTTCTAAAGTTTCTCGTATTTTTGCCCCAATTTCATCAAATTCGGTATTACTATATTCATTGCGATCGCTCTTAGGTTTTTCAAAGACATACAACCCTGGATTAATCCTTACTTTATCAACGTGCTTCGCCACTTCGAGAGCAATTTTCATCCCGTTATGATGAACATCTGCTACGAGGGGTACTGGTTGATAGGTTTGAGCTAATTTTTCTTTAATTTCAGCTAAAGCTTTAGCGTGTGCCATACTGGGTACGGTAACACGGACTATTTCGCAGCCAATTTCATGTAGGCGACGAATTCCAGCTACAGAACCTTCTATATCTAAGGTATCTTCATTAATCATCGACTGGACGACTACAGGATAGCCTCCCCCGATGGTGACGTTACCAACTTTTACAGGACGAGTTTTTCTTCTGTGGATAGTGGTGTCAAAAGCTGTTGTAGCACTGAGGTTAGGTTGATCCAGAGTTTGCATAACGATTTTTTATATTTTGTCATCGTGTATGATTTACTAGATTCATTGTCTCAAATTCAGTCTCAAAAAAGTTACTATCTTGATCGATTAAGATTTATTATGCTAAATTCTACCAAAAATTTCGCAAAATTCGCTTTTTATCTCTCTTCTACCGCTTTATTGCTATTTAGCACCGTCACTCCTGCTTATAGTCAATTTTTGCCCCAAGTTTGGGGAACAGTAGGAACACAAGATGATGATATCAGCTACGGCGCAGGGCTTAAATGGGCTGGCTTTGGTGTAGAAGTGGGTACAGGAAAAGAGGGCGCGACTGGGGGCGATGTTCTAACTTTCATTTCTTTACCTTTTGTCTCTCCCTATGTAGGTTTGGGGGTATATTCAGGCGATGACACTGTGGCTTATTCTGGTGGAGTTCATCTCTATCCTGGCTCTCGTATTTTTATTGGGGGAGGATATCACTCGATTCGTGGGATTAATGGCAAACTCGGTTTTAGATTTTAAACTGCATTGGTTGTGTATTGCCAACCGTACTTCTATGGTATAGCCAATTTATCTACCGTTTGATTGTATTGCTATATCACAGCAAATTTTAGGTGTCATGGAGAATATCGACTTATTAGTCTCTGATAAAACTCTTAGGGATGGAGAACAACAAGCAGGAATTTTTTTCGATCTAGAAACTAAACAAACTTTGGCTCATTTAATCGCTAACCAGTAACCACTAACCACTAACTAACAATGAACAATAAACTAATTTTTGGATTAATCTGGCTCGGATTTACTAGTTATGCTTTTTTACTTGCGCCTCCTGATGCTCCAGATACTTTTGATTTAATCATTAACTTATCTTCAGGCAAAGTTCAGGATATAAATCCTTTAATTGTGGCTTTGTTTAATCTTATGGGAATATTACCCATTATTTACACTAGCTTTTTATTGTTTGATGGTAGAAGCCAAAAACTACCAGCTTGGCTGTTCGCTGCTGGTTCATTTGGTTTTGGTGCATTTGCTCTTTTACCCTATTTAGCTTTGCGTCAACCAAGTACAATTTGGCAAGGAGAAAAAAATTTCTTACTGAAAGTTTTAGAATCTCCCATCCTAGGAATTATGATTACTATTGCTACATTATTTTTAATATTTTGGGGAATCTCTAACGGTGATTGGAGTGACTTTGTTCAACAATGGCACAGTAGCAGATTTATTCATGTCATGAGTTTAGATTTTTGTATGTTGTGTTTGCTATTTCCTGCAATGGTAAAAGATGATTTAGCCAGAAGGAATATTGATAATCCCAGTATTTTTTGGTTAATTAGTTTAGTGCCTTTATTAGGGACTTTAGCTTATTTATGTTCTCGCTCTTTATTAGATAAAACCATTACAACAAACAAGCAACAATTAACAATGAACAATTAAGTAGGTGTGCAGAATAAATTAGATAGTGATAGTAGGGCCGGAAGGAGACTTCTAACATAAGTCGATCTGTTTTGGTTTCAATACCTGGATCTATTAAGTCTCCTCCCGGGGGGATTGGTGATTGGTGAGACCTTCGGTAGTCGCTTCGCGAGTGGGAAATGGGAATTGATTGTTATTACTTATTACTTTCTTCTGAGTCCTTCATTCTTGGAAAGAAGGAATACTGTTACACCTGACGCGAAAAATGTGTAAATAATTTTGCCTAGGTACGTAACAATTAACTTTTCAATAATCAACAATTAGCAATTAGCAACTAACCACTAACCACTAACCACTAACTACTAACTACTAACAATTAACAATGACCCATGAACCATTAACATTTAATATTAATTGGAAAAGGTTAGCTAGAGAATATAAAAATAAGTTTCAGCGAAAAACATTTAGGGAATCTAGCAGTAATTACCGATATGAAGAATTAGGAATACCTCGTTTTCCTGCTGATTTAGAATTACGAGACTATCAACAAGAAGCAGTTGTAAATTGGCTCAAAAATCAGGGAAGGGGAACACTCAAGATGGCGACGGGGAGTGGTAAAACTATCATTGCTTTGGCGATCGCAACTGAACTTTATCAAAAAATAGGATTACAAGTTTTATTAGTAGTTTGTCCTTATCGTCATCTGGTTTTACAGTGGGCAAGAGAATGTCAAATATTCAATCTTAATCCGATATGTGCCATGTCCAGAATAGATGATTGGCAAAAAAACTTATCTAATCAACTTTATAATGTATATTCTGGCAAACAAAAGTTTCTGACTATTATTACTACTAACTCTACTTTAATCAGTGAAGGATTTAAAAGCCAACTTAAATTTTTTCCTGCTAAAACTTTAATCATTGGAGACGAAGCACATAATTTAGGTTCAACTCGTTTAGAAGCTAGCCTCCCTCGTAATATTGGCTTGCGGTTAGCTCTTTCTGCTACTCCTGAAAGATACTATGATGATGTGGGAACAGATGCGTTATTAAACTACTTTGGTAAAATAATTCCTCCCGAATTTACTTTGGCTGATGCCATTAGAAAAGGGGCTTTAGTTCCCTATCTTTACTATCCTGTCTTTGTAGAATTAACCGAATCAGAATCTTTTTTGTATGCCAAACTGACTAAAAGAATTGGTTGGAATTTGAGCAATAATCCTAATCTTGAACAGAATGATACTATAACATCTTTATTAACCAAGCGATCGCGTTTAGTTGGCACTGCTGCTAATAAATTAGAAGCCCTAAAAGATATTATGAAAAACCGTCTTCAAACCAGCCACACCTTATTTTATTGTGGAGACGGTTATATGGATAATTACAATAGTAGTTATCGCCGTCAAATAGAAGCAGTCACCAGAATCCTTGGTAAAGAATTAGGCTATCGTGTTAATACTTATACCTCTGATAATTCCCTAGAAGAAAGAGAACAATTAAGACAGCAATTTGAAAGAAGAGAATTACAAGGTTTAGTGGCAATTCGTTGTTTAGATGAAGGGATAGACATTCCAGCCATTAAAACTGCTATTATCTTAGCCAGTACCAGCAATCCTCGACAATTTATTCAACGACGCGGTAGAATTTTACGCCCTCATCCTGGCAAAAAAAATGCAACTTTATTCGACATGATTGTCATTCCTCCCAGTTTAGACAGAGAAACTTGGGAAATAGAAAAAAAACTCTTACAAAAAGAATTAAATCGTTTTATTGAGTTTGCCGAATTAGCAGACAATGCAGCAGAAGCCAGGAAAAAGTTATTAGAATTAGAAGCAAGATTTAGTTAATATAATCCCTTTTATCAAAATCCGCTCGATAGATAATTGAGATGAAGTTTGGTTATCTCGTAACCTAATATCTTGCGCCTCGAACCCATACCGCCATTAACTCAAGTTTTGCCGATTATATAATAAGCATATTTTAATAGACTATAACTGTGATTAATACTAAAT
>JAAUYJ010007120.1_pt1 | contig 21326 bp, 33 predicted proteins | sample 7278031 | NCBI WGS metagenome assembly JAAUYJ01 (sample SAMN14350222, study PRJNA611818) | marine sediment metagenome | isolation source: surface marine sediment (1.8m) | place: French Polynesia: Moorea | collected 2018-08 | reverse complement strand
GTCTCTTCCGTCACCACATACGAAGCCGCTGCCTCGTAGACCATCTCCGGACCAAAGGGGAACGCGGCTACCCCCGTCTCCTCCTGGTACATCCTCCAGACGGACTGCCCCACCGACGGGGTGAGCAGGTGCGGCGACAGCCTGTGGTGCGCCACCAGATCGACCAGAGCAGCGTTGAAATCGGCAATGCGTCTCGATCACCCCAGCCAAGGCCAGCAGGTCGAGCTCGTCCTGCTCCCGGTTCAGGTCGTCGTGCAGATTCCGTACATCCTGCTGGAGAGCGGCAAAGCGGGCCTTCTGAATCTCCATAGGAAATCACAATGGACTTGCCTGTGAAGAGCTCCTCCAGCGGCGGTAGAAGGAATCTCCCGAAGACGGTGGCTGCCAGTACCGCCAACGTCACCAACCTTGTTGGCCTGGACGGCGCCTCCGCGCTGTCCACCCTCGTGCTCCCGCGGGGAAGCAAATGCTCCCACTGCCAAATGTCCTGGCAGGCGTCGTGTAAAGTCCTGTTGGCGTGTTGCAGCACCACCTGCTGCCACTTCCCGGTCGTCTTGACCACCGCTGAGCGCAGCAGGGCCTTGGTGTCGCGGCACTCCGTCTCTAAGAAGCGCAGCTCCAGCGGGATCCTCACGTGAAGAATGCCATCCGCCGACCATAGCGTCCCTCTGGAAGGGGGCCGTATGGGTGAAGGTCAACGGCGGCGACTCCAACTCCGCCGTCGCTATCCCTAGCGTCAGACTCGGCAGAAGAAGAAGAAGAAGAAACATGTCGGCGGCGGTATTTCTTGTACTCGATGGCTCTGTTCGGCAAACTCAAATCAGCAACGGGCCCACCTGAGCAAAGTCCCCGTCTCAGTCCTCGCGGGGCTGCAGCAGCGCAGCCGTTGTCTCCGGGGAAAAGGGCTCCTTGGGCTCCTCGGCCGTCTCCCTGGCCGCGGCAACCTCCTCCGGCGGAGGGGGAGCGTCGCCGTCCCACAGACGAATCCGAAATCCGTTCGTCAGAATCCGATCCTCCCAGAGCTGCAGGAGATCGTACGCTTGACCTCCCAGTTCGTCGAGAAATTCGTCTTTGATTCGTCTGTCCACCCGCGAGTGGAACTTCACCAGCATCAGAACCATCCAAAATTCGTGGGCCAGACGGCGCCTGGTCACAGGATCGTTGTAATCGACTATTACGTCCTGCAGGAGCATGAGTGGGCCCCAGTTCTGCTTGTTCTTCGCCGGCGCCTTGCACTGTCCTGCTTTGTGACCAGTATAGTTGCAGACCATGCAAGCGTCTTGCGTCATGTGCCGTTGTCCGACCCAGGACGGGCGCATGGACGGTTTCTCCCACCAATGCTGCATCTTCTTCCCGCCACCTCCGCCGGCTCCGCTTCCTCCGCCGCCGCCTCCTCCCATTCCCCGCGGACCTGGACTGCTGCTCCTACCCCGTTGCCCGGTGTAGTTCACCGTCCCTTTGCTAAAGGAATTGGATTGCGTACGACGGTTGCTCTTGTGGTCCTGCTGGATGGAAGCCGTCTCCTTAATTTGCTCCCATATCCTGTCCGCCGCAGGCAACTGCGTGACCGCGCGCTTGACATGGTTAAGGAACTTGTCCCGCAAGCCGCCCATGAGCACGATAATATTGAGCCATTCAAAGGCTTGGCGCCACCCTTGTCTGTCGGCGGCCTCCACCGTCATCATTGACATCCCCAGCCTCATGAGGCGACCGTCCTCCCGCATAATTCGCTCTGCGTACTCATGGATCGTCTCCTTCTGGTTCTGGGTAAGGCACCGAATGATATTCGAAGCCTCCTCCAGCGGTGTCCCGGTAATCCACCTCTTTTCGAACTTGCCGCGGAAGTCGACAAAAGATGTGAACACCCTGCCGCCGGGCACGTCATCCTCCATGATTCCCTTGAACCATGATGACGCGCTGGTCGAATCCTGTCCGTCGGGAATCGAGTCGGACACCAGCGACCAACGAATGAGACCACATCTCCTCTCCCACTCAGCGGCGCCGATGGACTTCTCGGTAAAGTAGGTCTGGAGGCCTGTGAGCCAGTCCCTGGCCTTGTCACTGACGTCTGTCTCCTGCCCCGTAAACTTGGGGATCCCGATCTTTGTGCCTGCCATGTCTTCGTCATCAGACTCCATGTGCGGTGGAGAAGCTAGAGGTGGTGACCCTGGCAGTGTCAAGGCGATTATTGACGATGTGCTGCACGATCCCTCCTCATCGCTGTGTCGATCGTTGTCAGTTGGTAGCTCTAGATCCTGCTGCTGTTGGTCGAGCTGCTGCTGGTTCTCGAGTTCCTGTGCGACGTCCTGTAGAAGTTCCACAGTATCGTTGTGTTCCTCCCTCTGCGGAGAAGTGTCGCCCTCAGCCAGTTCCAACAGCGCCGTCAGTTTTCTCATCCTCCATTGTGCCGAGGGCTCCAGCTCCTCCCTGGTGTTGCGGTTGTTGCTCATGTGGCCGGTTCCTCCCGTACTTATTCTCGAACTTGGCTTCCCTGTCCGCTTGAAGCCTACGCGCTCCTGAACGGGCACTACCGAGCACCACGTGATCAAAACTGCTCCCCCATGATTTGGGTTTCTTGTCACTAATGGCCTTGACGCCTCACAGATAGCACACTCGAAGCCATGGCGTGGTTCACTTTGAGTTGCCACCACTGTGGTGCAAGTATAATAACCCGCGCTAACGTGTGTGATTATGAAAGGCAAAGGTGTATTTTGATTCAGATCAAATCAAAGACTGACAATTCGTCTTTGTCTACGATGGGAAAAGGAAAAAAGGCAAAAGCTTAATCAGCAAATCTCGCACGCTTTCTTCTTCGCTTCGAGGCTCTTCTTTCACCTGTGTTGGACTCGCGGACAGTCCCCACATAAGAAATCGGTCGGAAAGAACGGACCTGTGAGTAGTCAGTCTTCCCGGGTTTTGGAATGAACACTGCTTTGGATTACCTCCATCGCAATGCAACATATCCCAATAGGCTGCTGTTGGCCCTGCAGTCCAATTTTGAACTTCTCACCTCTTGTGCATTCGCTTTTTTTTGGGGGGGTACCGGTGACATAAAGAAAAAGAAAGACTCGCGGTACACTTTGAACTTTTCTGAAGGAAGGAAACCGCAGTTGGTGGTACATTTCCCCCCTTCATAGTTGGAGCATACCAGACGTACCCAGGTATAGCTGTCGAAAAACCAGCAGGAGAACAATAAAAATTGATCGCTGCGGACAAGGGGAGGGAGGAGGAGGGAAACCTATGGCAGGATCTCCTGAGAACCTTCCTCTTCTCCTTTGATTAAATGTGAGCGGACTTTTGCTTTTGGGCTCTTCCGCCGCCGCCTTCATTGTCGCATCTCCCTTGCAGCGTGAGCGGCGGGCGGTCTGAAAAAGGCAAGTGTCGTTTTTGTTGCAAAATGTGTGTATATAGACCACCGTGTCTGAAAAACTTGACGAGTTTATTGACAGCTTATTTAATACACTAGCTAAACAAGGAGCAGAGAAGGCTGCAATGCTTGCCTCAACCTATCCCCACATGCCAGTATCAGTAAAGTGGGTGAAGAAAGAGATTCATGACTACATCTCCAGATTATGGCAGGAAGAATGGGTAAACCGAGCTGACTGCAAAATATCAAAACTATTTATACCGCTGGTGTCTACTAGTAAGCAGACCCACATCATGAGTCTCAATGAACTCCACAATCTGTCAATGATCATGACGGGACATGGCCTTTATAAGAAGCATCTTAGACATTGGAATGAATTAGATGACCTCACATGCTGTCTATAAAATGAGGAACTAGAAGACTCCGGGCACCTCTGGGATCCCATCGTGGGACTCATGGGTGTCGAGCGCCTCAAGGATAAACTTGGCCTCGTTGCAGCGACGGATGGCACTGCCGTGGTAGCCGTTGGCCGTGGCAGTGGCCTTCTGCAGGGTCGTCATGCCTCACAGGTGGATGAGGATGACGCCGGCGAAAAGGGCCAGGCCGAGTTCAATCATGCTGAAGCCCTCGGCCACCTGATGGGGCGCACCCCAGCACACCGCCACGACGTGGGCCAGCACCCACCCCGTCACCACAATCACGGCAAAAAACACCGACACACTCAATAGCCTGAGCCAAATCAAGCGGTACTTGACACATTCCAACCTGTCAAAAAAGTTCTACGACGCCATATTGTGTATAGTGAGGTTCGCGGTAAGACAGGAAGGAAGATACTAAAGATATATTTCTCTCTTTCAGTCAGTTGAGCGCTCTCTCTCCTTTTTCTCTATACACTATTATAGTTTGTGATCACTGTATGTAAGCCCTTTAAACTGACAATGAGTAGTAGAGGCTGCCAATAGTCATTTACATATCGCGGTGCGGTGGCCACTCGGTTGTAATGTACGTGTTTATTGAATCGTACAATAAAAGTAAAAAAAGACAAAAAAAGCTAAAGAACCTCAACCTGAACCCTCGTCAGAGCCAAGGCAGTGGCCGCGGAGGTCGAGTCGGAGGAAGAGGAAGCAATTGAGGAGGAGGAGGAGGAGGAGGAACAGGACTACAGGAAAACTGGCAACAGCAACAACAGCCATTCCAAGAAAATCGATTCAGATTACTTGATTCAGCAATAGCAGGTTCTGCGTCCGCCTGGCATGACATATTCCCAGTAGGTACCCGGAGGAGGAGGAGGAGGCCAGAGACAACAAAGGGACTAAATTGCTTTAAGGTATGCAAACAAATTGTCAAGGTCAGTAAAAGGTCTGGTAATATTGCTGTAACATCCCACATTACAAGGTCTGGTAATCAGAGCAGTCAAGTCTCTGATTACTAGGGACCAAATTTCGTTTCAGTAACGGCTCTGTTTTCTACTGGAGGGCCAAATTTAGGTTCAGTCCAGTAAAAGGTCCAGTAAACAAGGTGTAATGTCAAACTTTGGCACTTTCTAGTCCCTTCAGTAAACAAGTCCGCTCAAGTACCAATTTACCGCAGGCAACTTTTATGGTCCCATTTAGGTTTCAGTAACAGACTCTAGATACTGGACTTTTGACAGCACTTTTGGGCTTTTTGTGCTGGTTGGGTAGGAGAAAAGCTTTTGATTATGTACACAACTTTGCTAAACCACAATATGCTAAGCCGTCCTAAATTTCATTTGATTCACATCATGTAAAGTGCTTATATGATACATTGCCATTGTCCATTGATGAATACTGAATACGGGGGGAAGGCAGTATTCCTAAAAATCCGGCAGTATTCCTAACACTTTTCCGGACGGCAAAACTCCTAAAGAAAAAAAATGAATCCTGCATAATTCCAAAAGTAATTTTTTTCTATCAGGCATTATTCCTAACAAAGGAGCCAGTATCTGTCAATTTTCCTAAACCCAAAAAAGGAAAAAACATTTTTGCTAAATCTTTTACTTGTGTGCCAGTCATCCTGGAGACAAAAAAGTATAGAAATGAAGTTTTTTGTTTTTAAAAGATGGTTTTTTAATTGTAAAAAATGATAGTGCCGCCACGTCCCCCTACTCGCCGCCACCACCGTTGTACCACCAGCCTCTTCTTCCTCCTCTTCCTCCTCTCTTCTTGTTCTTCTTTCCAATGTTCTTGTCTTCATATTCATCGTCTTCTCTTGCCCTTCCGCGGGGACCTCTTTAATGTTGTCTTCTTAAAAGGAAAAAATAACTGACTGGTACCCTTCCCCTTCACTTCTAACTTCAGTTGATGTGAGCCTTGACAAAATTTCACTCCTCTTGTTTGCAATTGAGAATTATGGCTTTTGCAAGTGGATGTGGTTTGAGTGCAGCAGAAAAAGATCGGTTCTTGTGCATGCTGCTTTTTCTCACATGCAAATAGCGCACCACAGTTATTCTGACACTGTAGTAGAGATTGGCGAGTGGAGGTAAAAATGTCCATTTAGATGTATGGTACTACTGAACTATGCATATATGTGATGGCATAGGAACAAGACCTTTTCAAACACATATGAAAAAACTATTTTTAAGGAATATTGCTTACTTTCCATTTAGGAAAAGTGACTGGTTCTCATTTTGCTGATTTTAGGAAGTCTGCAGGATACAGCTACGCTTTTAGGAATTTTGCATGGATACTGGACAACTGTTAGGAATTATGCCTGCATTCTCATTAGGAATTTTGCATGCTGTTCTCATTTAGGCGTTCCGCCTACCCCTCCTGAATACGATGCCATGTTCATCTTTCACATTGTTGATTATTTACATCCCAACTCGTCTTTTAGATCCCATTATCACTTTTTTGTACATCACCTCTGCACTTTGGTTAGGGTATCTTTCTCCTTCCACTGTTTAGGGCGGCCTCCTAGCCATACCTGGGCACGGCCAAAAAAGTAGGGGTTCTGGAAATTTTGGATGTTAGGGGGGAGGGTCATTTTCCAGCCCCTTAGGGGGGGGTCTCGCCGGAGGTAGGGATGGGGGTACCCGATATCTCATTTCCATAAAACTGCTTTAAAAATAGAAAAAAATGTCTGTTTTGCCCTCGGATAAATTTCAAAGGAAGACACATGACAAGAGCAATATCAGTCTAATAAAAAACAGAAACACAGGTGTAGAAAAGCCAAGAAATATTGGTGGTCAAGAAAAAAATGTCGCCGAAGGCGGAAAAAAATCTGGAAGGAGCATAATTGGTATGGTTCTCCTCTATTTCACCCTCTTTTTGCAGGACGTTGAGGGGGGGTCATAAAAAGAGTGTTAGGAGGGGGGTCTGGAAAATTGGTCTAGGAGGGGGGTTCATAACCCTGACCCCCTGTGTGCCCAGGTATGCTCCAGCATTGCTCCTATCTAATCGGCTCTGTAATCTTTCAACATCCTCGCCTTGGCGTCTCCAAAGCCGGCCTTCCTGCCCTCTAACACACCTTAGCGCAGCCTTTTGCGTGCTCTCACTTTCAAGCCCTTTTCTTTTAGTCCTCCGACCGGGCACCGCCACTCTGCCCGTATTTCTATAGCGCCCCAACGACCTTGGATGCTTATTCCTCTGGCGCTGACATTTATATAGCACAGCCTCTTGCACGCTTTACAAGGCGGCTGCTCCTCCAGCCGCCCCCTCATCGTCGTCCCCGTCCCGCCTCCTGCTCGGGTACCCCGGGGCCCCGGGCAGATTGGGACGACTGTATTATTGTTGAATTCTTCTTCTGTCCTCTTCCAAGGAGTTGGTGGGGTCTTTGTCGCGGGAGAGGACGTAGGGCTTATAGCGGCCTGGGGCCCTCCTGTCCCGCTTGGGCCTGGAGAGAGCCGGCGTCGGCAGGGCACTGTCACAAAATCCCCTGGCTCGTCCTGGTTGTCGGGCAGCGGGATGTTGTTTGCTTGCTGATGTTGAGGCGGCTGCTGTTCCTGAGGCTGATAGGGCAGCAGTGGTGGTAGCGGCGGCAAGGGGGGTGGTAGCGGCGGCAAGGGGGGTGGTAGCGGCGGCAAGGGGGGTGGTTGCGGCTGTTCTTGTCTTCCTCCTTGTGCAGGAAGTGGCGGGGCTCCTCCCCTGCTACTGGAAGTGCTCAACTGCCGCTGGCATCTCCGTTGTCGTCTCCGCTCGTCCCGTTGGCGGACTTCTTCATGGTGTTGATGTTTTTCCTGGCGTCTTCTTTCCTCCAGTTGTCATTGTTCAGCATTGAACCTTTCTGCGCTTTGCTGTCGTCGTTGTTTGTCGTACCGCAGGCAGTCCTCTTGCCGGCAGTCGTTGTCGATTTGCCGTTGAAATGCTTGACGCTCCGGCGCCTGTGCCTCTTCCCGTTCTTCCAGTTCCCGTTGTTGGAGTTGGCGGTGCTGCTCCCATTTGTCTGCCTTCGCCCGGCGGTCTTCTTCTTGTTCCGCCCAGCGTCTGGCATCTTGCTGTTCCTGTTCTCGTCGTAGCCGGGCCTCTTGTTGTGCAGTCCTGCAGCCGTGCAGGGGGTAGGAGTCGGAGTGTTGGGTGTGGTCGTGGCTGTGGGCGCCGCTTGGCGGGCATGTCTTTGCCATCACTGTTGACGGGAAATAGTGCCCTTTGCCAATGCGGACCCCTTGGCCGTCCTCCAGGTGGTGGAGGCGGTGGCCCAGGGGGCCGCCCCTCACGGCCTCCGGGAAGCAGAGCCGTCCTCTCGGCGGGATGCCTCAATGGGGCGGCAGTCCTCCGGGTGGTGGTGGTGGTGGCGGCAGCGGCGGTGGCGGTGGCGCTGGGGCACCTCTGTCCCCACCTGGGCCTAAGGGCCCTCTGCCTTCGCCCCCGCCTCCCCCCGGGCCTCCTCCCAGTAGTGGTCCACCTCCGCCTCCAGCTCCAAAAGCTGGTGGACCGTTGTCAACGGGTTCAGCATACTCGTCCACTGCCAAGTCTAGGTCGGCGGCGTCCGGCGGGGGACAGGCTTTGGCCTCGTCGCGAAAGAGTTTAAGGTAGTCGATGGACATTTCCCAAATAGTCTGGCTGTCCGACTAGTTGGGGTGCGGCATGATGCGGACCATGACATTGTTGATCCCATTGGCGCAGATGACCCATGGCCCGCTCCATGGGTTGGCCAGTTTCCTGGCTGTTCTTGGCTTTACGGACGGGGTCAGGAGCCATACCCTGACCCCCGGTCGGAAGCTCTTCCTCTCCTGATGGTACTGCTGCGTCTGCCTCACAACGGCCTCGGCCACCTTTGTTGATGTCGTCCTCCTCAGGCCTGCCAAATAACAGGTCGATGGGAGTGCTGCAGTCGCGGCCCAATAGGAGCTGGTAGGGGGCGAAGCCAGTGCTCAGACACACTGCCGTTCGAAGGGTAAACAGCGCTTGTGGCAGAATGTCTTCCCATGACGCATTCGGGTCGTCACAGAGGGCTGCCCACATGATCACCCCTAGGTCGCGGTGCATCCTTTCCACCTGCACATTCCCTTTGGGGTTGTAGCCAGTGGTGTCAGTGATTTGGATTCAGAGAGTCTTACCCAAGTCGAGTAAGAACTGGCTGGTGAACTGGGGGCCCTGGTCCTAATGGATCGCTTCCGGGTACCCGTAGCGGCTGAAGATCTCCCGCTCCAATGCTATGGCCACCTCCAGAGTGGTGGTGGTCGTCAAGGGAATGCCCTCCACCCACTTGGAGAAGGCGTCCCGGACAGTGAGGATGGCGGAGGCCCTGGTACGGGCCCCCATGTTGAGGGGCCCCAGGAGGTCGATGTGAATGTGCTGGAAGGGGTACCCCGACAGCACGGAGCGGAAGGTGTGTTGCTGGTCCGCTCCCTTCCCGTGCTTGGTTTGGCAGGTGCGGCAGGCCTCCACGTAGCCGGACACCTCGCTTTTCATGCAGGGAAGAACACCCTGGCCATCAGGCGGGCGAGCGTCACATACCTTCCCATGTGGCCGCCTTGGACGTAGGCCACCCTGATCGCCTCATCCCACTCAGAGTGGGGGAGGCAGGGGATCCTGCGCTTTCCCGGCAGTCCCGGCCTGTCCAGGGAGAGGCAGATGACCCCCTGGTAGTTGAGACTGAGGTTGCCATACATGCTGGCATAAATCCGTGCTACTCAGGACAGCTCTTTCGTCACCAACTTGTCCGGGGGGTGGCCGTCCGCCAGCCATTGTCAAACTAACTTGAGCTTAGGGTCCTCCTTTTGGGCGGCGCGGGGGTTTTATGCCGTCTCCACCTCCAGTCTGGCCACCATGAGCTGTTCCTAGCCTCCATGTCGGCTGCCGGGCCGATAGCGTGGAGGGCAGAGATGTGGGTGGCGGAGACCTCGCCCTCCTGATCGGCGGCCTCCGCGTGGCCACTCCGGCTGAGCCATCATGATTGCTATGCTTCGTCCCGGCGCGGTGTTGGACCTCGAAGTTGTAGTCGGCGAGGGTGCCCAGCCACCGTTCTACGATGGCCCCGGGGCAGTCCATAGTGCGGATGTTTTGGAGGATGGAGTTGTCCGTGCGCCAGAGGAACTGCCTCCCGTACTGGAGGTTATACAGGTACTTTTTCATATAGAAGATCCCCGTGTACAGCTTGAACTTTGTAGACGGCCATCTGCTCTGGCTCCTAATGAGCTTCTTGCTCCCGTAGCCGATGACGACCTCACGACCGTCCTGATCCTGGCTGAGGATGCCGGCAATCTGCTGGGCACAGAAGTTGGTGTCGAGGATGAAGCACCCCGCCTTTGATCCGCGGAAGTACAGGAAGCCAAGGATAGGCACTGAGACAAGCGAGGCCTTCAGGGTTTCAAAGCTTGCCTCCATCTCCTCTGTCACCTCCAGGGGGTGCCTCTCTGCGTCCTTTTCTGTCTTGCCGATGATGTCCGTCCAGGGTTGGGAAATCTTGGCGTAGTCGGGGATGTGCTGGTGGTAGTAGCTGGTGACGCCGCCGAGGAAGGCCCTCGCCTCCGTCTTGTAGCGGGGCAGGGGCCACTTTTTGATGGCATCAACGTACAAGTCGATGGGGCAGATGCCCTTCTCGTTGAGGATGTGGCCTAGGCACGTGATCTCGTCGTTGAAGAGGGTGCACTTCTTCACCCCCAGCTTCAGTCCCGCGTCCCGATAGGCGGCAAGGATAATGAGGACGTTGCGGATTTGGTCCTCCACTTCCGCGAGGAAGCTGATGGCAACGGAGTCCGGGATGTCCTTTAGCACGAGGTCAACGAGCAGGCAGTAGGTCGCTTTCCCCTTGGTGACCCCGAAGCCCAGCCGCTTCTGCTGGAAGGAGCCAAAAGGGGTGGCGAAAGCCGTCTTCTCGCGGTCCCAGGGGTCCACGTCGATACTGTAGATGCCCCGGCCATGTCCACCCCGGAGTAGATGTGGCTGCCCGCCAAGCGGCTGATGGTGTCCTGGACCAATGGCATCAGGAAGGTGTCCTTCTTGGTGATCTGGTTCAGGCGCCTCCAGTCGATGCACCAGCAGATTTTCTCCCCTTTCTTCTTGGTGGCCACGAGGTTGAACGACCATGGGCTGTTTGCCGGTTCGATGATGTTGTGGCGGAGCCTTTTTTTGTCTTTTTTATGTTTATTAGATGCAATTCCTTGGATACAATAAAAACAGGCAACTCATTCTTTGACATCGCCACGCGTGTTAACATTGTTGTAAGGCCAGGACAGACGAGTTATACAAACAGGAATACAGTCCTCTACGCATCTTGATCTCTTCACATGCATATATAATCTCATATATATTCCTTTGTTCTTTTAATGATCTCGCGCTAAAGAGTAGGTCTCTAATATTGCCTCATTGTGGGCTGTTAACTCCACCAGCTCCTGCTGGTCGAAGAACTTCAGGAGTGCCATTTCGAATGACATTCCACTGGACTGTAGATGTCTGATCCTGCCCCTAACTTCTTTGAGTTTGGGGCACCATTCCCAGAGATGCCAGGAGTACTCGACATATTCACCACACAGAGCACACTGTATTTCCTCCAAGTCATTCCGTTGCCTCACATGCCTCTTGAAAATTCCGTGTCCTGTCACTATTTAAGTCAACCTACTGAACTCCTTCATGCTCAGCCTTGAGACATGTTTGTTTGGACCAACCTTTGAAACAAACAGTTTTGAGACCACATGCTGGTCTAATTGTTCCCATCTTCTTTGCCATTTTCCAAGAGTGATCTTCCTGATCTCACTCTTGACCTGTCCCTGACAGGTTGTCATGAAGGGTGCTGCGTATGACATGTCTCTTGCCATGCGGGCTCCCTATTTTGCTAGCATGTCTGCTATTTCAATCCCTGTATTATTATTATGTCCTTTTGTCCAGATCACTTCGATCTCATGATATTCTTTCAGTTCACTCAGGAGACACTTTGTCTCCCAGGTCAGGTAGTCCCTTGTGGCAGTTGTGGCGGAGCCAATTGTCCACCTGCCGGCGGAGGTCGGGTTCGAGAGCTGGGTTTACCAGCCGGTAATGACACTTGATGGGCTGCACATCCTCTGTGATGATTCGGTGCTGCAGCAGGTGGGTCTGTCCGTAGGACCCGTCGTGGGAGAACATGTTTCAGAATTCCGCCAGGACAGACACTGCCGCACTGCGTTTGGCCTCCGTCCGGAGACAAGGCATCCTGTTGATCACGAAGACTGCACGGAGGAAGCGCCGCCGTTCGTCCGGGCTCAAGCTCTCGGGATCCCGGCCCTTCAGTCGGCCGGCACTAGAGGCAGGCCCTCGTCTTTTCCCCTCTTGCCGGCTTGCACAAACTGCTCTATGTAGTCTTCCTTCTTCTCAGCATGGGTGTACGCTGCATGGTCCATCATTGCCCTGGTCTATCACAAGAATAGCGGCCCCGTCCGCAATGTGGTCCCTCCCCAACTGGTGTCCTTTGTCCTTTGCACTGGTAAGTCATACAGGTTTCGCACCAACACACTGGCCACTCCTCCTTTCTCCAAGGATATAACGGCGGCCTCCACAGTGACCACATGCGCTGGCTCATTTACCAAACCCGACCCCCTTGCCTTTTTACAGCGCGTCCTGTTCGCCCACCTTCATGAGGTGGACCAGCGAGGGGGCGAGGAACTTGATGACGGCAGCTGACCTGGGTCGAAGGGTGATAGAGGAGAGGGCATTAAGGTGGTGCGGCTGCTGGGTCTCCGACCGCAATTTGGTAAGAGGCACGTACACCCCTCCGATAGAGAGGCAGTTTTGTGTATGCAGGTGGTCCCAGCCATGCATCTTCAGCCATGGGCCTGAGATATTGGCTTGCATGGAGAGCCCTTTCACCACGGCGGGGCGGCACCTGAAGCTGCGCCCCAGGTAAGGCACATGCAACTCGAGCGCTCACTTTGGGACTCCCAGCACTTCTAAGTTCACTCCTTCAGATGCCGTCTCCACTGGGGCCCCCGGCAAGGCCTTAAGGTCCTTTTTTGTCAACCCCATTGTTGTAGTAAAGTTTAGGCTGACGACGACAGTCCGCCAAGTCATCAGGGCGCGGCAACTGACTCCCCCTAACTGCACTGGGAGGTAGTGATAGTAGGTGGCAGCAGCTGCCTCCTCCTCCAATGCGGCCAGCTGACTCACTAACTCGGCTGGTTCTTCATCCGGGTCAGCTGTTGCCTCATGGAGCCACTGATCGTCTTTCAGCTGAAGCCGGCCCAGTCCGCTGTGGAGGGCAGCTGATTGGCCAAGGGACCGCTCGGGGATGTTGGCTAGCTCAACAGGCAGGCAGGCCGTAGGTTTAGCTGTCTCATTGGGGCTGTATGGGGTTGGAAACCGCTGTGGGAGAGGGGCAGGCGGCGGCGAGGTTGGGCTGAGTGGGTATGGTAAAGGGGCGCCCTCGTCCTCTGCCTCTACGCGTTTCCCGTCGGTCCGTCCTCGATCGGGTCCTCCCACTCCGCTGGGTCATCGTTGATGATGGCCTGGATGGCGAGTAGCTGCCGCTGGCGGAGGTTCCTCGGCTGGCCCCATCCTCCACCGCCTTTGCCTCCTTGCCCGCCCTGGCCGCCGGCCTCGCAGCTGGGCCCTCGGGCCTTTCCTCTGTCTCCTCCTCCACCTTTGCCGCGGCCATGGCCTCCTGCGCCACGGCCCCCACCGGCGCCTATTTCATGCCGCTGGAGCAGCTTTTTGAACAGGGGGCAGTCACGGACCTGTTGGCCGGTCTTGTCACACCCGAAGCAGCGGCCTCAAGCGCCCCTTTGGCGGGCGGCGGTGTGTTAGGCGAGTTGGGAATTGACAATGGTGAGCTTGCGCTACAATTTATGTGGCTTTGGCTGATTCTTGTGGATTTGGCTTTGGTACTTACAGGCGCGGTTAGAGTGGGGCAGAGCAAGGGAGGAAGGAGCTGAGAACAAATGTCTCCTGCACTTGTCCTTGAGAAACTGGCGTGGCGTCCTTTCTTTCCTTCCCTGCCCTCGTTCTTAACCGGCCAGCGCGGCCCTGCGGGCCGCCAGCCTAGGCTCTTCTCTTCTTTTCCCCTGCAGCGACTCTCCTCCTAGTCCTAGGAGTGTCGCTTGGGTTCCTTTCTTCTCTTCTCTCTATCCGCGTGACGGCGGTTTTTATCTTCCTTCCAGGATTTCTGGACTCTTCTTTGTCCGTTTTGTTCACTGAGTACACAGGAAGATAGGCAATGCTCGTAGCGTGGTTTAGCCTAATTGCGTCTTCTCGTTACGCCCCCGAGGAAAAGAAATAAGACACAAAGAGGGAAAGCGTGATATGAACCGGCGCTGCCACCATATGAAGTAGGCGGGCTTATGCTAGCCTTAAGTTGCTGCTAAAAAACGTAGCTCTATCCTTCACCGTGGCATGAGACGAACTGATTCCATTTCCTAACCAAAGGAAGGGACATTGAGCAATTCGGCCGCGGCGGCCCTTTCGGCCGCCCGCCTCTTCCTCCGGTTATCTGCTTTGAAAATATCATGCCAGGCGGAGGCAGAGCCTGCTGTTGCTGAATAGTTTACCAACGAGTGCACCAACAGCCGTCTGAAGAGGCTGAGGCTGAAGGTGGTTGGGGCCAACGTGCGCTTCGAATGGCAGGCTGGGAAGCACAACCTCATCGCCGACGCCCTCTCCCGCTTCCCCGTCTCCCCTGAGGACCCGATGGACAGCGCCGAGATGGAAGAGGACAAGGTGTTCATCTGGCACATCATCACCGGCAACGACGGCGGACTGGAGGGGCTCTGCGACGTGGCCAACGAGGACCCCACCAACCAGGATGTAGTGAAAGCAAAATGCAACGGCTCCTCTGTCAACCATCTGCCCGTCGACCACCCCGCCCGTGCTTTCAGGAGCGTCTGGGAGTTTATCAGCGTAGAGGAAGGATTCGGCTCCCCCCTCCTCGTTTACGACGGCATTTGCATTGTACCACCCTCAGCACGCTCCTGTGTCATTAATTTACTCCACATCCCCCACGCCGGCTAGGTCAAAATAAAGAAAGCTGCCCAGCAACTATACTAATGGCCGGGGATGAAAGGCGCCATTCATGACAGTATTGCAGGCTGCGAGGTCTGCTCCGACTCCCTCCCCAGCAAGCCACCCGCCGCCCCACTTGACCCACCCGCCTCCACGTCGGAGCCCATTCAGGCGGTAAGCATGGAACTGTTCGCGGCGGGCAGCAGCGACTACTTGGTGATGGTGGACCGGCACTCCGGCTATTCATGGGTTCTCCGTTTGACCACCACCACCTCCCTCGCCGTCACCCGGGCCATCATGGAGTGGTTTGAGTACTTCGGCCTCCCCAAATCCATCCGCTCGTACGGAGGACCGCAGTTCCGTGGCGAGGCCTTCAAAAAGTACTGCAAGGACAATGGCATCCACCATGATACCAGCAGCCCATACAACCCCGTGTCCAACGGGCTGGCGGATGCGGCCGTAAGAACATCAAGAAGCTCCTTGTCAAGTGCATCAAGGAAGGGGCGGACTTCCAAGCGGCCTTGGTCACATTCTGCACGTGCCCCAGAGACGATGGCTGCTCCCCAGCCCACATCATGTTCCGCCGTGGGGCCAGAGGCCGGCTCCCGTCACTCCCTGCGGCCAGGAACCTTCCCGCTGCCGTTGCCGATGCAGTGGTGGAAAAGAGACAGGCATCGTGCGCAGAAGTTGTGGTGAGGAAAAAAATCCTTGCCGTCTTCCTCCCAGGTCAGCAAGTCTGGGGGCAGGACCCATCCTCCTGAAAGTGGAGCAGTCAGGCAGAAGTTCTGGGCAGAGAAGGCTTTTCTTACACCATCTCCTTTGTCGGCGGTCTGGTCTCCCGTCGGAACAAACGCTTCCTGCGACCGGTGAAAATTCATGAAGGTGCTTGCGAAGAGAAAGATGAAGCTGGCAAAGATGTGTACTCAAATTCAAACGTGAATCCTCTCGTAGATTCCGCCAATGCCGCGTCTCGTCCCGCGCCCACCAACGCCATTTTCCCCTCCTTCCAAGGTGATGGAGGTGAGAAATATGCCGATTCACCCTCACTCCCCCCCTCACCGGTGTTGCACGCAGGTCTCCGTCGCAGTGCCCGACTCCAGAAGAGGAGCGAGGAAAGTATATGTCGCGTCTCGAGCAACACGAAAAAGGAGGTGCGTTCCTTTCCCAAAGTTCATGTACACTATTTCCTTCACAATTTCCTCCCCCCTCCCACCCCAGAATGCCGCCTGCCCACGACCCCAAGGAGCATACTGAAGGCTCCCCGCCCGTCAACTGGGCCCTCGTTGATTTCACCCTCAAGGGCGCCCTCCTCATTCTCGGCATACTCTACTACCTCATCAAGGGCCGCTGCGCCAGACTCTTCGCTGAGGAAGTTCACAACCACAGGGAGGAGGGTGAGATGCATCGAGAGTACCTCCTCCCCCGCTGGTCCCCCTACTACTGTGCCGACCGAGAGATCCTCCGCCTGCTGTCTAACATCAGCGACGCCCTCGACATCCCACCAGACTGCGGCCTGCCACCAGTCCTGAAGGAGCCTCCTCCCCAACTTCCTCTCCCCTCACCAAAGCCCGTTTGCTCCAGCCCAGGTCCCAGCTGCACCCGCCCACCTACCCCACCGTCCTTGGATTGTTCCCTCCTCAGGAGACTTTCCACTCCCCCTCCCGACTCTGACCCCATCCGCCCTGTCCCGCAGATATACGTCCCCAACTAGGACGGCAGAAGGAGCCCCCGCTTTGACTTCGGCATGGTCCGCGGAGTCGCCGACGTCCTCTTCACTCCCTCCACACCCTCTTCCCCTTCTCCTTCCCCTTGCCCCCCAACACCACCGAGGTTTGCCCGTGCTTGGCGTTCCTCTGATTACACTCGTGTTCCCCTCGTTCTACCGCCCGTCCCTGTACCCCCCGCGTACTGTGTACTCCCGTTTCCTCGTTGCGCCCGGTCATTTTTTTATGTAACAGTTAACTTAACATCGTCTCCTTTTTGAGACCCGCGCCCCATTCGTCTTTGCATTTTGGCACCCTCTCACTAAGGGAAATGTAGAGACACTAGAATGAGCGCTCCCGCTCACGCGCTCTCTGTATGAATGAATACAATAGAATACAAAATATACGGTAGTCAGTCTATTTTCCAAACTCTTCAGCGGCGTGCCAGGGTTGTCCCCTCCTCGGCCTCCGCTGCGTCCACCTCCTCCTCCTCGGCCATGTCCACTGTTGCCAAAAGCATTGATCCCATTGCTCGTGCTGTTGCTGGATGTCAGTGTCGTCTGTTGGGGATCCTTCGCGGGCTTGGTGGAGGAGTTCTTGAGATGGTAAACGATCTTACAGATTTCTTCAAATGACTTGCCTTTGGATAGCTTTTTGACTTCCTCTTGCATCTTCTCCTCCAGTCCGCGGATGACGAGGTCGATGCATTCTCTCTGCGACATCGCATTGGTGATCCTGTTGATCTTTTCCTCTCGGGGTCTGGCAGGTCTGGCAGGCATCGCACATTGGCGCAGGCAGGAAGTGCTTAGGCAATTGTCTGCCTGGTCTGTTGGCTGACCTTGTAATGGTAGAGACGACAACGGTAGATGAAGTTGCGGCAGAGTTCGCCGTCCCTGATGTACAGGGCCTTGTCCTGGGTGCCCCTGGCGTCAGATGTGAGCGCAATGCCGAAGCAGTCGGCAAACTTGTTCTCAAAGGTGTTCCAGTCGGGGAAGGCGCCAACAAACTTGGTCTCCGTCTGGTACCACTTCTTGGCCACTCTGGTGAGACATTGGTCGAGGTTGTCCAGCCTCATATCCTGTGCGACATGGGCATGTTGGCAGTAACCAATGAAACCGTTGATAAATTCTTGTACGAGGGTACTTATCTTGAAGATATTTTTGCCTTCGCCGTTGAATGTGGGTATGATGGGCTTGGTGCGCCCAGCTTTCACCCCATGCTGCTGCGGGGCCTCCTGGGTCCGCCATGTCATCGGAGTCCGAGGAGGCGTCGTCTACGTCATCGTCTGCAGCCTCTCCGTTCGAGCTGTCTTCTTCCTCGTCACGGTGTTGCTGTTTTCTACTGACTCCTCGGCGGCGGCTTCTTCGTCGTCTGCAGCTTTGTCATCTTCTGCGGAGTTGCTGTCATTTGTGTGTTCACCTTCGTCACCTTCGCTATCATCTGCGATGTTGTTGTTGTCATTCACTTGTTAGAGCGGCGGTAACAGATCATCGTGCCCGCCAGCACTCTGTCCTAGTGGTTGCTGTCGGCCGTAGGGAAAAGTTCCTTGTTTACGGCTTGCCACACTTTGTGTACATTGTCCATGTGTGGCGCAAGTATAATAACCCACGCAAACGCGTGTGATTATGAAAGACAAAGGTGTATTTCAATTAAGATCAAATCGAAGACTGACAATTCGTCTTCGTCTGTGACGAGAAAAGGAAAGAAAGCAAAAGCTTCATCAGCAAATCTCGCACGCTTTCTTCTTCGCTTTGAGGCTCTTCTTTCACCTGTGTTTGGACTCGCGGACGGTCCCCACACCCCTCCCACGTCAGACTGACCTGAGGGAATCCCTTCTTTTGTCTTGAAAGCGTCTCATGTGTCACTCTTTGTACATATCGGCACAATTAGCACATATCTCGTACTACATTAACATTCACAATCAAATGTTACTTCTAAACATATCGTGTCTTGCATACTATCGACGTTCAGGGTCACGTCCAACTCGCGCGCGTAAAACTCAGAAAAAAACTCTAGTGGTATGTCCAGAACTGTTGTAATTTTGGGTGACCAGGCATTCTTTCTTCAAAGGGGCTGCACGCTGTTCTTGCAGCCGAAGCGACGCCTCAAGATGCCGATCCCGCACCCGATGAGCACCACGCAGGCTGCGATGGCGAACCATTGATGGCGATGCCCATGCGACGATGGTGATCAATGCTTGACGAGACTGAAGACGGAGACAGCTCGTCGTCCTTCACCGCTAGCTCCAGTCCCTCCAGCAGAGGTACGGACCTCTCAACGGTGAGCATGAAGGATCTCCGGAGATCTGTTGGAATCTCGAAGTCCTTGGTCGATAGTTGGCGTTCAGAGTGGCCATGTAGAATCCTGTGGCGTCTGGCGGTCCACTTTCCGACGTCGACGGTGCCATTCTGGCACGTCTTGGTGTATGCTGTATCCTGCTGGACGAAGAGTTCCAGCCAGGCAGCGTCCTTCCCCCGCCCTGAAACGATGACGAAGGGGTCAGTCACTGGCACAGCAGTGCACTTTTCCACCGCGGCGTGCTCCAAACCCGCCCACAAGGCCGCAACGCACGAAGTGGTAAAGTCCCTCCTGGCATAGGGCAGCACACAGAGGTAGGAATGCCCGATGGCAAGGCAGCCCCTCAAATCCTCCGGCTCCAAGAGCGGGTACATCCTCGCGTCCTCGGAAACCGCCAAGGTGTCGGCGGCGTCTGATCGTAGATAGACGGGCTTCCCCGAAGGACCAGCGACGGGGAAGTCCTGCAGATTGTAGAGATGATAGTCCTGATCCAGAAGAGGAAGAGTAAGATGAAGAAAAAGAGTTCCACCTTCAAGGCGGTAAGAAGCAGGCAGCTCCGACAGCACCTCCTCCCCGAAAAGCAGGGCGCGGGGCAGCTCCTTCGTCCACTTCGTCCAAATGTGGTGGCGGCCCTCGGCGGTGAGCAGCGGCGGCATAAGACGGTGCCCACTGACCAGCCTCCAGATGGCCGCGTCGTAGCTGGCGGTGTGCGAACCCAGCTCCATAATCGCAGACTGGATGAGAAACTCCTTGTCGAACCTCGTCCGAACCTTCGCCGTGAAGACCGCCGTATAGTTGCGCAGCAGCGCCATGTCCTCCTGCAACCGCTCGATGGCATCCGTCGCCGTAGTATCCTGCACCCAGTCGCTGATCTCGTTCCAGAGGATGCCCCCAAAGACGGTTCCCAAGGCTGCGCCGATAAGCAGCTGCCGATTCTCCCTCTTGAAGGATCCGCGGCGTGTGCCTCCAGTCGGCCTCGTGCCTCTGAACAAGAACGGCCAATCCTCGACGGTAGCGCATGCCCTCCTCGCCGCCAGCGAAGTGGTGTGAAACGTCATCCGCTGCAGCTCGGAATGCGCCGTCCTCGATGCCAGCAACTCCTCCATCCGGCGGCAAGAATGATCGAACAGCCCAATGTCCACCGGCGATTCCACGTTGAGGAAGCCCCGCACGCTCCACAAGGTCGCCGTCTTGGCGAACTTGACGTGAGTGTAGCTGTCCCCCGCCGACACCGTCGCTGCTTCGCTCCTCGCCAGTCACCCGACCAACAACAACCTCATCCACCACCGCCACAAGGCCACCATGACTACTCACTGGTCCATCTTCCTTTTGACCCCTTGAGTCGCCCCCTTGGCGGCGGTCGTCGCTGCTGCAGTCGACGTAGTCGTCGTCGTCGTAGCTGCTGGCGCTGAAGTAGACGCTTTCTCCGCTGCTTCCGCTGCTGCCTTCTTCTTGCACACCTTGCAGAGGCAAACCACCGCTGGCCCGTCCTCGTCCGAGTCCGAGATGGTGATGCTCTCCACCTCCGGCACCCTCCACCAATGTTCGTTCGTGGAAGGCCTGCTCGAGGACGGGAGCCTAGGAGACGGTCTTGTCGGAGCGAAGTGGAAGTCGAGTCTGAGTCCTGTCCCCTCCAGACGATGATTGACCTGCGCCAGCACAGGTGTAACTCCGTCCTTGCGAACGAGTTCCCTCACCAGCGCCCACCTCGTCAGCGCAAAGGTGAGACACGCGGAGTATTCCTCGAGGATGCTCTCCAATTTCTCCAGGCAGCGGTCTTCCACACTGGCAAAAAGCGCGCTCCTTTCTGCCTCAAGCTGCCTCATTACCGCCTCGGATTTCACCGCCTGCTGAGTGACTGATAACAGATGCTGCGTCAGCGTCTGAGCCTGGACATTCACGGCGACCTGTCTGTCTGACAGTGCGCGCCCGTGCCTCACCGGCCAGGGAAGCTCCGCTATCATCTGCCTGTGCCACTCGACCGGGTTGGTGAAGTCCACCATGCACCGCCCCGCCGCGACAAGATGCGCCCTCATCCTCTTGAGGTTGACCTCGCGCTGCTTGATCTTGTCCTTTATGACGTCCAACCTGTTGACCCACTGGGCCACCTCGCTGCCCGCCACCATCCAAGCATCGTCGTTACGCGGATCCCCAGCTGCCTGCTGCCGGAGCAGGCGCCTCGACGCGATCACGTGCGCCGAGTGCCCCTCGCATGCTGGTGCGACCTTTGCGCCGCCAGACGGTTGTCCACTTGCCGCCGTCGTCCTCCTCATCGGACCCGATGAAGAACCTGGCTCTGTCCCCGTCGGATGCTGACGTCTGACAGTCTCCTTCGCCTGCTTGCGCAGACGTTCCCTCTTCGACTCCACTCCGGTCGACGTTCCACATGTCGCCGCCTGCGCGCCAGATGGGGATGTTCCCTTGTCGCTCACCCCCTTCGCCTCCTTTGTCGGAGTCTGGCTCATCACTCGCCCCTAGCGTTCCCGCCAAGGCAGCTTCCTGCCTTTGTTGTGTTTCCGCCAATATGTCTCTCTGCGCCTGTGAACGAACCCCTTTTAAGCGATTCCGATTCACGATTGATTTGCATCCTAATGT
>JAAUYJ010105788.1_pt1 | contig 21346 bp, 17 predicted proteins | sample 7278031 | NCBI WGS metagenome assembly JAAUYJ01 (sample SAMN14350222, study PRJNA611818) | marine sediment metagenome | isolation source: surface marine sediment (1.8m) | place: French Polynesia: Moorea | collected 2018-08 | reverse complement strand
AGGTATTTATTTTTTTATACATGATGGGGGTGGGGAGTGTGGGAAGTGTGTGGAGGGTGGGGAGATGGGAGCATTTTTCTACCTTTTTCCCCTATCTTATTTCTTAATCTCCTGACTTCTGTACGGGTGATTTCCTGCGGAATGCTGCCTCTTGCAGAGGAGCTACGCTAACGCAAACGCGAATCACCCCTACTCCTGACTCATGAGCCAAAAACTCGCAACTTTGCCAAGATACCAAATGGCTTCTATACAGCAGATTCCACCTTTTTGAGGTACAACCATAGCGGGCAAGATGTCCGCACTAGAGAGGTTTGAACATTAATATCTGTAGTTCATATACTTGGAATTTGCTATAATATCATGTCCCGTAGCATTGGTATTGTATAGTTTAATAATCTAGGAGCCAGAATCCAGGAGAGAATAAGGCTTTAGTTATTGCTGGAGAGAAAATTTGATAATCTTGTGGAATTTTAATTCAGATTAATAATAACTGCATTGAATATTAATATTTCTATAATATTTAGTTAATAATCAGAAATAAATATTTACTTAAACATCTAGAAATTGGTAATTAATTTAACTAAACTGAAAAGTAGAGAAATTATATGCTCTTAATATAATGTAAGAATCTTAATACATTTAACCCACTATCTGGTATTCAACAACATTTAAGTTGTCACTATAGGCTTTGCATTTACTGGTTAAGAGTGCCACAGCTACAAATACTTCTTAACCGAAAAGTGAAGTCAAAATATTCAGGAGTGCATAAAAACTAAACAGGAGTAACTTGGAACGATGGAAGCAAATCGAGTTCTGAACCAATATGATTATGGCTATTATGAAGTGAACCAGATGGTGGCCACTTTAATTGCAAATAATCATGAGCAACAAACTCTCACTAACTATGGTAGAGCAGTAGCGGAACGTCGTGCGTTTGAAGCAATATTGCGGAAAACTCTCAAAGAGTTATCTGATATTAAATTTGCTATTGATCAAGCAGCGATCGTTGCCATTACGGATCGCAAAGGTATCATTCAATATGTGAATGATAAAGTTTATGAAATATCTGAATATACTAGGGAAGAATTAATCGGAAAAAGTCACCGTCTGCTCAATTCTGGTCATCATCCTCACGAGTTTTTTCAAGATTTTTGGTCTACGATTAAATCAGGTAAGGTTTGGAGAGGAGAAATCAAAAATAGAACTAAAAATGGTAGTGAGTATTGGGTTGATACGACTATTGTACCTTTTTTAGACGATACGGGACAACCGTATCAATACTTAGCTATTAGATTTGATATCACTGAACGCAAGCGCATTGAAGAAGCATTACAAGAAAGTCAAAAACAAAATAAAAGCCTCTTAAATGCTATTCCTGATTTAATTTTGCGTCTCAATTCTCAGGGTGTTTTGATTGATTACTTTCCGGCAAAGGATGATGAAAATGCGCCACAGGCAGTAGAATTATTAGGGAAAACTATAGAAGAAGTATTTCCTCAAGAGTTAGTTGTTCATATGCGCAACGATTTAAAACTAATTCTAGAAACTGGCACGGTACAAGCTGGTGAATACGCTATTCATATCAATAATAATATCTATCATTACGAAGCTCGTTATGTGAAGAGTGGAGCAGATGAGATTTTAGCGATTATTCGGGATATCACAGAGCGTAAACAGGCAGAAATTGCCTTAAAATTGTCAGAAAAACGAGAAAGAGAACGAGCATTGCAATTAGAAAAAACCTTAAAAGAATTGCAAAATACTCAGGCTCAATTAGTACAAGCAGAAAAAATGTCTAGCTTGGGTCAAATGGTTGCTGGTATTGCCCATGAAATTAATAATCCTATTAGTTTTATCTATGGCAATATTCTCCATACTAATAATTATATTAGAGATATACTAAAGCTGGTGCAATTATATCGACAACACTATCCAGAACCCGTTCCAGAAATTAAAGATTTTGCTGAAGATTCGGAAGTAGATTTTCTGATAGAAGATTTACCTAAAATACTTGAATCTATGAATATGGGTGCTAACCGGATTCGAGAGTTGGTTTTATCCCTAAGAAATTTCTCTCGTTTAGATGAGTCAGAGATGAAAAAAGTAGACATTCATTCTGGTATTGACAGCACTTTATTAATTCTCCAACATCGTCTTAAATCTACAGGTAAAAAACCAGAAACTACTATTATTAAAGAATATGGGAATCTGCCTAAAATAGAGTGTTATGTCAGTCAGTTGAATCAAGTTTTTATGAATCTTATTGCTAATGCTATTGATGCCTTAGATGGGCAAGAAATACCAGGAGTAATCAATATTAAAACCGAGGTCAAAACAGAATTAACAGAGCAAGTAACCAGAGATTTTGTGATGATTTCAATTTATGACAATGGGCCAGGCATTAATGAGTCAGTTCAAAAAAGGATGTTTGACCCATTTTTTACGACAAAACCTGTTGGTAAAGGTACGGGTCTAGGATTATCAATATCTCACCAAATTGTTGTCGAAAAGCATCAAGGTGAGCTGAGATGTCGTTCTAATAAAAATGGAGGTACTGTATTTGAAATATTAATTCCTATATATTGATAAATGCAGTAATTGGTGTTTTAAATTAGTTACAAGTTATTCAGTTCCTACTCATAAACCAAGTTAATTCTGATGTAGGGGCGATAATTAATCGTCTCTACGTCAGAATTGAAACTTAAAATAAAAATGATTTGGGAAAATTTACTTGTTCTAATTATTTTACCTTGAATTTTGATGCCTACTTAAATCTATGGTGATAGGTCAAACTATCACTAACATTTAGGGCTAATTAATTCGTTATTCTCTCATCTTTACTGGCAAATTCACGTTCTGTTAAATTCAAAATTGAGATTATGTCTAGTATGAATCTTTCCTCAATTTGTGAATTTGATTGATAGATAACATTAATTATTCAATTAATAAGGAATACTAGAAAAGCTCAAAACATATATGACGACGAAGTACAACTAAAAAAAATATTTTTTGTCAAATTATTGAGGTAGTAAAGACTATTTTTTATAATAGTTGCAAATTATTTTTAATAGTTAAAATACCTAAAAAACGCCCAAATAAATATTCATAAAAACCTCAAAAAAGGTATACCAAAATACTGTTTTGTTCTGCCAAAAAGTTAGTATATAAAAAAGATGCAACAAAACATTCAGTCTATTTTTGAAGGAGATAATGTAATGGCAACATTAACAGCTTTAACTAGAGGCGGTACAGCTTGGACTCCTCAGTATGTCGAATCTATTGACATGAACAAGTGTCTAGGTTGTGGTCGTTGCTTTAAAGTTTGTCATAGAAATGTTCTAGAACTTAGACCCATCAATGAACATGGAGAATTCGTCGATGATGACGAAGATGATGATGATGAAGTATTGAGAAAAATCATGACTATTGCTAATGCAGATGACTGCATTGGATGCGAAGCTTGTGCCAATATTTGTGGTAAGAAATGCTTCACTCATGCTCCTGCTTCTGTATGAGATGGGAAAAAAATCGACTCAGAAATATTGACATAGAAGTTTGTGGGGTATCAGGTTCAGGTGTATTAGTGGAGTGGTTTACTAAACAGCCTGAACTCCCTTACTTACTTCGGATGTTTAAACTCTAACATCGTAAGTTGTACAATTTTGTCATACTGACAACAGTACAAATTTGCCTAAAATTTATGAGCTTTGGCAACTGCAAAACGGAAGCGAGTCTATCTATGAAGAAGTAGGGGGTTAGCCCCCTACATTCGGCAAAGGTACTGGCTTAAATAGTTGCAAAAAAAAAATTGAATAAAAAGCCAATAAATCGGCAGAGGTAGGATAAGAAAAAGTAGCTCAAGAACAATAACTACGAACAAATAGTCAACTCTACAAACTACCATCACTAAAATCTATCATCTTTGATGCACCAAGCAATATTGTCAACAGCATTCTACTTAATATCAGCACTTTCTATCGGCGAAGAAATATTCATATAGTTGATGTCAGAAGAAAATACGCAACGTTGTGTTGCGACGTAAAACTAATTTGAAGAATTTAAAGGCAAGATGATGTGAAATAATAACCTGAAATTACTGTAGCATCGAAGTTTTATAGAGCATTTCCTCGGCAAGTCATGAAATATTTTTACTGATAACTGTTAACTGATAACTGAAATGACCTGGAGCAATTGATCGCCGGATAAACTGTCAGCTTTTTTACAGGTTAGTCACTGAGAAAACGATATGCTTTGATTAGTAGTGATTATCTAACGCATGAGACCGAGCTATGTCCCAATAATTTGATCTCAACGTTGGTTGAAGACCCGCGCTCTCCATCCCCCCTAACCCCCCTTTCCAAGGGGGGGAGGGGAGCGACGCAATTGGAAAACCAATAAATATTGCGGTATTTACAGTAGTGTGCGATGGTGAAAAATCAGCCTGCAGGGCTAGCAGTGTCAGCGCCAGTCGCTCATGGGGGAGACCCCCAAGACCAGAAAAAGTTCGGCCTTGGAGGCAGGTGCGATGTTAGCGAAGCTCCTCTGACAGAGGCAGTAGAAAGCCCCTATCAGTGATGGAGCGAGAATCCCGCGCTGTCTCATCAGAGCAGGGTCGGGAGGATGTCAATTCTCATATCTTGGCCAAATTAATTCTTAAAAATAAGGGCTAGCTTCAATCCTGTTGTTAATCCTTTTTATAGAGAAGTCATAACCATTGACGAAATAGGCACAAATAATCTATTTAACTCTGTTTTAAGTCTAGCGTAGCACTTTGCTATATGCAAGCTATTGCCTAAGTCTGGCTTGGGTCATATTCTCAAATTGAGGGTATGAAGAAACGGATATAGATATTGTGCAACTAAGTTACATAAGTTGTCAAACTGAGGTGGCTGTTATGCCTGCTAAAAATTTTCTCAGTTCTATGCAGCAAAAAAGACTGCAGAAAGCCTTAAGAGAGGGCAGTTGTCCTCATTTCAGAGAACGAGTATTAATGTTACTGCTATTAAATGATGGAAAAACTTATTCAGAAATTTCTGAGTTTGTTGGTTGTTCTTATCGAACAGTTGCTTATTGGTGTGCCCATGGAGACCCCGATCATCTAGATAGCTTACGAGATCAGCGAGAAAATGGTAACTTTCGCAAAGCTACTGATGAATATATTCAGCTATTGATGGAAGTTACGAAAAAACCTCCTAGCCAATTAGGTTATGAATGTGGAAACTGGAGTGGAGAACGCCTAGCAACCTATCTTGCTAAACAGACAGGGATTAAACTTAGTGGTACTCAAGTTAGGAGAATTCTTAAACAAAAAAATATTCGCCTTTCTCGAGGAAAAATACAATTTAATCAGAAACTAAGTACCTCAAAAAAACAACTTGATCAAAGGGTTGTAGAACGTTCTCAATAATAGTATGAAAAATCATGAATTCAGGGTAAAATGCTGATAAATAGTGTTTTAATTATACTTTATAGCATTTACCTTGATTTATTTTCTTTTATTGCAGGCAATGAATTATTTAAAATTATCAATGATTGCAAATTAAATGTATTGATGTAGCCTAATAGAAAATAATCATTAATATTTCCATAGTAAAATCTAAAAAAACTATTAATTTGCTCATCAGGAACAAATATTATAAAAGATTTATGAAATATTAATTATTATTAAAAGCAAAAAGCGTAATTGAGTAAAAATACTTAAATCAATAGGCAAGATTTGAGATTTGAACTTGATATTATCGATAGTTAGTTATAGAAAAATCAGGACATCACTATTATATGGAATTGCGATAGCTGACTAAATCGACAAACAGAAAAAGCAGTATGACAAACACTTAACCATTGAAAAGCAATAACAGGTGCGAGTTATGACTCACAAAATGACGGAAAACTGTATCGGATGTACAACCTGTCTACCCCAAATCCATTGCCCAACAGGTGCAATTACAGTTGAGAATGAAGAATACTCTATTAATCCTAAACTCTGTAATAGTTGTGAGGGCTATTATGACGAACCTCAGTGTGTAGTTAACTGTTCTATTAGTAGCCCTATTCCAACTAATTCTAAAAAAGGTAGGTATAAGGCTGAGACTAGAACACCTACAAGTTCTGATTTATTTCCAGATGGGAAGCATAGCCCTTTTGCTTCTTCTATAGTAATCTGGGAAGCTTGCAATATTCTCACACAAAGACAATCATTACCTTGGGAAGTGAATGCAGAAGGTGAATTGAGATATCAACGTTTGATTAAGCAAGGCCAGGGATCAATCAGTTTTGGCATCGCCAAGAACTTAGGGAATTTATCAATACTAACTACTCAAAATAATATCACAAATAAGGCAGATATTCAAGGGCTAGATATTAGGGCTGCTTGTCTGCATCTAATTTATGCTGCCCATGCCACAGTATTAGATAAACCATGGGAGCAAGAATTTGTTATTAGCGATCGCCAAATAGAAAAATATTTAGGGCTAGAAAAACGTAAAGACTGGAGTAAGGCAACCAAACTTTCTATCATCAAAGCCCTAGCTCAACAACCGTGCCAAATTACTACCAGTATTGATTGGCCTCAACAAGGTAGAATTAATGCTTTCTCAGTACCAGAAAGTAAATTGTGGGATCTGCTAGAAATTCAGCACCATTTCTCAGAAGACTCCACAGGATGTAAACACCTTATTGGTCTGACTTTTAAAATTAGAGCTGGTATCTGGGCTAAATATTTCCTCAATAGGGAAGCTTGCAAAGAGCGCACAGCATTTTACCAATACGGCATTTTACCCCAATCAGTATTAAGTGCGGTGATGAGTATCTGGCAGCAACATGAAGGAACTGCTCGGATGTTACTGTGGCTATTGTTTAAGACCAAAATGGGTAGAGAACAACGACTGACTGTACCTACTTTAATGCGAGTAGCTTATGGTGAAGAAAAAGTTACCCAGGCTGCTTCCTTCCGGGATGACCGAAAGCGACTCCTACGCACTTTTGAAAGTGACTTAGAAGTTCTTAGTCATTATGGACTCAAACCAGTATTTGACCCTGTAACTTATCCCCAAGAAATTCAACCAATGTGGGCAAAGTTAGCAGCCTTACCTGATGATGGTGATGAGGCTTTGGATTTTTGGATTAATGATGGTAGCAATAGCCAGAGACTAACAGATCATGGTCCTAGAGGCAAGTGGAAACAGTTAATGAATGCTCGAATCTTGTGGTTTCAACTACCTCAAGAATGGGAGCAGCATCTGGCTAATTTTGAAAAACAGAAACTTCGTTATACGACTAAGCGAAAAAGAACCAAGAAACTGTCAGCTGCAGCTATCTGTGGAGAACAGGTGATGAACGCTCGGAAGAGTCAACAATTGAGCCAAAGACAGTTGGCAAATATGTTAGGAAAAAGTCAGAGTTGGATTAGAGATATTGAAAATGGTCGCTTTCAACTCAAAGGGGAAGATCAAATGATATTACAAAACCTTTTGGGTTTGGGAGGATAGAAATTCATTGAACTTTATTAAAAAACTCATCAGGGGGCATCGACATTCCTTTCTTATGTGTAATTGCCCTCTTATTATTTAGCTCGGACTAAAATTTTATTTGTGGGCAGGAGGGAGTGGGATATAGGAAGTGTCGGTAGTTTGGGAGGAAATATAAAAACAGCTAGAAATTTATTTGTAATAAACATTGATCAAGTTCGTATTAACTTTGACTGTCTATTGTCAGAAAACTCTCAAGTAATTTCATCAACTCCTCATCCTGAAATTTGAACGCAAACTCATATACCAACTGTGTAAACCTCAGATACTCCGATTCTCCTGCTCCAAATTCTGAACATAACGTATAATATTCTTCATATTGCCGTTCTACTAAACTTAGCCAAACTTACCCATGCGTGATTGCATAAGCTTTGGAGTTAGCTTCCTGTTTTGCTGACGCAATGCTGCGCAAACATTGAAGACCACTGACCGCAGTCTGTAACTTATCTTCAAGAGCAGGCTTGAAATCGCTTGGAACTCAAGCTACTTATTCACATAATTTTCGCTCGTTGACAGCAGCATTAAAGTCTCTGTCTGTCTTGAACCCGCAGCTCTCACATTCATAAGCTCTCACACTCAATGGTATTTTCTGTTGATGCCCACACTGAGAACATATTTGATAACTTGGATAAAATCTATCTGCTATTACTAAAGTGCTTCCATACCGCTCACACTTGTATATAATATATAAGCTGACGCTTAAACTCATAAAAACCACAATCTGCTATGGTGCTTGCCAGCTTATGATTTTTGAGCATACCACTTACATTAAAGTCTTCAATCACTATGGTGCTGTGGTTCTTAGCTAACCATGTTGTCAGCTTGTGTAGTGCATCTGCTCTGATATTTGTAAATCCATTCCAACTGCAAATATTTCTTTAACACCTCAAACAACTCACTCGCCAGCACTGGTTTTGGTAAAAAATCATCGGCTACTGTAAATAATATTCTTGCTTGTTAATAATCAAACAGGTCATATCATAGTCTTTTTTTAGTGACTTTGAATCCGTAAATTCAAATAAACTTTCGGCTAATAAATTAGCAATAAAGATTCCTTCTTTTCTACCTTTTTTGTTAGTCAGAGGCACTGCTACTCTGATAGTTGGTTTATAAGGGATTTCTAATTTACCTGTTGTTACTTCTCGATTCAGATTAATTGGAGAGATATAAATTTCTCCAGGATTTAGAGCCATGGTTTTCTCAAAATATTCCCGATTATTAACATTTTTCAATGAAAATCTTGATAATTCATTAAAGCTATGCCCTTGCGTATGCGGGGGTTGCCCTCGTCCCCGCACAGGCTGAATATTATACCATTTTCATAAAATATTGCTGTAGTAGACCGACACGCCTAAAAAGGTAGGTTAGGTCATTTCAGTTATCAGTTATCAGTTGTAAGATTAACTATTATACCATGCGTCAAAAAAGAATGTGATGCTTGAGCAAACTTAAACTATTAACTAATTAATAAATTTTTTCCACTTTATCCCTTTTATAACCAGCTTTTTTCTTTGTTTTTCCTATTATTTCACCACACCCAAAACCCCACACCCAAAACCCAAGATTGATAATATTTGTAGCAAACATTGCTCAATTTGGTATTAGCGGAGCTTATCCGTTGAGACGAAAAAAAAATAAACCTCCCGCCAACTATGCCAAAGGTGAAAATATGTAGCGTGGCCTAAACCCGCTTAACCCTGGAAATCAAGGGTGGGAAGTAAGGGAAAATGTGAAACCGTTTCCGGGAAGTAACCTTAATTATCAGGAGCCCTGTGAGCTGGAAACTCTCACGCAAGGCGCGTGGAGTAGAGGTGAGGGATAGCGATATCCCCATCGACTACCTCTGGGGTGTCAGTTATACAAAAAAAGTTGCACAGTTTTAGCTGTGTCAGTTTACTACACTTTTGCACAGCAATAGATTTTTGTTTGTAATTATTTTGATTTTTGATTATTGGATATGTCTAATTTTTATTTTTTCGTGGAAAATTTCAGATATTGTGATTTGGTTTAGAAATTTTTACAAAGGAAAGTACACTGGGAAAAGATAGATCTAGTGAGGAGGTATAGCAATGATATCTATAACCAGGCTTTCTAATTGCTACAGAAAATGTATGATTACAAGTTCTATTAATTGAAATTTGTCTAAACTTAGAAGTTTTAGATTTGATGTTTAGCATCTTTAATATATAAAAAAATCAATTTTTTTGTGACTAAATTCTTGAGATTTTTCAATAACTAACTTGAGATTTTAGCAAAGCCTAAAAACAAAGTAAATATGATTAGTAAGCTGTTGAATTTTACTGACTACTTAAAGTATTAACATACCTAAGTTAACATTTTAGTAAGCTTAGGTTAAGCTTCAGTAAAAGATAAAGCAGATTTCATCTCAGTGAAGCATATATGTGGCGGGCAAAATGTGCGCATTTTATGGGGGGTATGTAGACGCGGAGCGGCTTCTCTTGAGTATCCCCGATTATACTAAATTGATAAATGTTTGCTACAAATATTATCAATCTTGGGTTTTAGGTGTGGGGTTTTAGGTGTGGTGAAATCATAGGCAAACAAAGAAAAAGGCTGGTTATAAAAGGGATAAAGTGGAAATACTTTATTAATTAGTTAATAGTTGAAGTTTGACCAAGCATCACATTCTTGTTTTAAATTGGTATTATATACCTTGAGAAGCTGAAGTTGGCAGCTCCTCTGCAAGAGGCTTGCTGAAGTGCTTAGTGCTACTTCAATTTGATGGATGTGGAGATAGGAAATTGTTTTTATTTACGTTTTGCTTAGGCATTTTCAGAGGTAAAATAAGCGCAAATTCTGTACCATAGTCAGAATCAGAAGTTACTTCAATTTGACCACCATGTTCTTGTATAATCTGATAACAACTAGTTAGTCCTAAACCTGTACCTTGACCGACAGTTTTTGTAGTAAAAAATGGGTCAAACAATTTTCCCATGATCTCCGGCGGTATCTCTGGGCCATTATTCCAAAAACTTACCTTAATCTGATTTTGATTTATTTGTTCTGTATCAATTTTGAGAGTGGGTTCAAAATTTTGTTTACTATCCTGAGATTGAGATAATCTTTCATTAATAGCATCAATTGCATTAGTAATAATATTCAAAAATACTTGATTAATGTGAGCTGGATAACATTCAACTAAAGATAAATTCCCATAATTTTTTGTCAGTTGAATTTTGTTCATCCTATGATTAAAAATCAACAGGGTATTTTCAATCCCTTCATTAATATTAACTAGTTTAATTTCCGATTCATCAAGACGGGAAAAATTTCTTAAAGACTCAATAATTTTACGAATTCTTTCTGCCCCAGTCTTCATTGAAGATAAAATTTTAAAAAAATCTTCTGCTAAAAAATCCAAGTCTATTTCTTCAATATATTTTTCAATTTCTCTATCTGGCTGCGGATAATGCTGCTGATATAACTTTACTAACTCTAACAAATCTGTAGCGTATTCTTTAGCATATTCAGTATTACCATAAATGAAGCTGATGGGATTATTAATTTCATGGGCAATACCACCTACCATCTGTCCTAAGCTAGACATTTTTTCTGTTTGAATTAGTTTAGTTTGGGTTTGTTGAAGTTCTTTTAGTGTTTCTGTCAGTTCACTGGTGCGTTCTTCAACCCTGGTTTCTAAAGTTTTGCGGGCTATTTCTAACTGATTAGTGTATTCTCCTACCCAGAGAATAAGCTGATTTAAAGAAATAGCTAGTAACCCAACTTCATCCCCGGTTATTACATCAGCTTGCAGATAAAAATTAGATTCATTTGTAACTCGTTTAGCTACTTCAGTAAGTTGTTTTAAAGGCTTGGTTATTACCCGACTTATATAGATTACTAAAAATGTTGTAATCCCAACAGAAATTAAAATGCTGATACTAATAATTTTTACTTGTAATCTAATAGCTGTATGTAAAGTAGAATGAGCCTGTAAATCTTGAGTTTCTGCATCTTTAACAATCAAAGTTAATTCTTCAGAAAGACGGTCAAATTTAAGATTTATTTGACTAGCTCTATTTTCACTTAGAGAAGCTACTATTATTTGTTGCGCTTGGGGAATTTCTTCAGAACTTAAATTAGGAGGATTAATTTTCTGCCAAAGTTCTTTGATCTGATCAAAATATAAATTTGTTGCTATTTCATATGATGTTAAGAGTTGCTTATATTTACCAGCATCTACAGCTAGATTATCAGGATGATTTTCTATAAAAATAGATAGCTCCTCTAGAATTTTTCTGACTTTATAAACGTAACCTAAAAATTTTGCCTTTTCAAAATCAAACCATATCTTTTTAGCTAATGCGGGAACTAGATTTTGCGGATGCGATCGCATTCCTAAAACAGCTTTTTCTAGATCGTTGAGAAGATGTCTTTGTTTGTCTGCAACCTCTAGTGTTTTTAGCGCTTGTCTTTCATAACGTTCTGCAATGAATAATCCTATGGCAATTCCAACTACAGCAACACCTATAGCCACTGCAGAGCTATAACCAAATTTTTTGGCTATACTTAAGCGATTTAATCTATCGCTTACCTTATTTAATCTTAGTTTTTTATGAATTAAACTCACAATTGTGAAAATACTTTTGTCAGATTTCGGTAACATTTTTCTGATTAGAGAGTAATTACCTTTTTTATCTTGGCAAAAGTTAGACTTTTCAGAAGACATATATTAGTTATTTAGTTATTTAGTTATTTAGTTATAATGGGAACAAAAAGCTTGTACTTTTTTGGCTGAAAATCAGGCTAAAGTCTTTAGATATAAAGGCTTTTTGATTTAATCAGCAAGCCCTAATTATCAATTATCCATTATCCATTAATGAAAGCCTATTCTCGGTTTATGAAGTACAATAAACATTAGAGTAAGTCAGAAACAAGATAGTTTTTCAACTGCTGGATATTTTGTTAGAAAAAAAATCATTATTTAGACCCTGAAATTATGTACTAAACTGAGATAAAATCTGCTGTAAATCTAATTAGTTGATATTTAACTTCAGCTCAGTTAATTTTTTTTTTATTTATCTACCTAAGACTCAAGTTTATTGCATAAACTTCTAGCAGGAAATACTCAAAAAAATATGTCAAAATAATCTCAATATTTTGAGTAGAATATTTATAGTTGCGGAGTAACAAGTTCGCCCTCCCCAATCCCCTGATAAACCTCACGAATCATATTATAATCATCATCAGTAGCAGTTACAAGTTCAGAACCTTTATACTTACTTGTAGATTCTCCTTTGACTAAAGCTGCAATTAATTTATCTTGACTATTCACAATACGACTTTTATACTCCTCAATAACTTGAGAATTTAGTTTGCTACTAGCAATAATCACATCACTAGGCAACAAAGCACCTTGAGCTATTAAAGAAAAATCATTTGTCGCTGCATCAGAGGATGCTAGGAAATATTCATAATCTACAGCAGATCCTCCCCACGCATCCACCTTTCCTTGTTTAAAATTTTCGAGACTTCCTTCATCCCCCAACATCAGAATTTTCACATCGGACTGAGGATCTAATCCTGCCTCCATCAACAGTTTAGTCGGCCCAAGATGACCACTAGTGGAGCCGATATCAGACATTGCTATAGTTTTACCTTGCAGCTCGGCAACAGACGTAATATCACTACCAGTAGGTACGGCAATCACAGAACGGTAATTAGGGCGAGTCACTGCAATAATCGGCACTGCATTTGTCCGAGCATTAATGACAACATATTCTGAAGGCCCTGCCAATACCAAATCTACCTGATTTAACTGCAAAGCTGCTGCAGCCATCGCAAAACTATCAACTGGAAAAAACTCTATTGTTGTTTCCAAAACTTCTTCTAAAGCAGCACGGAACGGTTCATAATTCCGTCGCAATTTCTCAGCATCAACAATATCCGTCACTGCAAATCGTAGTTTTTTCGGTTGATTATTTGTGGTAGAGCTTGTATTGGAAGTGGCAGTACAACCTGCCATAAATAGTAAACTATAACCCATAAAATTACGCCGTTTCATACCTCTGTTATTAAGTCTAATTTAGGTTTATTTTTTAATTAACTTAAAGATATAATAACATTTTAATTAAAGTAAGTATTTATTTATTTAAACCATATTTAACCTAAAATAAATTAGAGCTTAATTTTTGCTTAACTTAGCCATGGCATGATTACTAAAAAAATTCTAAAATTTTGAGTAAGGAATCTCAATGGCACCAATTCAACTGCAAATTCTCCACGCTGTCGATCAAGAAGGTAGTATTCCAGCGATTGAAACTGCTGTTAATTTTTCTGCAGTTATCAATTCCCTAGAAGATGATTTTGAAAATACCTTAAAATTATCTTCTGGAGACATTTATATTCCCGGACCATTCTTTAATGCTAGTAATGAAATTTATGGTGAACCAGGGATTGGCGATATTCTAATTAACAATGCTTTGGGCTTTCAAGCAGTTGCTTTTGGGAACCATGAATTTGACCAAGGAACAGAAACCATTGCTAATTTAATTGCAGCAAACCCTGAAATTAACGGACCGGGAATTGATGAGAATGGTTATCAAGGTACTCAGTTCCCCTATCTCAGTACCAACCTTGACTTTTCTCCTGATGATAATCTCGCAAGTTTTGTCGTACCAGACGGTGAGACACCACAACCAAATACAATTTCCGGTAGCATTGTCATCGAAGTAGGTGGCGAAGAAATAGGTATTGTCGGCGCAACCACTCCCGCCTTACCCTCCATTACTTCTACTGGCGATGTCGTCGTCTCTCCTTCAGACAGTGAAGACATCGAAGCCTTAGCTGAAATTATTCAAGAAACAGTAGATGAATTAACTGCCACAGGTCTTAACAAAGTAATTCTGCTAGCTCATATGCAGCAAATAAGCATTGAGCAAGAATTAGCAGAACTACTTCAAGGCGTGGATGTGATCATGGCAGGTGGCTCTAATACCCTCCTCGCCAGAGAAGACGACCCCCTCAGAGATGGAGACATTCGTCAGGAACCATATCCCATCGAACTTACTTCTGCTAGCGATGAACCTGTCTTAGTCATCAACACCGACGGCAGTTATAGATATGTTGGTCGCCTCATCGCTGACTTTGACGAAAACGGCATTATTACAAGTTTCGATGAAGAATTAAGTGGCGTTTACGCTACAGATGATTCTGGTGTTGACCGGGTTTATGAAGAAGATGTTAATCCCGAAGACGTTGCCAATCCTGTAGTAGTAACTGTTACCGATGCTATCAATGAAAACATCTCTACCAGAGATGGCAACCTGTTTGGGGAAACAGAAGTATTTCTCAACGGTACAAGAGGAGATGTGCGAACTCAAGAAACTAATTTGGGAAATCTCACGGCGGATGCAAATCTGTTTGTCGCCCGCGAATATGACTCTGAGGTGGTAGTTTCTCTGAAAAATGGTGGCGGTATCCGCGATAATATCGGTCAGGCGTTTGTTCCTCCTGGGGGTACTTCTGAAGATTTAGTACAGTTACCACCAGCAGGAAATGATTTTGTCGGCAAGGAAGAGGGGCAAATTTCTCAGTTAAATATTGAAAATTCTCTCCGCTTTAATAATGACCTGACTCTGCTCACAGTCACAGCAGAGGAACTCAAACAAATTATTGAGCATGGTGTAGCTGCAACTGCTCCTGGTTCAACTCCCGGTCAGTTTCCCCAGGTGGGAGGTATTGCCTTTAGTTTTGATGCCACTCGCCAAGCAATAGCATTTGAACGGGATGCAGATCAAAATGCTACGGGTATTCAAACTGAGGGAGAACGGGTCAGGAGTCTGGCTATTTTGGATGAAAATGGTAATGTTGCTGAAGTGGTAGTCCGCGATGGCGAAATAGTAGGAAACCCAGACCGAGAAATTCGGATGGTGACGCTTGGTTTTCTTGCAGGTGGCGGTGATGGTTATCCGTTCCCGCTGTTTGCAGAAAATCAGATTGACTTGGTAGAGGAGTCGTTGCCATCAGGAGCAACAGATAATGCTAACTTTACTGATAACGGTTCGGAGCAAGATGCTTTAGCTGAATATCTGAGTGTGAATTTTCCGGCTGATGGAAATCCTAGTTTTAGTATCGAAGATGTGCCTCCAGAACAAGACGAGCGGATTCAAAATTTGTCTGTGCGTGAGGATAGGGTGTTAATTATTCGAGGCAATAACGAGAATAATACCCTTGTTGGTAGTGATGCTGACGATACTATTCTTGGCGGTCGGGGTAATGAGTCACTTTATGGAAAAGAAGGCGACGATATTCTCGAAGGTCGTCCAGGTTTTGACCGCTTATTTGGTGGTAGTGGCAACGACTCTTTAAATGGTGGTATTGGTCGCGATCGCCTGAATAGTGGTCCTGGAAATGACACAATGACTGGTGGTGCGAGTATTGACTACTTTATCTTTGCCACAAATCAGGCTTATAGTCAAGAAGATTTAGGCGAAGATAGGATTACTGATTTTGATATTGAGCGAGATATTATTATCTTGGACAGACGCACTTTCACTGCTATTGATAGCGGGGCTAGTTTTGAGGACGTATTCTCTACTGTTACAAGTAATGGTGCTGCTGCTACTGCTGAAACTACTATTGTTTACAATACTAATAATGGCAATTTATTCTATAACCAAAATGGTAACGATGGAGGTTTAGGTAGTGGAGGTTTATTTGTAACTCTTGAAGGTGCGCCCGAACTTAATGCTGACAAATTTGTTTTTAGAGGATAATTGGTCATAAATATTGGTTTAAATGTAGCAGGACTTACGAAAAATATCCAATGATACACAATCTGTAGGGGCGATTGGCCAATCACCCCTACTAGATATGGCGGTTATGCGTAAGTCCTGTGTATTTTAAATTTAGGTTAGGTTGTAGATTGCTGCCACAAACTGTTTAGCTTTGTTCAACCTAACATTTTTTATGTCTTTTTTAGCGATCGCTAAAAAAGACATAATTTTAGACTTTAGGTCATTTTTTTTCTCCAAAAACACTAGCGGATTTAGAAAAGATAGGAATATAGTATTTAACAAAGACAAGCTTGCATATCTTTAGGAGTAAAAAATCAACTTACTGTCTGATGTTTAGATTGAAATTTAATACCTAGCTTGCATGGTCTACAAATTTCGATATATCTAGGTTGAGATGATTTAAAGATATGAAATAGAGCTTAATTGGAAAAAAATAACCTTCGAGGATAATTATCAATGGCTAATCTAAATATTACAGATTTAAACCCAGAGCTGATGGCTGAAGCTATTGCTAATGCTAAAGCACGTCGCAACAATTCTGTTTCAGACATTTCCGAGCAAGAAGCAGCAGAAGTTGTAGGTGGTTTTGATACTACTTCTATTAAGTTATATCCGCCAATTATATTAGGAATCATTGACTATCCAGACCAAACAATTGCAATTAAGTAGCCAGTAAAAAGTGTTGCTGAATGTGTAATATTTTAGTCTCGAATATCTATGAATACTAAATATAATTACCATGACAGTAACTCTTAAACAGCACTGACTTGATAATTGTTTGCTAGAGGCTCTTTCATGGAAAAAGTTACCCCCGAAAAGACAACTCTGTGTCCTAGTGCGCGACCAGAAATGGCAGATAGTAAAGTATTTGGGATTATAAGTGGTACTGTAGACGAACCTCGTCTTGCTTATCTCAAAAAACCACTACCCGTCACCGACGAAGTAATAGCATTATCTGGTTCTGTCACACCAGCAGAAGTCTTCAGAACTGCTGCACCCTGTGCGGAGAAAAGCTGTCAACACTTTGACGGGGCAAAATGTCGGTTAGCAACTCAAGTTGTAGAAAAATTAACCACCGTAGTTGAACAACTACCGCCCTGTTCCATACGTTCCAACTGTCGCTGGTGGCAACAAGAAGGAAAAGCAGCTTGTATGCGTTGTCCCCAAGTAATTACAGATAACTATAGTCCGTCGGAAGTAATTAGACAGGTAGCAAAACCTGCTGTTACACACAACTGATAAATAATTTTGAGAAATTTAGGAGTTAATTATGTCTTTAGAAAATGTTCGAGCTTTTTACGAAAGAATAGCTGATGATCAAGAGTTTCTAACTCAACTTCAAGCTACTGAAACTCAAGAAGAAGGAAAAAAAATCCTGGAAGATGCTGGCTATGACTTCACTGCTGAAGAATTAGAAGAATATACTTCTCAAATGCTAGAGTCAAGTGATGCTGAAGACAGTGTGCTAGAAGATTTGAACGAAAAACAAATGGAAGCAGTTTTTGGTGGTGCGTTAGGAGGAGTAATCCAGCCAATGTATGGCATTATCTGGTGGCCTCCCAAGCCTTGGCCTACTCCACAGCCAATGTACGGCATTGTTGTAGATACAGAGCTGATGTAAGAAGTTCTAATTTAACAGGACTTACACAAAGGCACTATATATGGAGTGTTGGTGCGTTACGAAGTGCGCTAACACACCCTACCAATAGCCTTCATGCTTAAGTCCTATTTAAAACTTTGGGGCTAGATATAGATTTTTGGCGTTGGTGAATGATTGTATGATTTTTAGGAGTCAGGAGTCAGGAGTCAGGAGTCAGGAGTTAAAACAGCTTTTTTCCTTACTATCAATCTTACGACTATAAGAATTTCATACCTTATTTCACTAATGCCAGATTTTTTAGTCCCCTTTCCTGAAAAATTTAATTTAAGGATATTTTAGAAATGACCTATCGCATCAGTTACGCTGTTTGGGAAATCACGTTAAAGTGCAATCTTGCTTGCCAACATTGCGGTTCTCGCGCTGGAAATACCAGAACAAAAGAACTTTCCACTGAAGAAGCTCTAGATATGGTAAAGCAGTTGGCAGAAGTGGGAATTACAGAAGTAACTCTCATTGGTGGGGAAGCCTTTTTGCGTCCAGACTGGTTAGAAATTGCTAAAGCTATTACCGATGCAGGCATGATGTGTGGCATGACAACTGGGGGATTTGGCATTACCCTCGACACCGCCCGTCGGATGAAGGAAGCAGGTATTAGAGTAGTTTCCGTTTCTGTGGATGGTTTAGAAGCAACTCACGATCGCCTCCGAGGTAAAAAGGGTTCCTGGGAATGGGCTTTTAAAACTATTGGTAATTTAAGGCAAGCTGGTATTGCCGTTGGTTGTAATACTCAAATTAACCGTCTCTCTGCTCCAGAGTTTCCCCAAATTTACGAGCGTATTCGGGATGCGGGTGCTTTTGCTTGGCAAATTCAGTTAACTGTACCGATGGGGAATGCAGCAGATAATAGTGAGATTTTGATGCAGCCATACGAATTATTGGATTTGTATCCTATGATTGCTCGTGTCACTAAACGAGCATACAAAGAAGGGGTTCAAGTTCAAGCAGGCAATAATATTGGTTATTACGGTCCCTACGAAAGATTGTTACGGGGGCGGGGAAAAGATAATCCCTGGGCAATTTGGCAAGGATGCAATGCGGGGTTATCAACTCTAGGTATTGAAGCAGATGGTGCAATTAAAGGTTGTCCGTCATTGCCAACTTCTGCTTATACTGGTGGTAATATCCGAGATTATTCACTGCGGACAATTATTGAAGAGACAGAGGAGTTGCGGTTTAATTTAGGAGCTGACACTCCCCAGGGAACTGATCATTTATGGGGTTTCTGCAAAGGTTGTGAATTTGCTCAACTATGTCGTGGCGGTTGCAGTTGGACGGCTCATGTTTTCTTTGACAAACGGGGTAATAATCCTTACTGTCATCATCGGGCGTTAACTCAGGCAAAAAAAGGAATTCGGGAACGGGTTGAACTGAAATATAAAGCAAGTGGTAATCCTTTTGATAATGGGGAATTTGCTCTCATTGAAGAACCTATTAATGCTCCTTGGCCAGAAAACGATCCGTTACATTTTACAAGCGATCGTATCCAATGGCCTGAAAGTTGGCAAGAAGAAAATGAGTCTACCCATGAGTTAGTTAGTTTGTAAGCATTCAGCAGTCAGCATTTCCTGCGGAATGCTGCGCCAACAGCAGTCAGCTATTTATTTTAGCTTGAGAAAAAACCTCTATTAGTTAAAGTAAATTTAATCTTACTATGTTAAAGATTATATTCATTTAAAGCATTTTTAAGGTTTTTGTTGGGTTTGCTGAGAGCTAATAGCTGAATGCTTACTTTAGTGTTAGTCAATAATCAGAAGTTAATTAAATCAAAAAATAATCATAATTATGTCTGCTATTAATTCTTCAGAAAATATTCCTGCAAATCAAAATTTTGACAATCAAGATGTAACTCAAATAGATGCTTCCGAGCCAGTATTACCTCGTTCTGCTTGGAATAGTCAGGTAGCTTTTTTGAGAGCGATGTTTCGGGCAAAGAAAGCCTTGGATAAATTGGATAAAGAGTAATTACCAGAGAAATTAATCATTTAATTTGGAAAAATATTTATTTAGTATGACTTGCCATTTTTAAGCGATAAATAAATATTTCATTGGGTTAAATTCAGACATAATTGTGTTACTTGTGTCGATTTTAATACTTTTAACACCTTGTAATTTGGAAAAAAAAATAGGTAACATAATTGAAGACATAAAAAAAATTATTATTATAGATAACTTATGGTCTATATAATATATTGCTGCTAGTGCATTTACATCAAAGCTTAATAATAAAAAAATGTTTGGAGAAAATATGGAAAAAGCAAATATAGGGTTGTTAGTTTCTAGTACAATGGCAGGATGTTTTCTATCTTTATCCCCTGCTAATGCTACTATCTTAGTTGAGCCAATTGTCAATACGCCTAACTCAGAATTTCCAGATGGAATAGGAATCCCATTGAATCTTGAACCTCTACAGGTACTAGTCTGGAATGCTCCTGATACTACAGGGGAACAAAACTTTATCAATAATACTGACTTTAACATTACTAGATTTTCTCTTCTTTTGTTTCCCGAATTCGATATTATTCCAGATGATGATGTAATTTGGGGAGATGTAAATGGAGATGGTCAAATTGGCTTGTCTAACATTTTTCCCACTATTGATATTACTCCCGATTTTGTTTTCCAAGGATTTTCGACACCGCGCTTAGATTTACTTGGAGGAACGATCTCAAATGGTGAACGTTTTACATTTCAATTTATTACTGACCCAGACTTAAGACCAGCACAAACAGGAGATGATGGTCCTTTAATCATAGGTGGCGCTTATAATGGTGTACCTATTCCGGAACCATCAACATTGCTAGGTTTGACCACAGTTATAGGATTAGGTACTATCCTCAAACAACGCAAGTCATCTCTCTAAAACCAACTACTATTATAGGAAAATATAAAAATTTAGATTTCCGATTAAATCTCAACCTAAGTTTTATTCTTAGGTTGAGATTTTTATAGTTTTAATAGTTTTAAATAAATATTCATCTTCAAGCCGATGCTATATTTCCCAATGACAACAACATAAATGTTATATTTATGTCGCTAAATTTATCAAAAACAAACTTACTAAATTCTCTATTTAAAATATAAATTACTATAAAAAATACCTCAAAACTTCTGGCAATCTAGAAATTCATTGAATGCAAACCAAAAAATATTATTGTAAAAATGTAGACTATACTTCTAAAATTATGTCTAAAAAAAGGATTGCATATACTTGAAATATCGGATGACCTTTGCCAATATATAGTTAATAGTTAAAGGATAAAAATTAATCCTGAACTACAAAATTTAAAAAGGAGTAAATTTAACCATGACTACAATTCAAATCCAAGACTTAGAACCTCAAGGCTTTGTATTAGAATTAAACGAAGAAGAATTAGAGGAAATTCAAGGTGGTTGCCTTCCTT
>JAAUYJ010192043.1_pt1 | contig 21388 bp, 7 predicted proteins | sample 7278031 | NCBI WGS metagenome assembly JAAUYJ01 (sample SAMN14350222, study PRJNA611818) | marine sediment metagenome | isolation source: surface marine sediment (1.8m) | place: French Polynesia: Moorea | collected 2018-08 | reverse complement strand
TCTAACCTGGAATCAGCAGGAATAAAAACCAAACAATTACAGGTGTCCCATGCTTTCCATTCCCCTTTGATGGAACCAATGTTAGCCGAATTTGAAAATGTAGCCAAACAAGTAAACTATAGTCAACCAAGGATACCACTGATATCTAATGTCAGCGGTAAACAAGTGGATTTGGAGATCGCAACGGCTGAATATTGGGTAAATCATGTGCGACAACCAGTGAAGTTTGCTCAGAGTATGGAGACTCTGGATGAGAGAGGGTACGAAATCTTCCTAGAAATTGGACCGAAACCAATATTATTGGGAATGGGGCGAGGTTGTTTACTGGATGAAAAAAGCTCTCAACTATGGCTGTCTAGTCTACGTCCTGGAAAAGTAGATTCACTACAGATGCTACAAAGCTTGGCACAACTCTATGTACGGGGATTAAAGGTAGATTGGTTAGAATTTGATAAACATTATCCTCGTGAAAAAGTAGTATTGCCAACATATGCTTGGCAACGACAACGGTATTGGATAGAAACTAACAATACTAATGGCAAAAAACAACAATATTTACCAGAAAGTGAAAACCTACATCCACTCTTAGGTAGAAAGTTATATTTGGCAGGTTTAGAACAACAACATCGTTTTGAGTCGCAAATAACTACCTCCCAACCTCCTTATTTAAGCGATCATCATGTGTTTGAAAAAGTGATAATGCCTGGTGCTGGTTATTTAGAGATGTCTATAGCAGCAGGTTTGAACGTATCTAGAACCTCTCAATTAGTCTTGGAAGATATAGTTTTCGAGCAATCGTTGATATTATCTGAGGAAAGACTCAAAACAGTTCAAACTATTCTCAAGCCACTAGAAAACAAAGCTCACGAATTTCAAATTTTTAGTCAGCAAACAGAGGAAAATGAAGCTCAACCTTATTGGATGCTTCATGCCCAGGGTAAAATTCAACAACTAAAAATTAATAATACTGCTCCTACTGTAGACCTGGAAGCCTATAAAGCAAAATGTACTCAAGAAATAGATGTCAAAGAATACTACCAACAACTCAAGCAACAAGGACTTAACTTTGGTCCTAATTTCCAAGGTATTCAAAAATTGTGGCTTGGCTTGAATCAAGTTTTAGGTCAAATTCAGTTACCCCAGGAGTTAGTTGAAGAAGCTTTAGATTATCAATTCCATCCTGCACTATTAGATGCCTGTTTTCAGGTCATAGGTGCTGCTGTAGAGAAAAATAATGCCGAATCTAGCTATCTGCTAGTTGGGATAGAAAAGTTGACAGTATATAGCCATCCGGGGATTAATCTTTGGGCTATTGGCTCAATAACTGAGTTTCCTAAGGATAGTCGAGAGAGTTTAACTGGTAAGCTCACTTTGTTAAGAAGTGATGGACAAACTGTTGCGACGATAGAAGGTTTACAATTGAAACAGGTTACAGCTAAAACCTTGCTCCGAAATGAATTCGAGTCTGTAGATAATTGGTTGTATGAGGTGGAATGGAAAACGAAAGCTCGTTTTGGTAGAAATCTCCCACCAGAATACTTGCTAACACCAGTACAAATTAAGCAGCAACTAGAACCTACAATTACAGAATTAGTGGCTCAGGAAGATTTAGATAGCTACAGGGAAATCCCAGCTCACTTGGAAAAGTTAAGTTTGGAATATGTGGTACAAGCATTGCTTGAAATGAAATGGCCATACAATTTAGGAGAAGTCTTTTCTACAGAATCAGCAGCTCAAAGATTAGGAGTAGTATCTAGCCAACTACGACTGTTTAATCGAATGCTCCAAATGTTGGCAGAAGATGGAATTATACAACAAAACCAACATCAGTGGCAAGTACAAGAAGCCTTAGAGGAAGTCAACCCAAGTGAAACCAGCCAGAAACTACTAATTCAATATCCATCTACGACCGCCGAGATAGATTTTCTGAACCTTTGTGCCACTCAACTGAGTGGGGTATTGCGAGGGGAAATAGACCCAGTGCAACTGGTATTCCCTGAAGGAGATTTAACCACTGCCACCCAATTATATCAAGAGTCTCCTGCTGCTAAGGTGATGAATACTATAGTGCAACAAGCCATTACCAAAGCTAGTGCTGGATTATCAAAAGTCCGAGGGTTGAGGTTGTTGGAAATAGGAGGGGGAACTGGAGGCACTACTAGCTATATTCTGCCTCATTTGAAATCGGATAAAACAGAATATGTATTCACCGATATTGGGGGATTGTTCACTACCAAAGCTCTTGAAAAATTCCAAGAATATCCCTTTGTGGAATACAAAAATATGGATATTGAGGTAGATCCAATCACACAAGGGTTTAAATCTCATCAATACGATGTTATCGTTGCTGCAAATGTCCTTCATGCCACAACTAGCCTAAGTCAAACATTATCCCACGTCAGAAAATTGTTAGCACCAGGAGGAATATTGGTATTGTTGGAAGCAACGTGTCGTCTGAGATGGGTCGATTTAGTATTTGGACTATTAGAAGGATGGTGGAAATTCCAAGATGTAGATTTACGACCAGATTATCCTCTATTGAGTACATCTAAGTGGAAGCAACTGCTCGGGGAAAAGGGTTTTTCTGAAGTGGTTGCTTTACCTGAGATGGAAGAAGTTTCAGGAATGCTATCCCAACAGGCAGTAATTATTGCTAAAGCTGACGAAACTCAACCAGAACTGAGTTCATCAAAAGCACAACATTGGTTGATTTTTGCAGATGAAGAGGGAGTTGCTCAAAATTTAGCAACTCAACTACGTTCTCAAGGAAAAGTTTGTACTTTGGTATTTTCAGGAGAACAATATCAACAGATTGCCCCTGAAGAATTTATAATTAACCCATATAAACCAGAAGAGTTTGAGCGAATCGTGGCTCAAATAGCAGAGGAACCCTCAAATTTGTTATATGGAGTAGTACAATGTTGGAGTTTGGAAGCAAAAATTGGTAAAAACATCAGTAGTGATGAGCTAGAAAAATTATCTCAACTAGGATGCGGTACTACATTATCAATTTTGCAGGCACTGATAAAAGGGGATTTATCTCAACCACCGCGATTATGGTTAGTCACGCAAGGAGCGCAACCAGTACCTCAAACTCATCCAGTCATATCAGGATTAGCACAATCTTCGGTTTGGGGATTGGGGAAAGCAATCGCCTTAGAACATCCTGAACTAAACTGTGTTCGGATTGATTTAGATCCTCAACAGAGTGTCGAGAAAAAAGGAGAGACATTGTGGTCAGAAATATGGTCGGAAGATCTAGAAGATCAGATAGCTATAAGAGAGGAAGAACGCTATGTCGCTCGGCTAGTACGCAGTCATTACACTCAAACAGAAAAGCACCTAAGTTTCCGTGAAGATGGTACTTATCTAATTACTGGAGGTCTGGGAAACTTGGGATTATTAGTAGCCAGTTGGATGGTAGAACGAGGAGCAAAGCATTTGGTGTTGATTGGCCGTGGTAATCCTAACGATACAACTCGAAATAAATTGAGTGAGTTAGAAAAAGCTGGGGCACAAATAGTTGTGGAACAGGCTAGTGTGTCAGATTTAAAGTCTATAATGCAGGTATTGTCTAATATCGATCGCTCTTTACCATCATTGATAGGAGTAATTCATTCAGCAGGAGTATTTGAGGATGGAGTGCTACAAAACCAGACTTGGTCAAGCTTTGAAAAAGTGATGGCACCTAAAGTCCAAGGTTCTTGGAATTTACATCAATTGACCAAAGACCTAGCATTAGACTTGTTTGTATGTTTCTCTTCTACATCTTCTCTATTAGGGTATCCACCAGGCCAAGGGAACTATGACGCTGCTAATGCTTTTCTGGATTCTCTAGCTCACTATCGTCAGGAAATAGGGTTGCCAGGACTGAGTATTAATTGGGGAATTTGGGAACAAAGTTCAAAACTTCTAGCGAGTCAAGATCGAAGTCGGTTGCAGGGAGTTGGTATAGGTGTTATTCCTGTGCAGCAGGGACTGCAAGCATTGGAGAAATTTCTACTAAACAAATCCCAAACCCAAGTGGGCGTGCTACCCATTCAGTGGTCTTTTGGATTGCTAAAAGAGATTGAATCACCATTCTTGGAAAATTGGAGGGAAAATACTCAGGTTTCATTGGAATCTCAACCTGACTTTTTGCAGCAGTTAAAAGCAGCAGTACCAAGCGATAGACAAGAACTGTTAACAGCCCATATTCGTCGTCAGGTGGCTCAAATATTGGGAACTTCATCTCAAAAAATTGATTTCAAACAAGGATTTTTTGATATGGGAATGGATTCTCTAATGGCTGTAGAGTTGAGAAGTAGTTTGCAAAAGAGTTTGGGGTGCAATTTACCTTCCACCTTAATTTTTAAATATCCAACTTTAAAGGCTTTAGCAGATTATTTAGTTCAAGAAGTGCTAGTTAAGTCAGATGGGGTAGTTGGTAATTTATACTTAAATAATTCAGAAGAAAAGTTAGATTCCTCTTCTGATTTCCAAATGGAGGAAGAAGAAAAGGATCAGATTCTCAGAAAACTTGCAGAACAACTTGAAATAGATTAGCAGAAAATGCGGTCAGCTTGACCGTTAATGCCTGTGGATGAGTAACCGCCAACGGCCTCAGTTGAAGCAGGAAGTAAACATTAAAATGTCACTTATTATGACGTTTTATATCGGTTTTATGAAGCAGGTACTATAAAATGGATAATCAAGAAGAGTTACGCTATATCAAGCTGATCAAGATGGCATCAGAAAAGTTGGCCAAACTTGAGTCAGAACTTGACGCTCTAAAACGTCAGAACAGACGTGAACCAATAGCCATTATTGGTATGGGTTGTCGTTTTCCGGGAAATGCTAACAATCCAGAAGCGTTCTGGAATCTCCTACATCAAGGAGTAGATGGAATTACAGAAGTGCCTTCAGAACGCTGGAATATTGATGATTACTATACCTCAGAGCCAGGAACACCAGGCAAGGTTTACACGCGAGAGGGTGGCTTTTTACAGGATATAGATTTATTTGACCCAAAGTTCTTTGGTATTTCTCCTAGAGAAGCGCTCAGTCTTGACCCCCAGCACCGTTTACTATTAGAAGTTAGTTGGAAAGCATTAGAACATGCAGGACAATCTCTCGAAGGCTTAGAGAATAGCAAGACAGGAGTCTTTGTAGGTATTACACAAGTTGAATATAGTAGATTCCAAATCGTAGGTGGTGAACAGGATGAACTTAGCATATATGATGCAACAGGAAGCGGTTTGTGTTTTGCATCAGGGCGTATTTCTTCTATTCTGGGTTTCCAAGGCCCTAATGTAGCTATTGATACGGGCTGTTGTTCTTCTCTTGTAGGGGTTCATTTGGCTGTTCAGAGTCTGAGAGCAAATGAATGCAATTTTGCTTTGGCAGGGGGGGTTAACTTAAACCTATTTCCAGAAGGAGTAATTACACTTTGTAGTGGTAATGTTCTCTCTCCTGATGGTCGCTGTAAAAGTTTTGATTCTTCAGCAAATGGGATGAGTCGCAGTGAAGGCTGTGGAATGATTGCCCTGAAGAGACTTTCGGATGCGATCGCCGATGGAGATCGCATTTGGGCTGTAATTAAAGGTTCAGCAATAAACCATAATGGTATCAGCAATGGTTTAACTGTTCCTAATCAAATGGCTCAGGAGGAAGTAATTCGTCAAGCTATAAGGAATGCAGAGATAGAACCGACTCAAGTCAACTATGTAGAAGCTCACGGTACTGGTACATCTCTGGGAGATCCTATTGAGGTAGGAGCTTTGACATCAGTCTTATGTCCTAATCGTTCTCAGTCAAATCCCTTGGTGATTGGTTCTGTCAAAAGTAACTTTGGTCACTCAGAATCAGCAGCAGGAATAATGGGTTTGATGAAAGTAGTGTTATCATTGGATAATGAGGAAATTCCACCTCATTTGCACTTTTCTAAGCCTAGTCCATACATAGCATGGGATGAAAATCCTCTACTCGTTCCTACTTCACCAATGCCCTGGCCTCGTTCTGAGAAAGCAAGGATTGCCGGGGTGAGTTCCTTTGGAATGTCTGGTACTAATGCTCATATTATTTTGGAAGAAGCACCTATTCAAGTCCCAACTTCAAACTCTAAACTCCAAAGTAATGATTTACAAGATCGCTCACATCAAATATTAACGCTGTCAGCCAAAACAGAAACAGCTGTGAGCGAATTAATCGCTCTTTATCAACAACATCTACAAACTCATCCCGAATTAGAACTAGCAGATGTATGTTACACAGCTAACACAGGACGTTCACACTTTCAACATCGCCTGGCCATACTCACAGAAAACACACAACAATTAACCGAAAAACTACTTCAACTACAACAACCTCAATCCCACACGACAGGAATATTTTCCGGTAAACTACCTAATCATAACACTCCCCCCAAAATCGCCTTCCTCTTCACAGGTCAAGGTTCCCAGTATATCAATATGGGCCTCCAGCTTTATGAAACACAATCAGTCTTCCGTCATGCCATAGACGAATGTGACACAATTTTGCGTGAAGAACTAGAACATCCTATACGAGAAATTATCTATCCTCAAACAGATAACTTTGATAGTACTATCATCAATCAAACAAATTATACCCAACCCGCCTTATTTGCCATCGAATACGCTCTATACAAATTATGGTCTTCCTGGGGGATTCTACCCGATGTAGTCATGGGGCACAGCGTTGGAGAATATGTAGCAGCAACCGTAGCGGGAATTTTCAGTCTCAAAGATGGATTGAAACTAATTGCCCAACGAGGGAAATTGATGCAAGAATTACCGAGTGGTGGCCAGATGGTGTCAGTAATGGCGAATCAATCAAAAGTGGAGGAGTTAATTAGGCCATATATAGAGAAAGTGGCGATAGCAGCCATCAATGGGCCAGAATCAGTAGTAATATCAGGTGGAGGGGAAGCCATAGAAGCAATAGTAAGTCAACTAGAATCAGAACAAATCAAGAGCAAACGACTAGAAGTATCCCATGGGTTTCATTCACCATTGATGGAACCAATGTTAGGAGAATTTGAAGAAGTAGCAAATCAACTCAGGTATCATCAACCGCAGGTAAAACTGATATCAAATGTGACAGGGAAACAGGCAGACGAGAGGATAAGAACAGCCAAATATTGGGTAGAGCACGTGCGAGAAGCAGTACAATTTGCCCATAGTATGGAGACATTAGATGAACTTGGGTATGAAGTGTTCTTAGAAATCGGACCGAAGCCAGTGTTAATAGGGATGGGTAGAGAGTGTTTAGTAGGGAAGAAAAAGAAATGGTTAGGAAGTTTGCGTGCAGGGAAAAAAGATAGGGTGCAAATGCTCGAGAGTATAGGGCAGTTGTATGTAGAGGGAGTGAAGGTTGATTGGTCGGGGTTGGACGAAGATAATGTGGCTCATAAGGTGGTTTTACCTACTTATCCGTTCCAACGAAAACGTTATTGGATAACAGATATTCAAAATCGCAAAAAGAAAATTTCTCAGGGAGAAGAACAACAAGTTAAAACACCAGTAGTAGCAGCTAAAATTGAGAAACCACCCTCTAATCTATCCATTCAAAAGATAAAATTATCGAACCCAGATTCTTTTTCAATACCAGAAGTTTCTTTATTGAAGTCAACACCAAAAATCAAATTAGCTAAACTGACAGTACAATCTATTGAGGCGGAATCTCTAAAATTAACTCATGAAACTACAGAACCTCATAAAACTGTTTCTATTGTAGAAAATAGCCCTACTCAAACTCTAACAAAATCAAATTTGGGTAGAGTGGATATGAGTGAAATTAAACAAACTTTAAAACAAAAATTGGCTGATGTTCTATATGTAGATATTAGTGAAATTGAAGAAGACAAGAAATTTATTGATTTGGGCTTAGATTCAATAGTAGGGGTGGAATGGATTACTACTATTAATAACCTTTATGGATTAGAAATAAAGGCTACAAAAATATACAATTATCCCACTTTATTAGAATTGTCAGAATATATAGGCAAAGAATTGTTAATAATGGGGAATGATGAGAGATTATATAATCAAAAATACTCTCAAACATATACGGATGATAATAGAAATAATCAAACTTCAAGCTTAGAAACATCTAAATCAACCAATTCATTTTCTGATCGGGTAAACTTAGCAGAATTAAAACAAGTTCTGAAACAAAAGTTAGCTAATGTTTTATATGTAGATATTAGCGAGATTGAAGAAGACCAGAAGTTTATTGATATGGGCTTAGATTCCATAGTAGGGGTGGAATGGATTAATATTATTAATAACCTTTATGGATTAGAAATGAAGGCTACAAAGATATATAATTATCCAACCTTAATAGATTTAACGGAATATGTAGCTCAGGAAATTTCCCAAACAAGTGGACGGTTATTACCGCAACGAAATGATTCTTCTGTAAAAAAATCTCGTGAGGCACCTCAATTAAAAGTTATTCCAGAAGAAAGTTTCAGGAAACAATTACGTTCAATACTTAATCAAGTAGCAAATCATAATTTGACCAGTCAAGAAGCTAGTAAAATGATTAAAAGATTAAAACAAAATGCAAAACTCTAGGTATCAAATAAATATAAGTTAAGATTAAAATAGACATTTCCAGACAAAGAGGGAACAGGATAGAGGAATTGATTCTATTTTTTATTTTTGGAGATGTCTAATACTGAATAGAGTAAATCAATACCTGTCTTCCCAAGCTTAGTTTAACTTTATAGAATAGGAAAATATGACTAAAAATCAGATATTTGAGACTATCAAGAAATATACATATGAAATAGCTCCAGAATTAGAAGAAAAGGCAATAGAGCCAACTGATAGCCTCAAAAACTTAGGGATTGATTCAGTAAATCGGGCTGAAATTATTATGATGGTTATGGAAGATTTGTCCTTGAATATTCCCAGGATTGAACTAGCTGGGGCAAAGAATATTCAAGAACTGGTAGATTTGTTTGCAGCTAAAGTTGGAAGTAAATAATGGAAAATAGTCCAGATTCATCCAGAATAGCAATCACTGGTATGGGGATTGTAACTTCTATTGGTCAGGGAATTACAGCTTTTCAAGAAGCACTACTATCTGGGAAAACTAAATTTGATTATCTCAGACGGCCAGGACGTGAAGCTTCTCAACCTTTTATTGGCTCAGAACTCCCAGATATTGAAGTGAAATCTCTATTCCCGGAATATCGTGGATTATTAAACACAGCAAGTTGGACTGCACACATAGCAACCATGACTGTTTCTGAGGCTTGGAAAGATGCAAAATTAATCAACGATGGAATCAACAACCAACGTATTGGGTTGGTGGTAGGTGGTTCAAACTTCCAACAACGTTATCAGCAACAAATTTGGGAACGTTATCAATCAAACCGAGAAGTTTTACGGCCAACTTATGGCATGGCAGTTTGGGATACAGATTTAATTGGTCTACTTTCTCAATGTTTTAAGATTCATGGAGAAGGTTATACTGTAAGTGGTGCTTCTGCTAGTGGAGCAGTAGCCATAATTCATGCAGCTCGTCAGATTTTAATGGGAGTTGCTGATATCAGCATTGTGGTTGGAGCTTTGTTTGATATCTCAGCATGGGAGTGTCAGGGACTTAAGAATTTAGGTGCTATGGGGAGTGAGCGTTTTGCCAATACTCCTCATTTAGCTTGTAGGCCATTCGATCGAGATCGTGATGGCTTTATTTATGGAGAGGGTTGTGGGGTTTTAGTTCTAGAGAAAGCTGACCATGCTAAACAACGAGGGGTAAATTCCTATGGGCAACTCATGGGTTGGGGACTAGGTTTAGATGGAAACCGCAGTCCATCACCAAACCAAGAAGGAGAAGAACGAGCCATGAATTCTGCCCTAGCTATGGCAGACCTAAAGCCTGAGCAAATTGATTATGTGAATACTCATGGTACCAGTTCCCCTCTTGGTGACTACACAGAAATAGAAGCATTGAAATCTGTAGGGCTATCCCATTGTCTACTCAATGCGACAAAATCTCTAACGGGTCACTGCTTGACTGCTGCTGGAGTGATAGAGGTTATTGCAACTTTATTACAAATGAAGGCTGGAGTTTGTCATCCCACTCACAATTTAGTGAATCCTATCGAGCCTTCACTACATTGGGTACAGGAAACTGCAGTTGCAGCCGAAATTCAATATGCGATTAGTAACAGTTTTGCTTTTGGAGGAATTAACACCGCTTTAGCGATCGGAAAATAGAAACTACTCTAGTATCACTGTGGGAAAGTGAACAGTTAAAAATATTGAAAATACAGGAGTAATGTATGAAAACAGTGGGAATAGAAGCCCTAAATGTATACGGAAGTTCAGCAAAGTTAGATTTGAACGTCTTAGCAGAAGCTCGTGGGTTAGACATCGAGCGCTTTCAAAATTTACTGGTAAAAGAGAAAGCCATGGCCATGCCTTATGAGGATCCTGTATCCCATGCGGTTAATGCAGCTAAACCAATTGTGGATAGCTTAAGTGATTCAGACAGAGAAAAAATTAAAATGGTAATTACTTGTACTGAATCGGGTATAGATTTTAGTAAATCCATCAGCAACTATATCCATCATTATTTGGGGCTAAGTCGAAATTGCCGTATGTTTGAACTTAAACAAGCTTGCTACTGTGGTACAGCAGGCTTTCAAATGGCAGTGAACTTTATTTTGTCCCAAACATCTCCTGGAGGGAAAGTTTTAGTTCTAGTAAGTGATATATCTCGGTTTTTGGTAACAGAAGGAAGTGGACCTATTGCTGAGGATTGGTCTTTTGCTGAACCTACCAGTGGCTCTGGAGCTGTAGCAATTTTGGTAAGTGATGTTCCTTACATTTTTCAAGTGGATGTAGGATGTAATGGTTTCTATGGCTATGAAGTTATGGATACCTGTAGGCCAATCCCCGACTCGGAAGCAGGAGACCCAGATTTATCTTTACTTTCTTATTTAGATTGCTCTGAAAATGCCTATATACAATATGAACGTCTGGTAGACGGAGTAGACTATCAGAAAACTTTTGATTATTTGAGTTTTCACACGCCTTTTGGGGGAATGATCAAAAGTGTCCACAGGAATATGATGCGTAAGTTTAAAAAAGCTAAACTAGCTGAAATTGAAGAAGATTTTCGCAGACGGGTAATGCCAGGATTAGTCTATTGCCAGCAGGTGGGTAATATTATGGCGGCAACGGTATTTGTCTCCCTAGCTAGCACTATTGATAACGGTGAATTTAATTCTCCTCGACGTATTGGTCTATTTTCTTACGGCTCTGGTTGTTCTTCGGAATTTTATAGTGGTGTTGTGACACCACAAGCACAGGAAATTCAAGCTCAACGCTCTCTTTCAAGAGAGTTGGCACAACGTTATTCCTTAAGTTTTGAGGAATACGAACTGTTGCTTAACAAAAATACTACTGTTCCTTTTGGAACTAGAAATAAAACTTTAGATTATCAAATTTTCCCTGGTGTTTGGCAGCAGATTCAAGGTAAAGGTCTATTAGTGCTAAAGGAAATTAAGGAATTTCACAGGGAGTATGAATGGGTATAGCTATGGAATCAGGACTTACGCAGAGCCACTATCCCTAGTAGGGGAAAACGGCTGTTTCCCCCTACAGGCGGTGTAAAAATTGAGATTTTCGTAAGTCCTGGGAATATCAAACACTGAGAATTAATTATCAACCAGGAGTACGGAGGATTCAATTCTATCGACTAGAAGCTAACAACAGTATTGACAATTCGCTAACTCAAGAATTATAAGTTTTTTAAGCTTACGAACTGTTAATCGACAAAAATACTACAGTTCCTTTTTGCACCACAAATAAAACTTTAGATTATCAAATTTTCCCTGGTGTTTGGCAGCAGATTCAAGGTAAAGGTTTATTTAGTGCTAAAGGAAATTCAATAATTTTACAGGGAGTATGAATGGGTATAACTATGGAATATCAAACACTGAGAATTAATTATCAACCTGGAGTACAGAGGATTCAATTGTATCGGCCAGAAGCTAATAACAGTATTAACGATCGGCTAACTCAAGAATTATTATCAGCTTTTCAAGCTGTCGAACAAGACAAGCAGATAAAAGTAGTGATATTAGAAGGGTTGCCTGATGTGTTTTGTACGGGACTAGATTTCCAAGGAGTATCTGCTGGAAACATGGAAGAGATAGACCCCAAAGTTGGTGCTAATAAGTATTACAACATCCTCAAACAAATGTCTCAAAGTAACAAGGTAATCGTGTCATTTGTGCGCGGTCAAGTTCAAGCTGGAGGGGTTGGTTTGGTGGCAGCCAGCGATGTAGTTATTGCTGATGAAACTGCAACATTTGTTTTGTCAGAACTATTATTTGGTCTGTTGCCAGCTTGTGTATTGCCTTTTTTAATTCGTAGAGTCGGGTTTCAAAAAGCCTATCGTTTAGCACTAACTACTCAATCTATATCGGTAACTGATGCTTACAATTGGGGATTAGTTGATGAATATAGCACTGATGTTAATAAAGTATTACGGCAATATATCCGGCGTCTACAGTGTTTACCATCATCTGGGGTGAAACAGCTCAAAGATTATGTTAATCAGTTATGGATTATTCAAGAAGAAACTCAAGATTTAGCAGTGAATACTATTTCTAGGCTATTAGCAGATCCTCAGATTCAAGAAAAAGTTAGATTATATGTAGAAGAAGGAGTATTTCCATGGCAAACAGAAAGATAGGTTTAGTGCAACTGACTGAATTGAACAATGGGGTTGTCCAAATTAAAATGGAAGATGAGGAACATTCTAACTGTCTTTCTCAGAGATTAGGGGAAGATTTGTGGAAGTGTTTTAAAAAGATTGAGGACAATGATACTTATAAGGTAGCGATTTTAGCTGGAACTCCTAATTATTTCTGCACGGGTGGTAATCAAGAACAGTTAATGTCGATTTTTAAGGGGGAATCAAAATTTACTGATGGTTTTGAGATTCTCACCTCGGCATTAAATTGTCGCATTCCAGTAATTGCAGCTATGGAAGGTCATGCTCTGGGTGGTGGATTTGCTTTGGGTTTATATGCAGATTTTCTTGTCTTTAGTCGAGAGAGTTTTTATGCCAGCAATTTTATGAAATATGGTTTTACACCAGGAGCGGGTGCAACACTCATATTACCTAAAAAGTTAGGGTATGAGTTGGCAAGAGAAATGATGTTCACAGCTTCTAACTACAGTGGAAAGCAACTAGCAGAACGAGGTATTCCTTTTCCGGTATTACCAAGACAAGAAGTGCTAAATTATGCAGTAAATCTTGCGAATAAAATAGCAGATAAGCCTGTATTATCTCTCGTAAAATTAAAAGAACACTTAACAGGTCATACAAAAAATGAATTGCCATTGTTAGTAGAAAAAGAGCTTAATATGCACGAAATCACTTTTAAGCAACCAGAAGTGAAAGCTAGAATAGAATCAATTTTTGAAGATATTAATGGTGAGAGTGAAAAATACAATAATAATCAAAGTGAATATGAATATATAGATAGTTTATATAGTTCTAGATCGTCTACAAAAAAAATATTATTACAGAAAACTGAAAATTTTAGGCTAGATTTTGACCGGCTAGGAACAGTCAGTCAAATTACAAATCAAAGTTATAAAAAATTGGCAAATGTAGAAGATATACTGTCATTATCAGAATCAGAAGAAATTTCTTTAGAAGATGCTGAAAATTTATTGTTACAGGAGCAAGAAACTGAGCAAGATGAGATACTGTCATTATTAGAATCAGGAAAAATTTCTTTAGAAGATGCTGAAAATTTATTGTTACAGGAACAAGAAACCGAACAATATGAGATTAAGAAATCAGCTAAGAATACAGATGTAGCAATTATTGGTATCTCATGTCGATATCCAGGGGCAAATAACTGGAAGGAGTTTTGGGAAAATTTAAAGAATGGTGTTAATAGTGTAACAGAAGTCCCTCCTGAAAGATGGAACGAAAAAAATTGGTATCACCCCGATCCCAATCATCCAAATACTTCCTATTCAAAATGGGGTGGTTTTTTAGAGGAAGTTGATAAATTTGATTCTCAATTCTTTAATATTCCGCCATCAGAAGCCCAATTTATAGACCCTCAACACAGAATCTTTATAGAAGAAGCTTACCATGCTATTGAAGATGCTGGATATGCAGCAAATTCCCTGAAAGGTAAAGATTGCGGAGTATTTGTCGGGGCAACAAATGGTGATTATTTAAAGTTGTTGTCAATGTCAGGATTAGATACTAATCGACACGCTTTGACGGGAAATTTGCTTTCGATCCTGGCAGCCAGAATAGGATATTTTCTAGACCTTCGCGGACCTTTAATAGCTATTGATACTGCTTGTTCCTCATCCTTAGTAGCAATTCATCAAGCCTGTGAAAGTATTCGCAGAGGAGAGAGCGAACTAGCAATTGCTGGAGGTATTAATTTAATGCAAACACCAATGACACATATTTCAATCAGTCAATTCAAAATGTTATCTCCTTCGGGAGTTTGTAAAGCATTTGATATCTCGGCTGATGGTATGATTTTTAGTGAGGGTTGTGGTGTGATTTTACTAAAAGATTATGCTCAAGCAGTTCAAGATAATGACTATATTTATGGAATAGTAAAAGGTTCAGGAATCAATTATGATGGGGATACTAATGGTATTTTTACTCCTAGTAGTGAGTCTCAAAGACAATTGGAGAAGAAGGTTTATGATAAATTTGAAATTAATCCAGAAACTATAAGCTATGTAGAAACTGCTGCCGCAGGTTCGAAGCTTGGAGATGAAATTGAAGTAGAAGCTTTAAAACAAGTATTTGAGGAGTACACAAATAAAAAGCAATTCTGTGGAATTGGATCGGTAAAGACAAATATTGGTCATACATCATGTGCTTCTGGAGTTGCAGGTCTGATCAAAACAATTTTATGTCTCAAAAATCAAAAATTGGTTCCTTCATTACACTGCAGCCAACTGAACCCCGAAATGGAGTTGGAAAATAGCCCCTTTTATATCAACACAAAATTTAAAGATTGGGAGACACCTGAAGGTAAACCTAGACGAGCAACAGTTAGTTCATTTGGTTTCAATGGTACTAACGCTCATATTGTTTTGGAAGAAGCACCCATCAAACTCACAAAAGAAACAACAGAACTTTCTAGTAAGCAGTCGCATCAGCTTTTAACACTGTCAGCCAAAACAGAAACAGCCCTAAAAGAATTAGTCACTCATTATCAAAAACATCTACAAACTCATCCAGAATTAGAACTAGCAGATGTATGTTACACCGCCAACACAGGACGTTCCCACTTCAAATATCGCCTCGCCATACTCGCACAAAACCCACAACAATTAACCAGCAAACTACTTCAACTACAACAACCTCAACCAGAAGTCACAGGAGTATTTTCTGGAAAACTACCTAATCATAGCACTCCCCCAAAAATAGCCTTCCTCTTCACAGGTCAAGGTTCCCAGTATATCAATATGGGAATACAGCTTTATGAAACACAATCAGTATTCCGTCAAACCATAGACGAATGCGACACAATTTTGGGTGAGGAGTTAGAATATCCTCTACGAGAAATTATCTATCCTCAAACAGATAACTTAGATAGTACTATCATCAATCAAACAAAATATACCCAACCAGCTTTATTTGCCATCGAATATGCTCTATACAAATTATGGTCTTCCTGGGGGATTCTACCCGATGTAGTCATGGGTCACAGCATCGGAGAATATGTAGCAGCAACCGTAGCGGGAATTTTTAGTCTCAAAGATGGATTGAAACTAATTGCCAAACGGGGAAAATTGATGCAAGAGTTACCGAGTGGTGGTCAGATGGTGTCAGTAATGGCTAATCAATCAAAAGTAGAAGAGTTAATTAGGCCATATATAGAGAAAGTGGCGATCGCTGCCATAAACGGACCAGAATCAGTAGTAATATCAGGTGGAGGGGAAGCCATAGAAGCAATAGTAAGTCAACTAGAATCAGAGGGAATCAAGAGCAAACGACTAGAAGTATCCCATGGCTTTCATTCACCATTGATGGAACCAATGTTAGGAGAATTTGAAGAAGTAGCCAATCAAGTGAGGTATAATCAACCGCAGGTGAAACTGATATCAAATGTGACAGGAAAACAGGCAGACGAGAGAATAAGTACAGCCAAATATTGGGTAGATCATGTGCGAGAAGCAGTACAATTTGCCCAGAGTATGGAGACATTAGATGAAATTGGGTATGAAGTCTTCTTAGAAATCGGACCGAAGCCAGTGTTAATAGGGATGGGTAGAGAGTGTTTAGTAGGGAAGAAAAAGAAATGGTTAGGAAGTTTGCGTGCAGGGAAAAAAGATATGGTGCAAATGCTGGAGAGTTTAGGGAAGTTGTATGTAGAGGGAGTGAAGGTAGATTGGTCGGGGTTTGACCAAGATGATGTTCGTCAGAAGGTGGTTTTACCTACTTATCCATTCCAACGAAAACAATATTCCATAGAAACTTCTACAAACGGACATCAAAAAATAAATTCTGTCACTATCAAAAATCAAACAACTCCATTTCTGGAGCTACTTCATCAAGGAGAAACGCAAAAATTAGTTCAACAATTAGAAACAGTTGGAAATCTTTCCCAGGAAGAAGTGAACTTACTACCCAAAATTCTAGAACTACTTCTTAAACAGCAGCAATATGAGCCTTTGAAACAACAACTAAAGGGGATGTCGGCAAGCGAGAAAACTAATACTTTAATCGCTTATCTTCAAAGTGAAATTGCTCGTCTACTAGGGATGAAAGATTATGAAATAGATGTAGAACAACCTATAAATACAATGGCTGTTGACTCCCTGATGGCCGAAGAATTGAGGAATCAGATTCATGCTGAGTTGGGAATTGATATCCCTGTTGTTAAATTTATAGAAGGGGTAAGCATTGTTCATTTGGTAAGTTATGTAAATGATGAACTACAGCAAATTGAAAGTAATCAGGAACTCGGAGTGGAAAATAATGAACAATCTGGTGCAACAGAGACTGCTAGTCGAGTTTGGATTGAGGGAGAATTATAATCATGCTTGAATTGAGTTTAAATATAATTTAATTGAGGAGAAAATTAAGAACTATGGATCTAATAAAGTTTTTACAAGAGCTAACAATTCAAGGTTGGCAGTTATGGAGTGAGGGAGAACGACTACGCTATCGTGCCCCCCAAGAAGAATCAACAGAGTTGGTGTTATCCCAACTAAAGGAACATAAGAGGGAAATATTAGAGTTATTGCACGCTCAACCTAATATTCTCGAAGTCTATCCACTATCCTATGGGCAAAGAGCATTATGGTTTTTGTGGCAGTTAGCACCAGATAGTGGTGGTTACAATATTTCATTTGCTGCTCGCATTCGCTCATTGGTAGATGTTCAGGTTTGGGGTCAAGTTTTCCAAGAGTTGAGGGAGCGCCATCCGATTTTATGTAGCACTTTTCCCAACTTAAATCAAGAACCTATCCAACAAGTGCATCAAAATAAGGAGTTAGACTTCTTACAAATTAATGCTTCTAGTTGGAGTGAAGAAGAACTACAAGAGAAATTGTTAGAAACTCACTATTATCCTTTTACTTTAGACAAAGAAGGGGTAATGCGGGTAAGGTGGTTTACTCGCTCAGAGCAGGAACATATCCTAATGCTAACTATACACCATATTGCTTGGGATGGTTGGTCAATGGAACTGAGTGTTGCAGAATTATCAAAGCTCTACCAAGCTAAAATATCTGGTGAGAAAGTATCCCTTTCTACTCTCAAGTATTCATACAAAGATTATGTCTACTGGCAGAGAGAAATGCTTAATAGTGCCAAAGGAGAAAAACTATGGAAATATTGGCAACAAAAATTAGCAGGAGAGTTACCAGAGCTAAATTTGCCGACGGATAGACAACGCCCACCGATACAAACTTATAATGGTGCTTCATACTCTTTCAGTTTACCCCAACAACTTAGTCAGGAACTTAGGGAGCTTGCTTCTATAGAAGGAGTAACTCTTTATATGATTCTTTTGGCAACCTTTCAAGTTCTCTTGTATCGTTATACGAGTCAGGAAGATATTTTAGTTGGTTCTCCTACTCTAGGTAGAGGTAAAGCTGATTTTGCTTCCATTGTGGGCTATTTTGTTAATCCTATTGTTTTGAGAGCAAATCTATCTGGAGAGTTAACTTTTAAGGGATTTCTTAACCAAGTACGTCACACCGTATTAGAAGCAATAGCTCATCAGGATTATCCCTTAGCGTTACTGGTGGAAAAATTGCAACCTTTGCGCGATCCTAGTCGTTCTCCTATTTTCCAGGTAATGTTTACTTTAATCAAATTGCAAACAGAAGCAGAAGGACTAAATCTGTCTCTGGGTGCAACCCAAAGTCAATTGGATTGGAGTGGATTAGAGTTAGAAACTCTAGCAATGCCTAGTCAAGAGGGTGTGTTCGATCTGAGTCTAGAAGTTGTTGAGAAAAGCTCGCAGATGCTTGTATTTCTCAAGTATAATACCGATCTGTTTGAGAGAGAAACTATTGTGCGGATGGGGGATCATTTCCAAACATTGTTAGAAGGAATAGTGACAAATCCAGAACAGTCAGTGAAGCAAATCCCAATTATGTCCGCAACTGAGCAAAAGCAGTTAGCGATCGACTGGAATAAGACTTCCATTGAGTATCCGAGTAATCAATGTATTCATGAGTTGTTTGAAGAGCAAGTTAAATGTAATCCACAGGGAGTGGCGGTTGTATTTGAGAATCAGAAATTAACTTATGAAGAATTGAATTGTCGTGCTAATCAATTAGCCCACTACTTACAAACAAAAGGTGTTAAACCAGAAGTATTGGTGGGTATATGTATGGAGCGATCGCTAGAAATGGTGGTTGGACTTTTGGGGATTCTCAAGGCAGGTGGTGCTTATGTGCCACTAGACCCTAATTATCCGTCAGAACGGTTAGCTTATATGCTCTCTGATGCAGCAGTGTCTCTGTTGGTAACTCAAGATTCGTTAGTAGATTCGTTCTTAGAATATCAAACTGATGTAGTTTGTTTAGATTCGGATTGGGAAGTAATATCTTCACATACTCAAGAAAATCCTGTGATTGAAGTAAAACCCAATAATTTAGCTTATGTAATCTATACTTCTGGTTCTACAGGGAAACCAAAGGGAGTTGCTATTGAACATAATAGTCCTGTATCTTTATGCTATTGGGCTAAAGACATCTTCACCATCAAACAAGAGGATGGTGTGTTAGCTTCCACTTCCATCTGTTTTGACTTGTCTGTTTTTGAAATATTTGTGACATTAAGTTGTGGTGGTAAGGTGATTTTAGCCCAGAATGCTTTAGATTTACCTAATGTTAACAGAGCAGAGGAAGTAACTCTAATTAATACGGTTCCTTCTGCAATTACTGAACTTTTAAGAATCGAAGGTTTACCCTCTAATGTCAGGATAGTTAACTTGGCAGGTGAACCGTTCTCAAATCAATTGGTACAAAAACTATACCAGCAAGAAAGTATCCAAGCTGTATATAATCTCTATGGGCCATCTGAAGATACTACCTACTCTACTTTTTCTTTGTTAGAAAAGGGAAGTACTACTGAACCGACTATTGGTTCTCCTATAGCTAACTCTCAAGTATACATCCTAGATGCCTATCAACAACAAGTTCCAATTGGAGTACCTGGAGAATTATACATCGGAGGTGCAGGTTTAGGGAGAGGATACCTAAATCGGCCAGAACTAACAGCAGAGAGATTCATTCCTAATCCTTTTAACAAAGAAATCTCAAGTCAAAAATCAAAACTTTATAAAACAGGAGATTTAGTCTGCTACCTTCCAGACGGTAATCTCCGCTTTCTTGGTCGGATCGATCATCAGGTTAAAATCCGGGGTTTTCGTATAGAATTGGGTGAAATAGAAGTTATTCTGGGCAGCCATCCTCAAGTCCAAAAAGTAGTGGTTATGGCACGAGATGATGCTTCTGGTCATAAAATACTGGTAGCTTATATAGGCAGCCAAGGTCTGTCTGTAAGCAGTAGTAATTTGCGAAACTTTCTGAAACAAAAACTGCCAGAGTATATGATTCCATCTGCGTTTGTGATTTTAGAAACTATGCCATTGACCCCTAATGGTAAGGTTAATCGCAAAGCACTACCATCACCAGAAGGCGAATTCATGCGAAAAAGAGATTTTGTGTCACCACGCACCCCTACCGAGAAAATTGTTGCTAACATTTTTGCTTCTGTTCTGAAAATTTCAGAAGTAAGTATATATGACAACTTTTTTGAGTTGGGGGGACACTCCCTATTGGCGAATCAAGTAATTTATTGTATACCCCAAGAATTGGGAGTAGAGCTACCCTTGACTACTATATTTGAACTACCAACTGTAGCAGAATTGAGCGATCGCTTAGAAACTATCAGCAACGAAAAGAGTTTGTCTTTAGCCAAACAACTACAAATTACTCCTACTCAACAACTAGATGAACGGGAGGAAATTAAGCTGTGATCACCTCACGGGGTGACAAGCACCTCAAAATCAATGTATAATCAAGGTTTCAAGGATTAAGACTTTGTCTAAAATCAAGATTTTCCGTTTTTGACAATAATAATCATTTTTAGAAGAGGGGGTTGGTGAGCGAAGCCTCACCAAGCTATTAGATTGACTATTATTTAGCTTTTCTTTATATTCCACAAGTGATAAGGCTTCTATTATTGATTACTAATATCAACAACTACATTTAGTCACCATACTATTTTTTTTATTTTTTATTTTTTACTTTAATTATTCTAATCGCTGCAATTTCTTTTTTGCCCACTCCCGTAGTAAAGATGGTCAAGTCTCAGATCGCTAAATGCTCTGAACCATTGCCTATAAGGTGGAGTAGGCAACTACCGCCAGGTTGTGTACCAAGCACAATTACAGTAAAGCTTGACCCAAGTGTTAGATGCTGAGTGTCTCTAAGAGTTAATGACGCCAGAGATTTAAAACTCAAACCGACTAAGAAACAAGTAGGTATTGACTTAGGTATCACCAGTCTTGTAACTACCAGTGATGGAGAAAAAGTGGCGAACCCAAAGAATCTTCAGAAGTTACATAAAAAACTGAGGTCAGCCCAGAAGTCTCTAGATAGAAAAACCAAAGGAACTAATAACTACCAAAAAGCTAGGCTCAAAGCAGCCAGAATACACGCAAAAATCAAAGATTCAAGACTTGACTACACTCATAAGCTGACATACGTCGCCAATCCGACGGCTCCCCTACAACTAATCAAGGAAAACCAAACGATAGTAGTTGAGGATTTGGCACTTAAGAACATGGTTAAAAATCACAACCCACTCCCATCCCCTCCCGGGAGGGGAGCAAGAGGGG
>JAAUYJ010155975.1_pt1 | contig 21405 bp, 17 predicted proteins | sample 7278031 | NCBI WGS metagenome assembly JAAUYJ01 (sample SAMN14350222, study PRJNA611818) | marine sediment metagenome | isolation source: surface marine sediment (1.8m) | place: French Polynesia: Moorea | collected 2018-08 | reverse complement strand
GAGCCTACAGGTTGTGTTTATTCCTGAGGCGTAGGTTGAGAGACTACAGGTTGTGGTTATACCTGTGGAGTTGGTTGTGCGTCTACAGGTTGTGGTTCTACCTGTGGCGTAGGTTGTGAGACTACAGGTTGTGGTTCTACCTGTGGTTGTTGATTTAGGGGTTGTTGATTTAGGGGTTGTTGATTTGTCTGTTGTTCTTCCATAATCTCCTCAATTAGGGGATTGTTTTACGTCTATAATTTGTTGATATAGCAGTTCTCTAATCTATAAGGTAGAGTTTTATATCCCCCCCCCTGTCCCCCTTAAAAAGCTATCCTTTATAAGGAACTCGTGAAACCTTTGTAGGAGGTTGGGGAGAGGGGGGAGTAAGAATTTTGTCTACAGTCCTCAAAAAAGTGTATTTTTCAATACAATTTTCTCCCGAAAAAGCCTCTCCCAGACTTACTCATAACTTGTCTGTTTTGTCAAGTTTTATGTTAAGAAAGATGTTTATAAAGCATAGCTTAAAAAGGGAGGAGTCTTCAAAGTCCCCTTAAAAAGGGGGATGCGCGGGGGATCGTAAATGTATTTCATCTTCTATCAGAAATGCTATATCTTAAGTTTCCTGAATTCTCCTCGATCACGTCTATTGGATTTTAGGAGATTTTACTTAAAATTTGCCACCATCTCTAAACATATTTTTCCTTTTCTCCTTTTCGTCTCCAATGTTATGGATTTGTGTACATCAAGTTATTGTTTTGCCCCTAAATTCAATCTAAAATCTAAAATTATTAGTTTGATTAGCATCAATCAATAATTGATCCAGTTAGTTAGCTTATCTAAATTTTTTGCTACTGTTAAGGATATCGTTAAAATTGCTTTAATAACCGGGAATGTTTTTGAAATTTTCCTCTCATAAAATGGACGGAAATTATCACCCCTAAGCGTTCCCCATAATCATAGTAGTTTTGTATTCAATCAATAAATTGAATTGCTAAAAAAAGACGGCTTATTTCTTGCAATGCCGATCTTAATCAGGATTATTGGTCAAAAATCTATTTGACCCCATAAATATTTGACTTAGAGCAAAACAAATAGTCAGTTGATAATGAACTTAGATTGACATAAAAGAATAATTATGATATATAAGTCAAAACTCATTGAAGCACTTGCAGGTAAAAATCGTGGTTTACTAGCAAGCGAATCTGAGAAAAAATTGATTTTGGCAGCGATCGCTCAGTTAGAAGATTACAACCCTAATCCGCGCCCTTTTGAAGCAAAGGAACTATTAAATGGAAATTGGCGACTACTTTATACAACTAGTCAAGAACTACTACGCCTTGACAGTTTTCCATTTCTCAAACTAGGTCAGATTTATCAATATATTCGGGTTCAAGATACAGCAATTTATAATATTGCTGATGTATATGGTTTACCGTTTTTAGAGGGAATAGTTAGTGTTGTTGCTCAGTTTGAACCTGTTTCTGAAAAACGAGTTAGAGTAAAATTTAATCGTTCAATTTTGGGTTTACAACGTTTAATTGGTTATCAATCACCTGAAAAATTAATATCCGAAATAGAACAAGGTAAAAAGTTTACTGCGGTAGATTTTAATATTCAAAATCAGGAACAAAAGGGATGGTTAGATATTACCTATTTAGATGATGATTTACGCATTGGAAGGGGTAACCAAGGTAATGTATTTGTTTTAAGTAAAGTTTAAGAGTATGATTTGATAAATTTCCCAAACCAGCTATACAATCAAAATGCTATAGCCCTTTTCAGGAACTGGGGTCTAGACTTTCTTTTTTCTTACCTGATGAGCTGTTGGGTAAAACCTAGAATTTTCTACTTCATCCAGTATGGGAATTGCTATAGAATTCCTCTGCGTGGTTATGAAAAAAATATCCTAGAAAAAGGGAATAGGGAACAGGGAACAGGGAACAGGGGTAAGAGTTTCAGGATTTTTATCTATTTTTTGATTTGTGACAAATAATTTAGGATTGCTATATAATTAGTTATTTATATTTAATCAACTTATTCTTGGTCTTTCAGTTGATTCAGCCTGGCTCATAAATAAACATTCACAAATAAACATTCATCAGTAAACATTCATCAATAAATAATAGACTGCCTCGAACCGAAAAAATATTGTGCATTAACACCGCCCGCCAATTTTGGTCTTGTTTTCTGTAATTAATCAAGCTTCATTAGAAATCTTCTAAAAAGGGACTTAAACGTTGTAATAATGGGTCTTCTTCTGGGACAGATTCTGCAACTTCTTTAACAGATAAATCATCATTCTCGTTCGCTTTCTCTACTTTCTGAGGTTCAGTCGGTGTAAATTCTAACTGTGCTAACTCTGATTTTAAAGCCGACTTAATCGTTAATTCTGTTTGAGTTTTAATAGTAGCTTCAATTTTTGGCAATTCTGTCTTGAAGCCCTCCAAAGTTTCGACAAGTTTAGCATCAATATTAAATTGAATTTGAGTTAACTTTTGAGTCAGTTTATTTAAGTGGTTTTCTAATTCATTTAATTGATTTATTTCAATAGGTTGATTTATTGATTCTCTGGCAGAAAGTGTTTTTTCGAGTTCTGCAAATTTTTGGGCTAGATTCTCATAAATTTTGTGTTCTAGCCGTTGTAAACTTGAAGCAGGTTGAGCTAATTCTGAAGAGGAAGATACATACAAAAATTGCCATAAAGCTTGTTTACAGAGATTACTAAAAGTTTGGTATTTTTGCGCACTTAACTCTTTTTCGATGGCAGCTAATAACTGTTTATCTGCTGCCTCTTCGGTAAAAAAGACTTCTTTTTTCTGATTTTTTTCCCACAGCATCAGGTAATATTTTGATTAACATTTACAGGTCTTGAAAAAACTACACAGGAAGATAATGCGCTAGTGACATATCCTATCTTTATTGCTTTATGTAAGCCTATACTTTTGATTAAATCTAGAGATTTATGCTGATTTTTTGACTCCAGTGATGTTTTACATGGACTATTTATAGAATATCACCTAATAATTAACTATTAATAATTAATAATTGGATAATTCAGGTTTAAAGCCTCTCATTTTCACGAGATAAAATCCCCAAAAAATCCTTAAGTGTCAATACTCTTCTTTTAAGAACAGGTAATTATTAATTGTTAATGGCTGAACAGCCACCAGTCCCACGCTCTCCTAATTTTTTGAGACGTGGGGCTTCCAGGCGGCGGAACTCTATGTATAGATATTAGATTTTGAATTCAGGTTATCTAGAGATTGCTAATTGGGCCTCTCCATAGATATATTGTCCCAGAGTATTTGCTTCTCTGGGTGGTTGAGCCAAATGAGCCTGAATACCAGCTTCTTCGAGTAGCTTTTGTAAATCTTCTTGGAAAAAATCTGCACCACCGCCGGTAAGGACCACATTAGTAACCCGCTCTGGCAACCACTTAATTAAACGGTCACAAAGTTTTGCAGCAAAAAGCTTCCGCAACTCAGGTACAACACCATCAAGGTTAATGGGTTTTGTCGCACCTCTAGGACGATAAGTACGCTGACCTTCTGGTTTGTGGACAGCTTCCAACAAATACAAAGACTGGGGGTCTGCACCCTCAATTTTTGCAGCTACATCTTCATAAAACTGGCTCATAGCAAAAGGTTCACTCTTAGAAGCTGCTCTAGCAAAGCGGAAGCGATCGACCATTAAGAAATCTGTGGTTTGATGGCCAATATCCACAATAGCCACAGATAGTTTAGGTAGTTCTGGCTGAAAATCTTTACCATTATTAGCTTCAGACCATAGGAGACTGCCATATCCCTCTGGCATCACCCAAACCTTATTAATTCTAATTTCTACAGGTTCGCCACCTCGATAAGACATCTTATGAGGACATTGCAGTTGGCTAATCATCTGTTGTTTTTCCTTTTCAAATTGCTCCTGGGAATAAAAAGGCAAACCCATAACAACAGAAAAGTCTCCTTTGAGTTGAAAATAACCAGCACAGGCCAAGATTTTAATTAAAGCATCTTCTACTTTGGACTTAGCAAATGCTCGCTCATCACCAAATAGATTTGCTCCAAAGTCAGCAGCTAATTGCCCGACAGCATATCCAACCCCTTGATATTCGAGCCACATATCTAATAATGGGTCTGTAGGTTTAGACTCAAAATTACCGGATCTGACTTGTTCTACACTTAGTTGTTTAACATTGGCCGGAACAAAAACTACACTATTAGGGGTACGACTAACACAAGATTTTGTAGCGGTTCGTCCCAGGTCAGCGCTAAGAATTGTTTTTTTACTAGCACTAGCTACGTTTTTGGTCAGCATTGCTGCTGCTGCTGGCTGTTTAATTACCATTAAGCTGTATTACCTCACTAAACTTTTAATCAATAAGATTACCGTAGTCAAAAGTTGGGAATCTCTGAAAGTAGAGACCAACGGTATCAAGCGAGAAAAATCGCTCAATATAATTAATTTCAGAAGGCATAGGTACAGTACCTTCTTGGTTTGAGTCAATAGTCGAATATTGACTCTGTAAAGTAAAACCTGTTTTCTCTAAGGAGAAGACTATAGCAAAACATATCCATCTAGTTGCTAAATACTCAGCAGGAACTAATTTTACTAAATTCTATTAATTCAACAGGTTAATCACACATCGGCAGGAGTTATTATCAGGATTCCTAAAAGCATAAAATAATCCTCATAGGAATTTACCACTTTCTGATATTTTTCGCACTAAAATTGTGACTTTTAATCGGAAAGTTATTCCTAATAAATTTTTTAACTAGTAGGTATTGAGACAGACTTTTTACCTAGATGCTGCTACTGATAAATTTTGAGTGCAGACCATTGTGGAAATTGTTACCCACCTGCATTATCTACCCGGAAAATTTCTAATTTGAAATTAACCTACCTTCCTGAGTCTCAAGGAAGAGGCTTTACCATCTCAGTCCACAAAGTTGCCCTAATGTCTATTGTTAAGTTACATTTAGTTAAGATTATGAGAGTTGAAAATTATACTCCCTGAATTTAATCAAATTTTACTAAAAGAGGCCCATAATTTATGAAATTTTCTTGGAGAACAGTTGTACTTTGGAGTTTACCAGCTCTGGTCATTGGTTTTTTCCTGTGGCAAGGAGCATTTGCCCCTTCAGTTGCAAATATGGGTAGTAATACGGCCAGTACCCGGATGAGTTATGGTCGATTTTTAGACTACTTACAAGCAGACAGAGTGACAAGCGTAGACCTATATGATGGTGGTCGTACAGCTATTGTTGAAGCAGTAGATCCAGAACTAGATAATCGAGTCCAAAGACTACGAGTAGATTTACCAGCTAATTCCCCAGACCTAGTATCTCGCCTGCGAGAGGCAGATATTAGCTTTGACACTCACCCACCTCGTAATGAAGGGGCAATCTGGGGTGTTCTTGGTAATTTAATATTCCCTATTTTACTAATTGTTGGTCTATTCTTTTTATTCCGTCGCTCCAGTAATGTGCCTGGTGGCCCTGGACAAGCAATGAATTTTGGTAAGTCTAAGGCCCGTTTTTCTATGGAGGCAAAAACAGGGGTACTGTTTGATGATGTGGCCGGAGTTGATGAGGCCAAAGAGGAATTGCAAGAAGTTGTGACTTTTCTGAAAAAACCCGAAAGATTTACTGCTGTGGGAGCGCGAATTCCTAAAGGTGTGCTTTTAGTCGGTCCTCCGGGAACAGGTAAAACTTTGTTGGCAAAAGCGATCGCTGGTGAAGCTGGTGTCCCATTCTTTAGTATCTCTGGTTCAGAATTTGTGGAAATGTTCGTGGGTGTGGGTGCTTCCCGGGTGCGCGACTTATTCAAAAAAGCTAAGGAAAATGCTCCTTGTATTATCTTTATTGATGAAATTGATGCGGTGGGTAGACAACGGGGTGCTGGTATCGGTGGTGGTAATGATGAACGGGAACAAACTCTTAACCAACTACTGACTGAGATGGATGGTTTTGAAGGCAACACTGGTATCATTATTATTGCTGCAACTAACCGCCCAGATGTATTAGACTCTGCATTATTACGTCCGGGTAGATTTGACCGTCAAGTGGGTGTGGATGCTCCTGATATTAAAGGTCGTTTGTCAATTCTCGAAGTTCATGCTCGCAACAAGAAGCTAAGTAATGAAGTATCTTTAGACGCGATCGCACGTCGTACTCCTGGTTTTACAGGTGCAGATTTGGCGAACTTGCTGAATGAAGCTGCTATTCTTACTGCTCGTCGTCGCAAAGAAGCAATCACTATGCCGGAAATTGATGATGCTGTAGACCGAGTGGTTGCAGGTATGGAAGGTACTCCGCTAATTGACGGTAAGAGCAAGCGATTAATTGCTTATCACGAAGTTGGTCACGCTATTGTTGGTACTTTAGTGAAAGACCACGATCCTGTGCAAAAAGTTACTTTGATACCCCGTGGTCAAGCTCGCGGTCTTACCTGGTTTATGCCTAGTGAAGATCAAGGTTTAATTTCTAGAGCGCAAATTCTGGCTCGTATTACTGGTGCTTTGGGTGGTCGCGCTGCTGAAAAAGTAATTTTTGGGGATGCTGAGGTAACAACTGGTGCTGGTAATGATTTGCAACAGGTTACAGGAATGGCGCGTCAAATGGTGACTCGTTATGGTATGTCTGATTTGGGTCCGATGTCTCTAGAAACTCAGCAAAGTGAAGTTTTCTTGGGTCGCGATCTGATGACTCGTTCGGAATATTCTGATGAAATTGCTTCTCGTATTGATGCTCAAGTTAGAACTATTGTTGAACATTGCTATGAGGAAGCTTGTCATATGATGCGGGATCACCGAGTTGTAATTGATCGTTTGGTTGATTTGTTAATTGAAAAGGAAACTATTGATGGTGATGAATTTCGCCAAATTGTGGCTGAGTACGCTGAGGTTCCTGAAAAGGAACGTTATGTTCCCATGATTTAATCTGGTTTCTCCACTTCAGTTTGATCATAGTTGAAGTTGGAATATTTGATTGAAAAAAAGAACTAAGAGTTAAGAAGTTTTTATGCTTGACTTTTAGTTCTTTCTTTATCACTATCTTAACTATCATTTCTGTTTGAATATCTACAGGTGGTGCATAGCTAATGGTAAAGAGTGCGTGGGAAGTGTGGGAGGTGTGGGAGGTTTGGGGGGTGTGGGAGGTTTGGGAAAAAATATACATTCTCACAATTACTATGCAGGGCAACCAAAAATTTTAGGCAACAGCGAATCAGGAGAAATTTATCAGAGAAAACATTTTTATTATGGTTAATTAATTAGACTTGATATAGCAATCAGCATATAGGTTATAACAAGTTTTATAATAGTTAAATTCAACTGAAACCATTTGAAATTATGACTCCTGTAGGGGCGATTTGCGAATCGCCCCTACGACTAAAATAGGATTGCTATATTAATTCTTTCTTGTGCAAAAAAAACAACTAAATTATACTCCAAAAAATTAGGATGAAAACTCAGACAGAATATCAAAAACGACGCGAAAATTTAATGGCAAAAATTGGCAATGGCACAGCTATATTGAGAAGTGCGCCAATGGCTGTTATGCACAATGATGTAGAATATGCTTATCGTCAGGATAGTGACTTTTTTTATTTAACAGGTTTTAATGAACCGGATGCGGTGGCGGTTATTGCTCCCCACCAAGAAAAACATAAGTTTGTTTTGTTTTTACGACCAAAAGACCCGGAAAAAGAAACCTGGAGTGGTTATCGCGCAGGTGTAGAAACTGCTAAGGAATTATACGGTGCTGATCAAGCTTTTCCTATTAATAAATTAAATGAAAAGTTGCCTGAGTATTTGAAAAACGCAGATAAAATTTATTATCGTTTGGGACGCGATCGCCATTTTAACGAGACAATTTTTCGACATTGGCAAAACTTGATTCGGGTATATCCGAAAACAGGGACAGGACCGATCGCGATTCAAGATGTGGGTAGTGTATTACATCCGATGCGTCTGGTTAAGAGTGAGATAGAATTAGAGCAAATGCGTAAAGCTGCTGCTATTTCTGTAGATGCTCATAAATATGCAATGGAATTTGCTAAACCAGGGGTTTATGAATATCAAGTTCAAGCAGAAATGGAGTATATTTTTGCGCGAAATGGAGCGACTCCTGCTTATCCTTCTATTGTTGCTTCTGGTGCTAATGCTTGCATTCTTCATTACATAGAAAATAATCGGCAAATGCGAGAAAATGATTTATTATTAATTGATGCTGGAGGTGCTTACAATTATTATAATGCTGATATTACTCGGACGTTTCCGGTTAGTGGTAAGTTTACACCAGAACAAAAAGTTATTTATGAGTTAGTTTTAAAGGCTCAATTAGCAGCAATTGAACAGGTAAAACCTGGAAATCCTTATAAACAAATTCACGATACAGCAGTACGAGTATTGGTGGAAGGTTTGATAGATTTAAAATTGTTAAAAGGTAATATTGAGGAAATAATTGAAAAGGAAAAATATAAGCCTTTTTATATGCACAGAACTGGGCATTGGTTGGGTTTAGATGTGCATGATGTTGGTGTTTATCAGTGGGGTGAAAATCCCCAAAATTTACAACCGGGACAAGTTTTAACTGTGGAACCGGGTATTTACATGGGGCCTAATATTAACCCAGTTGCAGGTCAACCAGAAGTATATGACCGTTGGCGTGGAATTGGGGTGAGAATTGAGGATGATGTTTTGGTTACAGACACAGGAAATGAAGTATTAACTGCGGGAGTACCTAAGTTAGTTGAAGAAGTAGAACGTTAAATTTTCCTCAACTAAAACATCACAATAATCAATTAAGCATAGGTAAGCATAGTTATTTAGTAGTAATCTTTCAAAATCCTTGTTCAGCTATAGTATAAGTTGGGCAAGGATAAATTTTTGTAATTTTTTTTCTCATAAAAAATCATAAATAAACAATCACACAATCGAATTTATACTAAATCCGGCGGTCGAAATAACCTTTATAATTAAGGTAAGGTAGAAGGGTTAGAGAGGAATTAAAAAAACGGGCTTTTCATAACTGGATTTAGTATTATTTATACTATCATGTCCGAATAATTAATGATCAAAAAACTTTCTTATGCTCATTCCCTTCTTTTCTCCTGACTACTGACTACTTTAACTTCCAAATAAATGTAGCAAAAGTTTTGATAATTGGTATTAGTTATGGCAAAGCTAAAATCATAAAATCTGATTTATTTCTACTCCCGGTCTCGCCTACTTCTACTTTCCCTGGTTTCCCAATAACTAACAGATAATAAATCTATTCCTTCTTTTTCTAAAGCTGCAAGTATAGCTTTGCTAGTTTCATGTTGAGCATTTTTGTATTTCCAGGGTTGATTTGTCACGACTTTAAACCGAATTTTCCGAGCATTTTTTTCTATACCCTCAAAAACCACAGAAAAATCCTCACTATTTAACACATCAATTAAAGGTGGAATTTCTTCTAATCTCCGACAAAAACTATCTAATTTTTCTAAAGATAAATTATCAATCATAATATTATAAACCAAACCAGCTATAGGTTCCTCTCCAGGATTTTGAGTGAAATTTTTAACTATGCCATTGATCATTTGAGAATTAGGAATTTTCAAGACAGACTCACTAGCATTATGACGTAACTTTGTACTCCTTAAACCAATCTCTAAAACTTTACAAACACCTTTGTAATCTCGCAATTCTAAAAAGTCACCCACTTGATAAAGATGGTCTGCAAAAATTATTACCATTGCCACCCATTCAGAGATAACATCCTTAAATAATAAACCTAAAGTTAAACCCGCTCCACCTAATAAACCAATAATGGCATTAGCAGATGTTCCTAACAATATATCTGCAGCTTTTATGGCAACTAAACCTATGGCAGCAAACCTCAAAAATCTCGGAACAAAGGGAGCGAATATATTATTTACTTCTGGGGAAATTTTGGCAGTTAAAGAGAGTAAAAGTTTGCCTAAAATTGGTGCGGTATGATAAATAATTAGGGCAATGGTTATGACACCTGCTAAGTTAATAATTTCTTGAAACAAGCTACTTAATTGTGGGTCAATATATTCATCAAGTAGCATCTGGATTATCCAAATACCACCTATATATACGAACCAACTTAATTGTTTTTTGAGATTGTTCAGAAAACTTTCAGAGAGAGTAGTTTCTTGTTTGTGACTAATAATTTTGACTTGTTTGACAACTATAGAAATAACGATTTGTCTGACAACTATTGTGAGTAGTAAAGTTAAGATTATTTCTGTTAAAATAAAAACGGATTCGCTCAAGGGCAAACTGTTTCTGATATTTTGTGATACTTCTGTAATCATTGTTCAGTAATCAAGAAAATTTAAACAGCATAATTATGCTATTCTACAGCAATATATACCTATATAGCAGTCTAGGGGTTAATGGCTTAACCCCTAGCGTCAGAAGCATTAGTAAATTTCAAGTTAAATCACCTATTAATGAGAAAATAGCAATAATAAATTGAACTGGTTTTATTGATGATATTAAATTCTGATATCTTAGCTGAAATCAAAGAGTTATCCCACGCTGATAAGTTTCAAATTATCCAGTTTTTAATGGCTGAATTGGCAAAAGAAGACGGGTTAGAACTATTAGATAATAATAAGACTTATCGTACTTGATATCCTCATAATTATTCTGATGCAGCTCAGAAAGTAATGATTTTATTAGAAAAAGAAGAAGGGAAAGAAAATGCAGAATGCTAAAAGATTTCCTTTTTTTGAACGAAGCGATCGGAATGGAGACACTAATGTTTTTCCCTATGTACATAGAGATTAATAAGTTTGAGCAGTATCTGATAAATCTTAATAATTTCCTCTTCAGTATTTTTTCAAAATTAAGACTTATTTTATGTTAATTAATGATATTTTATAGACAAATCTGAAAAACGCTGTATGGCTGATAAATAAATATAGATTTAGAGACAGGATTTTGGCAAAAATTATTTGTGTTGGGTTTCGTTACCTCAACCCAACCTACAACTTAAATACTTTTATTTACCACTGCATAAGTGAATCTATTTTATCTCGAAGTGACATTGCAGAACTAGAACAACTATTAAAACAAATAAGGTCAACTTTTACTTCACCATTACGAGCGCAGATAACATCAAAAACAGCGTTATTTCCTTTTGTAAAACGTTCCGCCCAGTTAGGAACTTTTTGAATTTCTCCTTGATTTACTAAAAATTCCATTATCGGAAGAGCTTTGTTATAACAACTTGATTCATCTTTGGTACTTACTGTATTCCAACCTGTGGTTCGTCCAGTTCCTGTTTGTGCATTTGCTTCTTTAGGTAAAGAACCAACTATTAAAGCAAAAGCTGTAAGAGCAACAAATAGTCTGCTTGTAATTTTATTAGTGGTTTTCATTTTCATCTAACTTGTGTAGATTTTATCGTATATATTCGATATACTTGTCTATTCTAATTCCCTCATTTTCATATCTACAAGTCGGAAAAGAACGGATAAAAACGGAGATTTTGTTAAAAAAATATAAAAAGGACGGATAATGACGGATAATAGCGGATAAATTATTCAAAAAAATTAATTATAAGACAATGGACTGGGAAACAGTTTTAAATTCAACGGTAGTGGGAGCATCTTGCTCCCGTACTGTCCCATTTACCATTACTATACAGGACTACCGATAATTTCTATTTAATAAATCCGGTTTCTCTTATATCAAATCCCGATAATTACTATACTCAAGTCATTGCGACTGGAGCGGAGTGGAAGGTTTCGCTTTCGCTACGCGACATGAAACGCGACATGAATGCGCAGCATTCCGTAAGGAAAGCAATCTCCTAAACCTATGAGATTGCTTCCTATCGTCGCAATGACGACTGTTTAACCGGTTTCTCTTAATTATCCATTATCCATTACTCCCTATTTCTCATAGATAAACCAATACGTTTCAACTTTTCATCTACTGTTAAAACTCGCACTTTTACTACTTGCCCAACTTTCACAACTTGCTTCGGATCTTTGACAAAATAATCTGCTAATTGAGAAATATGTACTAAGCCATCTTGATGCACTCCCACATCAACAAATGCCCCAAAATTTGCCACATTAGTTATTATTCCCTCTAACTCCATTCCTACTTTTAAATCACGAATTTCTTTAATCCCTTCTCTAAAAGTTGCATACTTAAATTCTGCCCTGGGGTCACGTCCTGGTTTTTCTAATTCACTGATAATATCCTGTAAAGTTGGCTCCCCAATTTTATCAGTCACATACTTTTTTAAATCCACAGATTTTATCTGATTTGAAATTTGGTTAATCTGATTTATTGATAGACCTAAATCTTTAGTTATTGTTTTGACAACCGAATAACTTTCTGGGTGAACTGCCGTATTATCTAAAGGATTTTCTCCACCACGGATTCGCAAAAAACCCGCACAAAGTTCAAAAGTTTTTCCTCCCAATTTTGGAACTTTTAACATTTCCTGGCGATTTGGAAAAGCACCTTTTTCATTCCGATATTTGACTATATTTTTTGCCACTGTTGCAGTCATTCCCGAAACAAAAATCAGCAGTTCTTTAGAGGCAGTATTCAAATCTACTCCCACATAATTCACACAACTTTCTACTGTCTCATCCAGCTTTTTTTTCAATAACTTTTGGTGTACATCATGTTGATATTGACCGACTCCAATAGACTTCGGATCGATTTTTACAAGTTCGGCTAAAGGGTCTTGTAAACGTCTGCCAATACTAATAGCTCCCCGCACGGTAATATCTAAATCGGGAAATTCTTCTATTGCTACTTTAGAAGCAGAATAAATTGAAGCTCCAGACTCATTAACCATAACTTTTATTGGCTTTTTTTCTAAAGTAGAAATAACTTCATTCATAAATTCATCTGTTTCTCTTCCAGCCGTACCATTACCAATAGCAATAAGTTCAATTTTGTATTTCTTAATTAACTGTTTAATTGTGGTTTTTGCCTTTTCTTTTTGTGCCGCAGCTTGATGGGGAAATATAGCTTGATATTCTAAAAATTTACCTGTTTCATCTAATACAACAACTTTGCAACCTGTTCTAAATCCTGGGTCAATTGCTAAAGTAGGTTTCATACCAGCGGGTGGAGATAATAATAATTCTTTAAGATTAGTTTCAAAAGTTTTAATTGACTCCATATCTGCCTCTGCTTTTTTTTGCGATCTTACTTCATTTATTAGGGAATTTTTCATCAATCTATTAAAGGCATCTTTGAGCATTTCCTGATAAAAATTTCTGACTTCCTTGACTTTAGTTTTAATTTCTGAATCTGCCAAATATCCTAAAATAAATTCCCGGTCAAAATCCAGGTCTAAATTTAATATTCCTTCAGCTTCACCCCTGAACAAAGCCAACATATTATGGGGAGCAATATCTTTCACATTTACCTGAAAATTCCGGTACATTTCAAATTTAGTTGTACCTTCTGGATCATCATTTTTAATTATGGAAGTGAAATAACCAGAATCAAGAAAATATTCTCGGATATATGTGCGCCGCTCTGCTTTTTCTGCCACTGTTTCTGCCAAAATATCAGATGCTCCTTGCACAGCATCTTCTATATTTTTTACTCCTTTTTCCGCAGCAATATATTTAATAGCTTCTTCCTCAATAGATATAGGTTTTGCTTGAGGAGTATTCAGAGATTTAATCAAATTTGCCAGAGGTTCTAAACCTTTTTCTCTAGCAATAGTAGCTCTAGTTCGGCGTTTGGGTTTATAAGGAAGATATAAATCTTCTAATTCAGTTTTTTGCAGACATAATTCAATCTTTTTATGAAGTTCATCCGTGAGTTTTCCAGCTTCATTAATTCCCTTTAAAATCACCTTTTTTCTTTCTTCAAGTTCTTGAATATAATTAAATCTATCCCAAATATTTCGCAGTTGAGTTTCATCCAAAGAATTTGTATATTCTTTTCGATAACGAGCCACAAAAGGAATAGTCGCTCCTCCTGTCAAAAGTTCCAGAGCATTTTTAATATTTTTAGGATTGATATCTAATTCTTGAGATAGGGTTTTATTTATGTCCAACATAAACCATCTAAATAAATATATTTTTTGATTATTTTATCCTGATTTTAACAAATTATAGCAATTTTAAATAGGTTGTAATATCTTCTCGTAGGGGTTTAGTTGAAAAATCCCTGATGCGCTTGGGTTTGGAGACCAAACCCCTACAGTTTTTTTCACAAATCATTTAATATTGCCATAGTTACAAATCTTTATTCATTATTCCCAAAAATTAGAGTTTTATAACATTATTTATCCAAATTTGATTACACATTCTCCCACATAAAATGTTAAAATAAACAGAAATAATTAGATTTTAGCAGCATAGGTAAAAATGGCTAACTTAAAATTACGACGTTCTGAAAATATTAATGGCGATATATACGTTGATAATACTTGCATAGATTGTGATACTTGTCGGTGGATGTCGCCCAAAATTTTTCATCGAAGTGGAGAACAATCAGCAGTTTATCATCAACCAGAAAATGAAAAAGAAAGACTAACAGCAATGCAAGCTTTACTATCTTGCCCAACTAATTCTATCGGCACTATTGAAACTCCAAAAGATATTAAAAATGTACAACAAACCTTCCCTATTTTAGTAGCAAATAACATTTATCATTGCGGTTATCATTCAGAAAAATCTTTTGCTGCTGCTAGTTATTTTATTGTCAGACCAGAAGGAAATATTTTAGTAGACTCACCCCAATTTTTAACTCCATTAGTAAAGCGTTTAGAAGCAATGGGAGGGATTAAATATATGTATCTTACTCATAAAGATGATGTAGCAGATCATCAAAAATTCAGAGAACATTTTGGTTGCGATCGCATCCTCCATGTAGATGATATTTGTCCTGATACTAATAATGTAGAAATCAAATTAACTGGTACAGCAGAAATTTCATTAACTCCTGATTTATTAATAATTCCTGTACCTGGTCACACTAAGGGAAATACGGTCTTACTTTATCAGAAATTTTTATTTACAGGAGATCATTTAGCTTGGTCTAGTCACTTAAATCAACTTTATGCTTTTCGTCGTTATTGTTGGTATTCTTGGTCTGAACAAATTAAGTCTATGACTAAACTTATTAATTATAATTTTGAGTGGGTTTTACCAGGTCATGGTCATAGATATTATGCTGAGATAAAAAACATGAAAAAGCAGTTACAAAAATATATTGAGTGGATGGAAAAATCTTGAGCTTTTCTAACAGTTACTAAAATTAATCTGATATCTTCAGGACATATCTAATTATTCAAAAATAGTGCGATAAAGAAGATAAGACAAGCTATTTTAGTTTAAGTCCAATCTGGAAACAGTATGTTAAAAATAAATATACTGAGACTAATAGATGATTCACTAACCCACCAGAAAAAAATTATTTGGCAGTAAAAGTCCACCCTGAGGCGATCGCCAATTATAGCTATAATAAAAAGTACACTTTTTTAACTCGTTTACTGAAGTTAACCTATGGAAAACATCATTATTTCTCTACCAGACTCTCTGCGAGTCTTCGTTGAAGAGCAACTACGACTCGGCAATTATAGTAATGCCAGTGAATATTTTAGTTTGCTAGTGCAGCAAGACCAACAACGTCAAGCCAAGCAACGCTTAGAAACAATGTTAATCGAAGGTATAGAGTCAGGTACTGCTGAACCGATGACTGCACAAGACTGGGATCAAATTCGTCAAGCAGTGCGAGAAGGAGTTGCCCAAAATCAAGAAAAAAATCAAGGATGATGAGACAAATTTACAAGCGTCCGCAAGTTATCCAGGATTTAATCGAACTAGCTACCTACATTAGTCTGGAGAATTTAGATGCTTCAGAGCAGTTTCTAACAGCAGCGGAAGAAACTTTTAAGCAGTTAGCGCGAATGCCAGGAATTGGAAAAAATTGTCAATTTACTAATCCCCAATTAGTTGATGTGCGACAACAAGCAATCAAAGGTTTTAGGAAGTATTTAGTTTTCTATCGCCCTAACACATCTGGCATAGAAATTTTGCGAGTTATTCATGGAGCTAGAGATTTAGCAGCTATTTTTGATGAAATTGATGAGGAAAATGAATAAATATCAAATCAAAGTCTAGTCAAAAAACAGCGATTGCCAACCCTATCCACAATATAAAATATACCTACAAAACCAATGAACAAAACCCAAACCCAACTACCCACAGACACTTGGATAACAGCAACTTGGTCAGAATATATCGAAACTATTGAAGACACAAGTTATGAAAAAGCTAAAAATTACTATAACAAAGGAAAACTTAGAATTGAAATGTCACCATTAGGAAACAAGCATGGTAGAGATCATGCAGTTATTATCACAGCAATTAATCTATTTGCTACTATCAAAAACATTAACCTCAACTGTATAGATAATTGCAGTTACCGCCAAACAGGATTTCGAGAAGCTCAACCAGACGTTTCCTATTATATTGGAGAAAATGCTGATGTCATTCCTTGGGAAACTTCTATTGTTGATCTCGATATTTATCCGCCACCGACTTTAGTTATAGAAGTTGCCAATACTTCTCTTGCTGATGATAAAGGGGAAAAACGTTTGCTTTATGAAGCGCTCAATGTTGCTGAATATTGGATAGTTGACGTGCAGAATGTAGAAATTATTACCTTTGCTGTTGCTGATGGTGGTAGTAAAAGAATCGATCAGTCTCAAGTTTTGCCTGGTTTAGATATGTCTTTATTAGAGGAAGCATTGCAACGCACTCGTCAAACAAATCAAAGTCAAATTTACGCTTGGTTATTAAGTGAGTTTCAAAAATAATCTTCGACAAGATTAATTCTAATTGAATAATTTGACAAGTCAAACCTGACTCTGTTAAATCAGAGTTTAAAGAATAGCTAATCTGTGTTAACATACAAAAGCAAACAAGCCTAAGAGCTTTTGAAGTAGTAGCCATATTAGACAAGTCTAGCTTTCTATAGTTAGCAGAAACTAATTACTTTGGCTCCACAAATAAAGAGTAAAACTATAGACATTTGGAGGATGATACATACATGACGCAAGTGATACTTGGAGAAAATGAAGGAATTGAGTCTGCATTACGTCGCTTTAAACGACAAGTTTCTCAAGCAGGAATATTCCCAGATATGAAAAAACATCGTCACTTTGAAACGCCTATTGAAAAACGCAAACGTAAAGCAATGGCTTTACAAAAGCAACGGAAAAGACGTTCACGCTATTAATTTTAAGTCTAAATTAAGTTACCTTGATTGTAAGTTAGTTATTTCTTAAGTCGATAAGTATGGCTTGAAGCTATTACAATAATTCGTGCAGAGACGCCAATGTGCGTCTCCATTGCACTACTCTAATAATCAAAAAAACTAACAAAATATCTAAAAATATTACTATTTAAAAATACTATAGCAGTCCTATTTGATTTGTGTATAAAAACCTTACGGCTTTTAGGGAATAGGGAACAGGGAAAAGAGAACAGGTGGAATATTCAGCTTTTTTCTCTACTTTTTGATTTTTCACAACCTATTTATGATTGCTATATTTTAATTTAATTTTAATTTAAGACTCTATAAATTAATTAAGTATAACAGAGACAAAACCATGACTGGAGAGCAGCCGGAAATTGATATTTCCCCTTTTGTTGACCACTCCCTATTAACTATTACTGCTACTTTGGAAGAAGTGTCAAAATTTTGTGCGGATGCTGATAAATTTCGGTTTCCGTCGGTTTGCGTATACCCTTTTTATGTCAAACAAGTAGCAGAATTTCTCCATGGAAAATATCCGAAAGTTTGTAGTGTCATTGGTTTTCCTACAGGTTTGACTACTGGTAATGCAAAAATGTATGAAGCTCAAGAAGCAGCAGAAAATGGAGCCTCTGAATTAGACGTAATGATTAATTTGACCTACATTAAGACAGGCCAAACTAATCAGATATATCGAGAAATAGCCGAAATTTGTGAGGAAACTGGTAAAACAGTCAAGGCTATTTTAGAAATGGCTTGGCTCACAGAAGCGGAAAAACAATTAGTCACAGAAGTATTGATGGATGCGGGTGTGGCTTTTATTGTTACTAATACTGGTTGGTATGGTGGGGCAAAAGTGGCAGATGTACAACTACTCAAAGAAATAACTAAGACTAATGTGGGAATTAAAGCTGCTGGCGGAATTAAGACTTATGAACAGGCAGCAAATTTAGTTCTGGCTGGTGCAACTAGGTTAGGTACATCTCGTGGCCTAGAGTTAATATATCAGCAAAATAACCAATCTAATTAATATTATCTCTGGATAAACAGTTATCAATAATTAGGGAGAACTCAGGAGTCAGGAGTCAGGAGTCAGGAGTTGTAGAAAAAAGATTATAGATCGGGAGGAGAAGGAGTAGAAGAAGGAGAAAGTTTTTTGGTCTTGTAAGTGGAAGGGAGTTCTATCAAGCTCTTCAGCGGACATTATCTAAAATCAAAAAAACAAAACTAATTTTTTAATAATTTTTAGGGATTTTCTCAAATGAACAAAATATTCCCTATTACGATTTGTCTGCCACACCGTCTTAAAAATAAATTTAATCAGGATAACAGCATTATTTAATTATTAATTATTCCCTAACTGCTATAATCCTAAAATTAATCAATGACTAAAATCTACAAAGCAACTGGAATAAATCTCAAAGCTATTCCTTTAGGAGAATCAGATCGTCTACTTACTATTTTAACTCCAGAATATGGTTTGATTAGAGTAGTTGCCCCAGGAGTAAGGAAGCCAAAATCAAAACTGGGGGGTAGAAGTGAAATATTTGTAGTAAATCAATTATTAATTTCCAAAGGGCGATCGCTTGATAGAATTAATCAAGCAGAAACTATTATATCCTATGCTGGTCTCAGTCAAAACTTAGGAAAATTAGCAGCAGGTCAATATCTAGCAGAATTAGTCCTCCATCAAGCCCTCAGCGAACATCCCCAAACTGAGCTTTTCTACTTACTAAATGAACATTTAGAACGTATAGAAAAACTACAAAACAAAACTGATAGACTCTGGCATACTCAACTTATAGCATATTTAGCTCATGGTATTTATCATCTATTAGCCATAGAAGGTATTGCCCCCCAAGTCCAGATATGTTGTGTTACAGGAAATCAATTACAGCCAAACTTTAATCAGCAAAACTGGCAAGTAGGATTTAGTATAGATGAGGGAGGAATAATTCAACTTTCTGAGTCTGACATAGCTTCATCTTCCGAGTTAAAATTATCACAATTAAATACAGCTTCTAGAATTACTAATTTTCTCAGTGCCAACCAACTTTTACTATTTCAGCAGTTAGCAAAACCTCAACTAAATACTGAGATAAAACTAACTTCTTATCAAGATTGGGTAATAGTAGAAAAGCTGTTAAGAAAATATTGCCAATATCATTTAAGCTATTCTATTCGCTCGGCAAATCTGATTGATACTTACTTGGAATCTATAAGAGAAGCAGAAAAAGTGATGTAAGCATTCAGCTATTAGTAATCAGCAATCAGCTTTTTTTTGTTAAGGCATTAAACACATTTAGTATAAATAATTAAGGTTTTCATATCTGCTTGAAAATTTACTTACAGCGGTTTTCATTTCAGTAGACCACAGTAGGGACGTTGCATGCAACGTCCCTACAAGGTTTTGGTTGTGACGATGTGGTTTATCAATCTGAAAACCGCTGTAAGCAAGGATTTTTGTCTTTCAATAATTGCTATCTAATATAGAATCCGGGTAATTAGTTATCGTATCGCACTCCGAGTCAGGAGACGCGGATACCTGGAGACCCACCAGACGCGGAGTAAGTAGGCAATAGGCAAAACAGGAGAGAGAATAATTTATAATCTTTTCTGATAATCATGATAATATTGTATTTCAGCAAAAGCTAAAAATATTAAATTAAATTTCTAAAAGAAACAATAAAATTACAGATTGAATATCTGAGAAAATATCAAATTGAAATACAGAACAGGGAAGAGAAAGGAAGAAATACTTAACAACTCTTTATCACTGAAAAATCAGGGAATATATATACCTATATATTCTAGAATTTTAAACAACAACTCGACTCTCACATCTCCTTTCTACAGATGCTAATTTTTTCTACAAAAAATAGAGATTTTTAATTATGGTTTATCTGCTTTTTTCAAAACTTATTTATCTAATTAATCAATAAAATATATAATTTTGTTTTTTCCTCCCTTTACTTTATTTTTTCCTTTCTTAATCACACACCATTTTGAAAATTATTTTTTCTCTGGTATAGGAAACTTTAAATATTAATTATAAAATATTAATTATTTGGTAAAATATTAATTAAATAATGATCCATTTATGAAAAATGCAAGTATCAGAACCAGATTTAAAAACAACAGGAAAACAAGAAAATCAACCTAAACCCAAACCAAAATCAATTTCGGCTGAATCCTTAGTCGGGAAAGAACCCGAACGTGGACTTTTGCCAGTGCTGAAAAATGGTAAATTCTTAACCCTCTGGAGTGGTCAAGTATTTTCCCAACTAGCAGACAAGGTTTACCTGGTACTAATGATTGCCATTGTAGCTAGTAATTTCCAAGCAGTAGGCCAAACAATTAGTGGATGGGTCTCGGCAATTATGATTGCTTTTACTATTCCGGCAGTATTATTTGGAGCTGGAGCTGGTGTCTATGTGGATAGGTGGCCAAAAAAAGTAGTTTTAGTTGTGACCAATATTGTTAGAGGTGGTTTGGTTCTGATTTTGCCAATAGTATTGTGGCTATCTAATGATTTTCATCTAGGCAACTTACCTCTGGGATTTTGCCTAATGTTATTGTTGACTTTTTTAGTTTCTACCCTGACTCAATTTTTTGCCCCAGCGGAACAAGCGGTTATTCCTTTAATTGTGGAAAAGCGACATCTACTTTCTGCCAATTCTCTCTACACCACTACAATGATGGCTTCTGTAATTATTGGCTTTGCAGTAGGAGACCCATTATTAGAATTTGCCGATAGTTTAGTAGCAAAAATTGGTTTTGGGGAAGCTTTAGGTAAAGAATTGGTCGTAGGAGGAAGTTACGCGATCGCTGGTTTACTATTAATATTACTCAAAACTGGGGAACAGAAAGACCTTACAGAAAAGGAACAACCTAATATTCTGGCAGACTTGCGAGATGGCTTACGTTACCTGAAAAATCATCATCGAGTTCGTAATGCTATTATTCAGCAAATCGTTTTATTTTCTATTTTTGCAGCTTTAGCAGTTTTGGCAGTACGTTTGGCAGAAATTATTCCTGGAATGGAGGCTGAAGAATTTGGGTTATTATTAGCTGCTGCTGGAGTAGGTATGGCTATTGGTGCTGGAATGGTAGGTCAACTTGGACATTGGTTATCTCATTTCCAACTTAGT
>JAAUYJ010071150.1_pt1 | contig 21470 bp, 1 predicted proteins | sample 7278031 | NCBI WGS metagenome assembly JAAUYJ01 (sample SAMN14350222, study PRJNA611818) | marine sediment metagenome | isolation source: surface marine sediment (1.8m) | place: French Polynesia: Moorea | collected 2018-08 | reverse complement strand
CCTTGGCATTTTTTCTTTCTTTCTGAGGACTTTGCATCCCTGCCATATTTCCCCCCTTTTTTAAAAAAAGTTTGTCAATACGTGCGTGTTTCCAGGGGGTCGAGCACAAGAGCCACTTCGCCCCCGAGGGCGACAGGGTGCGGGGGGAGCTGGCCATGACGGCGCCCAAGTACCGCGGAGTGGACGACTCCAGCCGGTACAACCCACAGACGGAGCGGGCGGAGGGGGCCAGGCTGATGACGGCGCCCGTCTTCCCGGGGGTGGAGGCAGCGAACAAGTAAGTGGGTTTCACGAGTGAAGAATAATCCGGTCGAGAAAGACTTGTTCAAATGTTGCAATTCAACCTCATAAGCTTAGAAGTTTGATGATTTCGCCGGGCGCAGCACTTTTTCCTACAGATTTTGTTTCACTTGGTTGCAAACCAATAAAAATACTCTGACTTGTATGAACCCCCGAATTTTTCTTTTTTCCAGGTACAACCCTGACATGCCCAAGGTGGAGGGCCAGTCGGTGATGAGCTACCCAAAGCTGCCTGGGGTCGACGCCAGGAACCTCTACTACCCTGGCGGGCCCGACCAGCAGGACGTCGGCCAGGGCCAGGGGCCGGGCGCGTCGCCCGGGATGGCTGGGCCCAAGTACCAGGGCGTGGAGGAGAGCCACAGCTATGGCCCAGTCCGTCCCAGGGTGCAGGGGGAGCTGGCCGTCACCGGCCCCGTGTACCCGGCCGACCCCAACAACAAGTACAGCATCGTGCCGAACCGCAGGCCCGGCGAGCAGCCCATGGTGGGCCCGGCTTACCCCAACGTCAGCTCGTCCAACACCTACAACCCCACCGGCCAAAGGGTGCCTGGGCAGCTGGTCATGACTGGCCCAGTTTATGGTGGAGTGGAAGATAGGCACAAGTGTAGCATTGTTCCTGACCAGGTCTCTGGCATCCAGCAGGTGACAGCACCAGTCTACCCATCTGACCCACATCACAAGTTCAACCCATCTGGCCCGAGAAGGGAGGTGCCAACAGGAATGATTGGTCCTGTCTATGATGTGCCCCATGAGCACCACTTTAGAGAGATCATCTCCAGTGCCTTGGCCCTTGGGGACATACAGGCATCAGACTACGACATGAATGTTCATCAGTTCACCCCAGAAGCACCAGTTGTTCACCAGGTCAAGGAGCTCCTGGGCCCAGTGTATGATGTCCTGAACCAGCACCACTACAGGCAGATACAGACAGTGTCTCATGAGCTGGAGGGTCTGAGCAACCCAGTATATCTGCCCGAGTCCAGGCACCACTTTGGTGAGATTGCCAAGCATGTGGAAAAGCTCCAGGACCTGAGAACTCCAATCTATGACATCAGCAGAGATCACCACTTTGGAGAAATTATGAAACACATTGACAGCATCAAGACTCTTCAGGGACCAGTATATGGAGTTGGGAATCCCAAACACCACTTCAACAATATCGAAAAACATGTCGAGAGTCTCAAATCTCTTTCAGGTCCTGTCTATGACGTTGACAGCAAGAATCATTTTGATGGCATTGTGAAAAGTGTGGAGTCTCTAAAGGCTCTCCAAGGACCAGTCTATGACATTGGAAAATCAGACCACAAGTTTGCTGAAATTATGAAGCATGTCGACAAGCTAAAGTCTCTGCAGGGACCCAAATATGCCATTGACTCAAAACACAGCTTCTCAGAGATAGTGAAGCATGTAAATGAGCTGAAGGACCTGACCGGTCCAGTATATGAAATTGGAGCATCATCACACAAGTATGGCGAAATCAAAGGACAGGTTGAGAAACTGAAGGAGTTGACCGGGCCAGTCTATGGGGTGGAAGAGAAGCACCACTTCTCAGAAGTTATGAAACATGCTGATAAACTGAGGGAGCTAAAGGGACCTATCTACCTTGATGAAACAGCAAAGCACCATTTTGATGAGATTGAAAAACATGTTGAGTCAATCAAGACATTGAAAGGTCCTGTCTATGTCAGCCATGACACAAAGCATCACTTCAATGAGATTGAAAAGCACATGGACACCCTGAAGAACTTGTCAGCACCAGTGTATGGTGTTGATCACTCCAGCAAGTACTCAGAACTGGTAAAGAAGGTGGAGGAGCTCAAAGATTTACATGGACCTGTGTATCAGCTGGGTGACGCCAAACATCACTTTGCAGAACTTGAGAAGCATGCACACAAGTTGAAGGCACTAATGGGCCCTGTTTACAAAATTGATGATAGCAAGCACAATTTCAATGAAGTCCAGGAAGCTGTTCAGACACTGAAGGACTTACAAGGTCCAGTTTACAGAGGTGACTTTTCTCACAACTTCAACAAAGTTGAGAAGGGAATACATGACTTGCAACAGGCACTTACTGGTCCTGTGTATGCAATACCAGAGGTATCACACTGCTTCTCTGAAATTAAAAAGCATGCACAGTCCCTCAAGGACCTCAAGGGACCGGTGTATGAAATTGAAAGTCAGCACAGCTTTGAAGATCTGAAAAAGGCCGTTGAAACAGTCAAGAATCTTAAAGGGCCTGTCTATGACATTGAAAGGGGACATAAGTTTGTAGATGTTGCAAAACAAGTTGAAAAGCTGAAGTCCTTAAAAGGACCGCTCTATGACATTGGTGAATCTGGCCACCACTTCCACGAAATCCTGAAACATGTGGATACCCTGAAGACAATGAAAGGACCTGTATATGACTGCAGCCACGAGAGTCACTTTGGAGAAATTGAGAAGCATCTTACCAAGTTGGAACATTTGTCTGGGCCTGTATACAAAACTGAACACAGAAATCAATTCTCAGAAATAGTTTCTCATGTAAATGACATACAGGAACTTGTTGGCCCGGTGTATAATATTGGAGCAACTTCCCATGGATTTGCTCAAACACCCAAAGATAGAATAAAAGTGGGAAAACTTGAAGGGCCTGTTTATGACATAGAACAAACCAGCCATCATTACCAACAGCTATCAAAGCATGTAGATAATCTCAAAAATCTTACAGGTCCAGTATATGCATGTGATCATCAAAACCAATTTGAAGGCATTATCAAACATGCAGAACAACTAAAGAATCTGGTTGGTCCTGTGTATGATGTCAAGCACAAGAATGCTTTCCAAGATGTGATCAAAGTAGCAGAAAAAGTCAAGGGCCTGACAGGTCCTGTGTATGACATTGACAACAAATCTCATTTCAACGAGCTTGAAACAGGCATGGAAAGCATTCGAGCCCTTGTTGGACCAGTATATGATGTTTCCACCAAACATCACTTTTCTGAGATACAAAAGCATGTTGATCAAATAAAAAATCTTTCAGGTCCAGTGTATCACACTGATCGGGACCACTCCTTTTCAGAAGTAAAAGACAGGCAGGAGAGCTACAGTGGACTAACAGGACCAGTGTACCAAATGGAAGACAACACACATCACTTTGGAGAAATATTGAAGCATGTGCAAAGACTTAAAAATTTGGAAGGGCCAGTGTACGACATTGGAAGTCCACAGCACCATTTTGCTGAAATAATGAAAGAAATTGAAACAGTCAAGAGCTTGCAAGGGCCTGTATATGCATGTGATCACGCCAATAATTTTGAGGGTATAATAAAACATGCAGAAAACCTAAGGACTCTGGTGGGTCCAGTGTATGATACAAAGCATGAAAATCATTTTAAAGAAATTGTTTCTGCTGCACAAACAATCAAATCACTCACAGGTCCAATCTACAATGTTGACAAAGATCACAAATTCCAAGAACTTGTTAAGCATGTCTCAGGAATTAAATCTCTCATTGGGCCAGTATATGATATTGATGGACAACACCATTTCACAGAAGTCCTAAAACATGTTGATGCTATGAAGAATCTGTCTGGCCCTGTGTACAAAATTGACAACAAACATGCTTTTGCACAGATACCTCCTCAGGGTCCGGAAGTCAAAGACCTACAAGGACCTGTGTATGGTGTTGAACTTCAAAAGCATAACTATGGATTGATTTTGAAGCATGTTGAGAAACTGCAGAATCTGGAAGGGCCTGTCTATCAAATTGGAAGCCCAGAACATCACTTCAGTGAAATTGCAAAACAGGCAGAGTCACTGAAGAACTTGACTGGACCTGTTTATGCTTGTAATCATGCAAACAGTTTTGCTGAAATGATGAAACATGCAGAAGAATTGAAGAACTTGGTTGGACCTGTTTACAACGTAGAGCACAAAAGTCATTTTAATCAGGTAGTAAGCAATGTGGAAAAGCTCAAGAATCTGACTGCACCTGTGTATGACATTGCACACAGCTCTCACTTCCAAGAAATTGTCAAAGGTCTTGAGGGGATTAAGCCATTGATAGGCCCTGTATACAATGTGGATAGTAATCACCACTTTGAAGAGATCAAGAAACATGTCCATGAGCTAAAGAACCTGGCTGGGCCTGTTTATAAACTTGATCGAGATCACAGTTACAATGAGCTCCCAGAACAAAGACAGGCTGTTAAAGGACTTATGGGTCCTGTGTATCAAGATGTGGACTATAGTCACCATTTCAACCAAGTAGAGAAACATGTGGAAAAATTACAAGACTTGACAGCCCCTGTCTTCAACATTGACAGGGAGCATCACTTTTCTGAAATTAAAAAGAGCTTACGAGACATTAAAGAGCTTCAAGGACCAGTTTACAACATTGATGCAGCTCATCATTTTGAGCAAATAGCAAAGCATGTCGAGAGTCTTAGGCCCCTACAAGGCCCTGTCTACAATGTAGATGACAAGCACAAATACCAAGAATTGTCAAAAGCGGTAGAAAGTCTGCAAACTTTGCAAGGCCCTGTGTATTCCATTGATAACAAACATGCATTCAATGAACTGGAGAAGAAAGTAGAGGGCTTGGCAAAACTGGAAGGGCCTGTTTATGACATTGATCGCCAGCATCACTACAATGAAATACTGAAGCATGTTGGTGAACTCAAAGAATTGAAAGGTCCTGTGTACAAAATTGACAGTGCCCATCAGTATCATGAAATACCAGATCATGTTGTTCATAAGTCTACCCTGTTGGGTCCAGTTTATGATGTTGACAGAGACCACAAGTACAAGGTAGGCAACAAAAATGTGCCAGAGGTGACCCAACTTGCTGGGCCAGTTTATGACTTGGAGCAAAGGCAGCATCACTTTAATTCAATTTTGAAGCATGTTGATAAATTAAAGGAGCTGCAAGGACCAGTTTACCAAATGGACCGAGAGCACCATTTTGCTGAACTGGAAAAACACATGGAAAGCCTAAAGGTTCTTCAGGGACCAGTTTACAAAGTAGATAGCAACCACCATTTTGAAGCTATTCTCAAAGAAGTAGACAAGTTGAAGGATCTAAAGGGTCCAGTTTATGACATTGACCACCAGCATCACTACAATGAAATCTTGAAACACTCAGATGAGATAAAGAAGCTTGTGGGACCTGTATATGACATTCCACATGACAATGTATACAATGAAGTAGTGAAAAAAGTTGAGTCTTTGCAAAATCTTCAAGGCCCTGTTTATGACATTGAGAGAGACCACAGATATGCTGAAATAATTTCTCACATGAATGAATTGAAAAACCTTCAGGGACCTGTCTACAATATAGAAAATGACCATCACTTCAACATTGTTGAAAAACACATCACTGCCCTGAAGGATTTGTCTGGTCCAGTATACGACATTGAGAGGGAACACAAGTTTGGAGAAATTCTAAAGCATATCTCAGATCTTAAAACTTTACAAGGTCCTGTTTACAATATTGAAAGAGAACATAATTTCCAAGAGCTCGAGAAAAAGATCACTGATCTGCAAGACTTGAAAGGTCCTGTCTATAAAGTTCTGAATGAACACAAGTACATGCAAATGCTTCCAATTGTTGTGGCACTCAAATATCTGACTGGTCCTGTGTATGATACTGGTCATCAGCATCACTTTAATGAAGCATTGAAGAGTGTTGAAAGCTTAAAAAGTTTAAAGGGTCCTGTGTATGATATAGAGAGCAACCACAATTATCAGGAAGTACTGAAACAAGTGTCCGATCTAAAAAATCTAACCTCCCCAGTCTTTCAAATTGATAGAGGACATTCATACGAAGGAGAAGAAGCAAAACCAAATACTCTAAAAGACCTTATTGGTCCCGTGTTTGATATTGAAAGGGAACATCACTTTGCCAAGATTGACAAGCTAATGGAGTCAATTCGGGAGCTTCAAGGCCCGGTGTATGACATTGAAAGAGAGCATCACTGTGCAGAAATCAAAGAGCATATTTCAAACATCCAAAGTCTGGTTGGGCCAGTGTATGATGTTCTACATGACAATCAGTTTAACAACGTTCTTGAAAAGATAATTCCACCTCAAGAACTACAGGGCCCTGTGTACAATGTGCTTCATCCAAACCATTTTACGGAGGTAATTAAGTATGCTGCTGACATCAAACAATTGGTGGGGCCTGTGTATGACATTGAAAGGTCTCACAAGTTTAATGAGGCAATGAAGCAAGTGGAAGCTCTCAGGGCTCTGACTGGCCCTGTCTACAACATTGAGAGCAATCACCACTTCCAGGAAATAGAAAAGCATGTCACTGATCTCAAGACACTTACAGGGCCTGTCTTTAAAATTGACAGAGAGCACCAATTTGGAGGCAATGACACTATACCAAATGATATAAAAGGCCTTGTGGGGCCAGTGTTTGACATTGAACGAGAACATCATTTTGCAGAGATTGAAAAACATTTGGCAACTCTTCGTGACCTTCAAGGACCTGTATATGAGATTGATAGAAAACACCATTGCAATGAAATTCAACAACACATGACAAATGTTCAACAACTGGTTGGTCCTGTCTACGATGTGCTACATGACAACAGCTTCAACAATGTGATGGAAAGGATTTCTGGTCAGGCCAATCTGGTTGGTCCCGTATATGACTGTATACATCCTCATAAATTCAGTCATATAGTACAATTTGCAGCAGATATCAAACAACTTACTGGTCCAGTATACAATGTTGACCATCAGAACAAGTTTTCAGAGATTGTTCGGCATATTGCAGATATTAAATCACTGGTTGGTCCAGTCTATGACATTGAACATAATCATAAATTTGCAGAGGTGGAAAAACTAGTAACTGACCTCAAAAGTCTTACAGCACCAGTCTTCAAAATTGACCGTGCTCATGACTACACTGGGGAGGAAGCAAGAGGCGCTCAGATAAAGTCCCTTGTAGGACCAGTATTTGAAATTGAAAGAGAACACCATTTTGCAGAAATAGGGAAACATTTGGCTTCATTGAAAGAACTGCAAGGGCCAGTGTATGAAATAGACCGTGACCATCATTGCAATGAGATCCAAAAGCATATGGACAGAGTCCAGTATCTTGCTGGACCAGTATATGATGTACTCCATGATCACAAGTTTGACAAAGTTCTTGAAAAAGCCTCTCTTCCTTCAAATCTCATGGGGCCAGTCTATGATGTTCTTCATCCGCACCACTTTAGTGATATTGTAAAGTATGTTGCTGACCTCAAGCAATTAACTGGTCCGGTTTATTCAGTGGAACATCAGCATAAGTTCAATGAGATTGAAAAACACGTCAGTGATTTGAAAAGTTTGCAAGGACCAGTATACAACATAGAGAGTAATCACCATTACAAAGAAGTGGAGAAATACATTGCTGATTTGAAAACACTTACTGGTCCTGTTTTTAAGATTGACAGAGGACACTCCTTTGCTGGCGAAGACATCAAAAGTGTTCCAGTGAAAGATCTTGTTGGACCTATTTTTGACATTGAAAGAGAGCATCACTTTGGAGAAATACAAAAACATATGGAAGGTCTCAAAAACCTTGTGGGCCCTGTGTATGAGATTGACAGAGAACATCACTGTAGTGAAATAGGCAAGCATGTTGAAGACCTGAAGACTCTTGTTGGCCCTGTATATGGAGTTCTCCATGATCATCAATTCAACTCTGTTATGGAGCGAATATCAGGTCCACAAAACTTGGTGGGTCCTGTGTATGATGTGTTGCATCCACATCATTTCAGTGATGTTGTAAAATATGTGGCAGACCTGAAGCAACTAACAGGGCCTGTGTACAATGTGGATCATCAACACAAGTTTCAAACTTTAGAACAACATGTGACTGAGCTGAAGAATCTTCAAGGGCCAGTATACAACATTGACTCCAATCATAGCTTCCAAGAAATGCAGAGATATGTGGCAGACTTGAAATCACTTACAGGGCCAGTTTTCAAGATTGACAGAGAACATTCTTTTGGAGGAGCAGAAAGCAATCCTTCTGATGTGAAGAGCCTTGTTGGGCCAGTTTTTGACATTGAAAGAATACATCATTTTGCTGAGATATCAAAGCACATGGACACACTAAAGAACTTACAAGGCCCTGTATACAACATTGATCGTGAACATCATTGTAGTGAGATAGAAAAACATATATCTGGGATAAAAAATCTTGTTGGCCCAGTTTATAGTGTTTTGCATGATCATAATTTTGACATTGTTGGAGAAAGAGTTTCAGGTCCACAAGATCTGCATGGGCCCGTTTACAATGTTTTGCATCCAAATAAATTCAGTCATCTGGTGCATTACATAGCTGACCTGAAGCAGCTGACTGGTCCTGTTTACAATGTAGACCATGATCACAAATTTAATGAAGTTGAAAAGCATATTGCAGACTTAAAAACCTTGCAAGGTCCCGTCTACAATGTTGAAAGCTCTCATCAGTTTAAAGAGATGGAAAAATATGTTGCTGATCTGAAAACCTTGACAGGTCCTGTGTTTAAAATAGATCGCGGGCATGGATATGGGGGGCCAGAAACCATTGGAAGTGATATCAAGCAGTTGGTTGGTCCTGTTTTTGAAATAGAAAGAGAACACCATTTCAATGAAATTGATAAGCACATGGACAGTCTCAAGAATCTGCAAGGACCAGTGTATGATATTGAACGTGATCATCATTGCACAGAGATTCAAAAACATGTGGCTGACATCAAGTCTTTGGTTGGCCCTGTGTATAGTGTTCTTCATGATCACAAATTCAATAATGTGATGGAGAGAGTCTCAGGACCACAAGACCTAGTTGGTCCAGTCTACAATGTTTTGCACCCGCATCACTTCAAGCATGTCATCAAATTTGTTGCAGACCTCAAGCAACTGACAGCACCAGTCTATTCCATTGATCACCAGCACAAATTCCAAGGAGCACTAGCACATGTTGCAGAGCTAAAGTCCTTGCAAGGACCAGTATACAATATTGAGAGCAACCATCACTATCAGGAGGTAGAGAAATATGTTGCTGACCTCAGGACCCTGACGGGTCCAGTTTTCAAAATTGACAGAGATCACAGTTTTGTTGGAGATCTTACAACCCCAAGCAATTTGAAGGATCTTGTGGGGCCTGTTTTTGACATTGAAAGAGAACATCACTTTAATGAAATTGAGAAGCATATGTCCACACTTAAATGCCTCCAAGGACCAGTGTACAATATTGAAAGAGATCATCACTGCAATGAAATTGAAAAACACATATCAGGCATAAAACAACTGGTTGGTCCTGTTTACAGTGTTCTGCATGACCATAAATTCAACAATGTCATGGAGAGGGTATCAGGGCCTCAGGATTTGGTGGGGCCTGTGTACAATGTATTGCATCCACACAAATTCAGTCACATTGTGAAGTTCATTGCTGACCTAAAAGAACTTACAGGGCCAGTCTACAACATAGAGCATCAACACAAGTTCAGTGAAGTCCTGAAATCTGTAGCTGATCTCAAATCCCTTCAAGGACCAGTCTACAACATTGACAGCAAGCACAGCTTCATGGAGGTTGAAAAGTATGTGGCAGACTTGAAAGTGCTGACTGGTCCTGTTTTCAAAATTGATAGAGGGCACTCCTACGGAGGGGAAGAGGGGAGGCCTAGTGACTTGAAGGCTTTGGTCGGGCCTGTCTTTGACATAGAGAGAAACCATCACTTCCAAGAAATAGACAAACATTTGGACACACTCAAATCCTTACAAGGTCCTGTGTACAACATTAACAGAGACCATCATTGCAATGAAATTGAGAAGCATATTTCAGGAATCAAATCATTGGTTGGTCCTGTGTATTCTGTCTTGCATGATCACAACTTCAACAATGTCATGGAAAGAGTATCAGGTCCTCAGGATCTGGTTGGCCCAGTATACAATGTCTTACATCCTCATAATTTTACACAGATTGTGAAATATGCTGCGGACCTGAAAATGCTGACTGGTCCTGTCTACCATGTTGACCATGATCACAAATACCAAGAGATAATAAAACATGCTGCTGACTTGAAATCCCTACAAGGCCCGGTGTACAACATTGAAAGCAATCACCACTATCAAGAAATTGAAAAGTATGTTGCAGACTTGAAACATCTAACTACACCTGTTTTCAAAATAGACAGAGGCCACTCCTATGCTGGTGAAGAGTCCAGACCAAGTGACATCAAAAACCTTATCACTCCTGTATTTGACATTGAAAGAGAGCATCATTTTAATGAGATAGAGAAGCACATGGCCACCCTTAAAACACTCCAGGGTCCAGTGTACAATATTGAAAGAGAACATCAGTGCAATGAGATTGTGAAACATGTGGAAGGCATAAAAAGTCTGGTCGGGCCTGTATATGGAGTTATACATGATCACAATTTCAACAATGTCATGGAAAGGGTCTCAGGTCCACAAGATCTAGTCGGGCCAGTATACAATGTGTTACATCCACATCATTTCAGTCACATTGTGAAGTTTGTGGCTGATCTAAAGCAACTTACAACTCCTGTGTACAACATTGATCACCAGCACAAGTTCCAAGGTCTTCTAGCTCATGTGGCTGATCTGAAATCTCTCCAAGGACCTGTGTACAATATTGAAAGTTCTCACCACTTTCAAGAAATAGAAAAGTATGTGGCAGACCTTAAGAGTTTGACCGGTCCTGTTTTCAAGATAGACAGAGGACACTCCTTCCTAGGAGATGAAGCCAGACCAACAAATTTGAAGTCCCTAGTGGGTCCTGTTTTTGATATTGAGAGAGAACACCACTTTGCTGAAATAGATAAGCACTTAACCAATCTCAAAGCATTGGTAGGACCTGTCTATGACATAGACAGAGAGCATCACTGTAATGAAATTGCAAAACATGTTAGTGGAATACAAGATCTAGTAGGACCAGTCTACCAAGTTCTTCATGATCACCACTTCAACAATGTTATGGACAGGGTTTCTGGTCCACAGGAGCTTTTTGGACCTGTCTACAATGTCTTGCATCCTCATCACTTTAGTCACATTGTGAAGTATGCAGCAGATTTGAAGCAATTGGCAGGACCAGTCTATCACATTGAGCATGAACATAAATTTCAAGGGATTCTCACACAGGTGGCAGATCTCAAGTCTTTGCAAGGACCAGTTTATAACATTGAGAGTAATCATCATTACCAACAACTGGTTCAAGATGTCGCAGATTTGAAGACTTTGACAGGTCCAGTTTTCAAAATTGACCGGGGCCACAGCTATTTTGGAGAAGAACCCAGACCAGCAGACTTAAAGTCACTTATTGGCCCAGTATTTGACATTGAGAGAGACCATCATTTTGCAGAAATAGAAAAGCATCTTGCAGACTTGAAGACCCTGGTTGGTCCTGTGTATGAAATTGACAGGGAACATCACTGCAATGAAATTGCCAAGCATGTCAGCGGAATACAAGATCTAGTTGGTCCTGTCTACAACGTGCTCCATGACCATAATTTTAACAACATTGTGGATAGGGTATCAGGTCCTCAGGAGCTATTTGGACCAGTTTACAATGTTCTCCATCCACATCACTTCAGCCACATTGTGAAGTATGTGGCTGACCTCAAGCAACTGGCAGGACCAGTGTACACCATTGAGCACCAACATCAGTTCCAAGGAATACTTGCACATGTAGCTGACTTAAAATCCTTGCAAGGTCCCGTGTACAATGTTGAAAGCACTCATCATTATCATGAAATTGAAAAGTATGTTGCTGACTTAAAACAGCTTACAGGGCCAGTTTTCAAGATTGATAGAGGACATTCATATGGAGGAGAAGAGCCACGGCCAGCAGATTTGAAGAGCTTGGTTGGCCCAATCTTTGATATTGAACGTGAACATCACTTTTCAGAAATTGAAAAGCATATTGCCGATTTGAAGACTCTACAAGGACCAGTGTATCACATTGAACGTGAACACAAATTCAATGAAATTGAGAAACATGTTAGCGGAATCCAGAATCTTGTAGGCCCTGTCTACCATGTACTGCATGACCACAAGTTTAACAATTTACCTGATAGAGTCTCAGGACCTCAAGAGCTTTTTGGCCCTGTCTACAATGTGCTGCATCCCCATCACTTCAGCCATATTGTTAAATTTGTTGCTGATTTGAAACAAATGAATGCTCCTGTGTACAATATTGAACACCAACATCAGTTCCAGGGAATCATGGCACATATTTCAGATCTGAAATCCCTCCAGGGACCTGTGTACAACATTGAGAGCACTCACCACTATCAGGAAATAACAAAATATGTGGCTGATCTGAAACAACTTACTGGTCCCGTATTCAAGATTGATAGAGGACATTCGTACGGTGGAGAGGAGCCCATACCATCCAATCTCAAAAGTCTTGTAGGTCCAATCTTTGACATTGAGCGTGAACATCATTTTGCAGAAATTGATAAACACCTTGCAGATTTAAAAACCTTACAAGGCCCTGTGTACCACATAGAAAGGGATCATCACTTCAACGAAATTGCAAAACATGTCAGTGGGATTCAAGACCTTGTTGGACCAGTCTATAAAGTTCTTCATGATCATAATTTCAATAATGTAATGGATCGAGTATCTGGCCCACAAGACTTGTATGGGCCAGTGTACAATGTTTTACACCCACACCAATTTAGCCACATAGTCAAGTTTGTGGCTGATTTGAAGTATCTTGAAGGCCCTGTTTATAATATTGATCATCAGCACAAGTTCCAAGGAGTGCTTGCTCATGTTGCAGACCTCAAATCTCTGCAAGGTCCAGTTTACAATGTGGACAGCACTCATCATTTTACTGAGATTGAAAAGTATGTTGCGGATCTCAAAACACTGACAGGTCCTGTGTTCAAGATTGATCGTGGACATTCCTATTGGGGTGAGGAACCAAAACCATCAGACCTCAAGGCCCTTGTAGGTCCTGTATTTGACATAGAAAGAGAGCATCACTTTTCAGAAATTGACAGACACATTGCAGACCTTAAGACTCTGCAAGGGCCAGTATACCATATTGAGAGAGAGCACCATTGTAATGAGATAGCTAAACACATCAGTGGAATTCAAAACCTGGTTGGCCCTGTCTACAATGTTTTGCATGATCATAACTTCAACAATGTGATGGACAGAGTCTCTGGTCCACAAGATTTGTTTGGACCAGTGTACAATGTTTTACACCCTCATCATTTCAGCCATATTGTCAAGTATGTGGCTGATCTAAAGACACTTGCTGGCCCAGTGTACACAACAGACCATCAACATCAATTCCAAGGAATAAAAGCCCACATTGCAGACCTGAAGTCACTGCAGGGTCCTGTGTACCAAATAGAGAGCAGCCACCACTTTGCTGAGATTGATAAATATGTTGCAGATCTGAAGTCATTGACCTTCCCAGTCTTTAAGGTTGAGAGAGGTCATTCTTATGGAGGTGAAGATCCCAAGCCTGCAGACTTGAAAGCATTAGTTGGCCCTGTCTTTGATATCCAAAGAGAGCACCATTTTGCTGAAATCGACAAACATTTGGCAGATCTGAAAAGCTTGCAGGGACCAGTGTATCACATAGACAGAGAGCATCATTTCAATGAGATTGACAAACATGTCAGTGGAATTCAAAATTTGGTGGGGCCAGTGTACAATGTATTACATGATCACAAATTTAACAACATTGTGGAGAGAGTGTCTGGACCACAAGATCTGTTTGGTCCAGTATATAATGTTCTACATCCTCACCATTTCAGTCACCTGGTCAAATTTGTTGCAGATCTGAAACAACTGGCCACTCCAGTCTACAATGTAGACCACCAGCACAGTTTCCAAGGAGTCCAAACCCACATTGCAGACTTGAAAACCCTCCAAGGACCTGTATACCAAGTTGAGTGTGACCATCATTATCAACAACTGGAAAGATTTGTTGCTGATCTAAAAACATTGACTGGCCCTGTCTTCAAAATAGAGAGAGCCCATGCATACGGAGGTGAGGAACCAAAACCAGCAGATTTAAAAGCTTTGGTTGGTCCAGTGTTTGACATTGAAAGAGAACATCACTTCATGGAAATTGATAAACATTTGGCTGACCTGAAGACACTTGCTGGGCCAGTGTATGACATTGACAGGAAGCACCATTTCAATGAAATTGACAAGCACATATCAGGAATTCAAAATCTGGTTGGTCCTGTGTACAATGTGCTTCATGATCACAATTTCAACAATGTCATGGATAAGGTGTCTGGTCCTCAAGATTTGTATGGCCCTGTCTACAATGTCCTTCATCCACATCACTTCAGCCACATTGTGAAGTATGTTGCAGACTTGAAGGAGCTGACTGGACCTGTGTACCAAATCGACAGGGATCATGAATTCAAAGGCCTTTTGTCTCATGTTGCAGATTTAAAGACTGCAGAAACTGTCTTTAAAATTGAAGAGAATCATCACTATCAAGAAATTCAGAAATATGTTGCAGATCTTAAAACTTTAACTGGGCCAGTTTTCAAAATTGACAGAGGTCATGCTTATCCAGGAGAAGAGCCTAAACCAAGTGATGTAAAGGGCTTGGTGGGACCCATTTTTGATATTGAACGAGAACACCACTTTTCTGAAATTGATAAGCACATTGCAGATCTGAAAACATTGCAAGGTCCAGTGTATGAAATTGACAGAGCCCATCATTGCAATGAGATTGAAAAACATGTTAGTGGAATACAACATCTTGTTGGTCCTGTCTATCAGATCTTCAGGGACCACAATTTCAACAATTACATGGACAAAGTTTCTTTGCAACCAGATTTGGTTGGTCCTGTATATGATGTCTTACATCCTCATCAGTACAGTCAAATTTACAAAATGGTGGCAGACCTTAAAGAACTTACTGGGCCTGTCTACAATATTGAACACGAGCACAGGTTTCAGGAAGTGTTTAGGTCAGTGGCTGACTTGAAAACCTTGCAAGGACCTGTTTATGATGTTCTCAGCCATCATAGCTATATTGAATTAGACAAACAGGTGGCAGATCTCAAGACACTGACAACTCCTGTTTTCAAAATTGAGAGAGCACATGCCTTTTATGGAGAAGAAGGAAGGCCAGCAGATCTGAAAGCTCTTGTTGGACCCGTGTTTGACATAGAAAGAGAGCATCATTTTGCTGAGATAGACAAACACATGGCTGACTTGAAAAGTTTAACAGGGCCTGTGTATGACATAGAAAGAGCACATCATTGTACTGAGATTGACAAGCATTTGAGTAGCATCAAAACTTTGGTTGGACCTGTGTATGACATTTACAGACATCATAATTTCAACAACTTCATGGAGAGAATATCAGGCCCTCAAGATCTCACTGGACCTGTGTACAATGTTATGCACCCTCATCATTATACTGAAGTCATCAAGTTTGTAGCTGACCTAAAACAGTTGACAGGCCCAGTATATCATATATATAATCAACACAGTTTCCAAGACATCTTGAGAAATGTTGCTGATTTGAAGACACTTACTGGTCCTGTCTACCACATTGAGAGCAACCATCACTTTATGGAAGTAGAAAAACAAATAGCAGACTTGAAAGCCCTCACTGGTCCTGTATATGATATAGAGAGGGGCCATGCCTACTACGGAGAAGAAGGAAGACCAGCTGATCTCAAGAGTCTTGTGGGCCCTGTCTTCTCAATAGAGAGAGACCATCACTTTGCAGAAATAGATAAGCATTTAGATACTTTGAAAGCTTTAACAGGTCCAGTGTATGAGATTGACAGGCAACACCATTTCAATGAAATTGAGAAGCATGTGAGTGGAATTCAGGACCTTGTTGGACCAGTTTACGACATTCCTCGAGAGCATAGCTATGCAGAGGTTGAAAAACAAATATCTACTCTATTCAATCTTGTGGGACCTGTGTATAACATTGATAGTTCTCACCACTTCACAGAAATTGAACAACATCTGGTTGATCTCAAATCCCTTCAGGGCCCTGTTTACCAGATTGACCATGGACATCACTTCAATGAAATTAATACCCACATTGAATCTCTCAAATCTCTGAACGGACCTGTGTACAGCTTGGAGGACAGAGTGCATCATTTCAATGAAATTGAGAAGCACATGGATAGTATAAGGTCTTTGACTGGCCCAGTGTTTGACATTGAAAGGAACCACAACTATCAAGAAGTACAGAAACAAATTGCTGACTTGAAGTGTTTGAAAGGACCAGTCTATGAAGTGGACCATGGTCATTCATATCACCAACTTGAAAGAAAAGTGCATGATCTCAAGAATCTTGTGGGACCTGTATTTGATATTGAAAGAAATCACAACTTCCAGCAACTGGAGAGCAAGGTCAGTGACCTGAAAACTCTCACTGGTCCTGTGTATGACATAAGTCGCCACCATCACTTCCAGAAGATAGATTCACATCTTACTGACTTGAAGACATTGGTTGGACCTGTTTATGATGTTGAAGATAAACACCAATACACAACTCAGGCTGCTCAACCAACAGAACTCAAGTCCTTAATTGGACCAGTTTATGAGATGGACAGGGCTCATAACTTTAATGAGATTGAGAGACATATCCATGACTTGAAATCTTTGACAGGACCAGTTTATCAAATGGAAAGAGATCATCATTTCAATGAGATTGAACAACACTTTTCAGACCTCAAGACTCTCAAGGGACCTGTGTATCAGATAGACAGGCAACATCATTATGAAGAGATAGAAAAACATATCACTGATCTGCGGGCTCTAGTGGCACCTGTATACAACATTGAGAGCAATCATCATTACCAAGAAATTCTAAAGCAAGTGTCAGACCTTCAGCAACTCAGTGGTCCTGTGTATAACATTGAGTCAGGTCACCATTATGCAGAGATTCAGCGTCACATGCATGAGCTAAAATCATTGACAAAGCCCATCTACCAAGATTCTCGGCATGCATATGGCAAAGATTTTGTCATGCCTTTTGATCCAAAACCATTGATTGGTCCTGTATATGACATTCACAGGCACCACCACTTTGAAGAAATTGAAAAACATTTCCATGACCTCAAATCACTGAAGGGTCCAGTATATGAAGTGGAGAAAAATCACCACTATCAAGAGATTGACAAACACTTTACTGACTTGAAATCCCTGGTAGGTCCAGTTTACAACATTGAGAGTGACCATCACTATCAAGAGATACAAAGAGAGGTACAAAGTTTGCAGCAACTTAGTGGACCAGTGTATGATGTGGAAAAGGATCACCACTACTCTGTCATTGAAAGGCACATGACAGACCTGAAAGCCCTAACAGGACCCGTCTATGATACAGAAACCAAGCATTCCTATGGAAAAGACTTTTCAGTCCAGCATGACCTCAGAAGTCTTAAAGGTCCAGTGTACCATATGGACAGGGAACACCACTTCAATGAAATTCAGAAGCATTTAGTGGACTTACAATCACTGACAGGACCTGTTTACAACATTGAAAGCAAGCATCACTATCAAGAAATAGACAAACACTTCACTGACTTGAAGGCCCTCATTGGCCCTGTATACAATATTGATCACAGTCACCATTATCAGCAAATCAAAAAGGAAGTACAAAGCCTGCAGCAGCTTAGTGGACCAGTGTATGATGTGGAGAAGGATCATCATTATGCAGAAATCATGAGGCACATGACAGAGTTTAAGTCTTTGATGGGTCCCGTTTATGACACAGAATATAGACACTCATTCCAAAGAGACTTCTTCAAACACACAGACCTTAAGACCCTAACTGGTCCTGTGTATGACACCAAACGTCAACATCACTTCAACCAAATAGAAAAGCACTTCAGTGATCTTAAATCCCTAAGTGGTCCTGTGTACAATGTGGAAAGTAAGCATCACTATGAGGAGATTCAAAAACATTTTGCAGACCTGAAAACCATGGTGGGGCCTGTCTATAATATAGAGAGCAATCACCACTACCAACAGATTCAAAGAGAAGTGCAATCATTGCAGCAGTTGACAGGACCAGTGTATGATGTGCAGAAGGATCATCACTATGCTGAAATTCAAAAGCATATGATTGAATTAAAATCTCTTGCTGGGCCAGTGTATGACACCAACTCCAAGCACTCTTACCAAAAAGACTTCTCAATGCAGATGGATCTAAGGAGTTTGACTGGACCTGTGTATGACATGGACAGAAACCACCACTTCAGTGAGATTGAAAAGCATTTCAGTGACCTCAAATCATTGAGTGGGCCGGTTTACCAGGTGGAAAGCAAACATCATTATGATGAGATTCAAAAGCATTTTGATACTTTGAAAAACATCGTGGCACCAGTCTACAACATTGAGAGCAATCATCACTACCAACAAATACAGCAAGAAGTGCAATCACTGCAGCAGCTCACTGGTCCTGTCTATGATGTTCAGAAGGATCACCACTATGCCGAGATCCAGAAGCACATGACAGAGCTGAAGTCTTTGACTGGCCCTGTGTATGAAACAGACTCCAAGCACTCTTATCAGAAGGACTTCTCCAGGCAAATGGATCTGAAAAGCTTGGCAGGGCCTGTATATGACATGGACAGGGCTCACCACTTCAACGAGATTGAGAAGCATTTCAGTGACATAAAGTCTCTGAGTGGGCCTGTGTACCAGGTGGAGAGTAAGCACCATTATGAGGAGATCAATAAGCACTTCACAGACCTAAAGACCATTGTTGGCCCAGTTTATGATATTGAAAGCAATCACCACTACCAGCAAATTCAAAAAGAAGTCCAGAGTTTACAGCAACTTGCAGGACCAGTGTATGACGTTGAGAAAGAGCACCACTTTGCCGAGATCCAAAAGCACATGGTAGAGCTGAAGAGTTTGGCTGGTCCTGTGTACAAAACTGACTTTAGACACTCATACCAGAAGGACTTCTCAGTCCAGTTTGAACAGAAGAGCCTGCAGGGGCCAGTATACCAACTAGAGAGGGATCATCACTTCAACCAGATTGAGCATCATTTCTCAGACTTGAAGTCCCTTACTGGTCCTGTTTACGAAGTGGAGAGCAAGCACCACTACCAGGAAATTGAGAAACACTTCACTGATCTCAAGGCAATAGTGGCCCCAGTGTACAACATAGAGAATAGCCACCAGTACCAAGAGATCCAGAAACAGATTGGACAACTAAAGCAGCTGACTGGACCAGTGTACGATGTCCAGAAGGAACACCACTACAGCATCATTCACAAGCAGATGGCTGAGCTCAAGTCACTGGCAGGCCCTGTCTATGACACTGAGAGGAAGCACCACTACCAAAAGGACTTCTCGAGGCAGCCAGATCTCAAGCAGCTTTCCGGCCCCGTGTACCAGATGGAGAGGAATCACCACTTCAACGAGATTGAGCGGCACTTCTCCGACCTGAGCTCGCTGGCCGGCCCTGTCTACCAGGTGGAGAGCAAGCACCACTACCACTCCATACAGCAACACTTTGCCGACCTCAAGGCCCTCATCGGCCCCGTCTACGACATTGAGGCCAACCACAACTACCAGGAGATCCAGAAGCAGGTGGAGAGCCTCAAGCAGCTGGCTGGGCCCGTCTACGACGTGGAGAAGGATCATCACTACGAAGGTATTCTTTCTTAAACTTTTTAGCTTGTTTCCCCCCCTAGCACGCGCAAAAATGTCATTTCCCAACTTTAGAGATCCAGCGCAACCTGACGGAGCTCAAGTCCCTGTTCGCGCCCGTGTACGACGTGGAGCAGAGGGAGAGCGGCTACGGCCACGACTTCCTGCCAAGCATCGACAAGAAGGAGCTGACAAAGTTTGTAGAAAAAAAATCCCTTTGGTTGTAAAATTAGAGAAAATATATTGAGTTTTTCTAGGCCTGTGTTCGACGTGGAGAGGAGTCAGGCCGGTAGGGGGGCGCTGCAGAGGCACCAGTTCAAGCACCAGGTGCGTGCAAAAAGAGCCCTGTGCCCATGGCTGGGCACGGACCCCTCGAAATTTGAGGGCTCGGGAGGGGGTCTTACTACATAAAATTTTTACGTTACTAGTTACAATGGGGGACGGGGCAGGTTTTTCTGTGCCGCTGTTGGTGTCCGTACTCAAACAAATGTCTTTTTACCGGCTGCCGCGTAGCGGCGGAGCCGGTCTTGGCGCCACTCCATAGAATAAGATTTTACACCTCCTTCCCTTACGACGTTAGTCGTTGCCCCTCGCTCTTCCTATTTCCTAGACCTAGAGCTAGGATATAGGAAGAGCGAGGGTGGAGCGAGGGGACCTAGAGCAGTTTGAGAAGAGCAAATGAGTAGCTAGTGATATACACACGCTGAACTTGGCTCAAAATGAGCAAACTCCAATTAAAGTTGTTCACTTTGTCTCGTTCTCACAGCAGCCGGTATATAATGTGACGCATGTCGCATTATTTTACTCCTTGTTTCTCTCAGCTGGCCAAGCCCCACCAGCGAGACCTGAAGCAGCGCGGCGGAGCACAAGTCTTCGAGGTGACCCAGAGCCACCACTACCAAGAGAGCAAGTAGGGATTTTTTTTAAAAAAAAAGAAATGCAATTGGGAATGGTTTTTTCATTTGATATTTGATTCGCCAGGACCCACCGCTCCGACATGAAGACCCTCTCCGGCCCGGTCTACAGCCAGAAGCCCTCCGACACAAAGCATCACTTCCTGGAGGGACAGGTGAATTTTAAAAAAATTGGAATACAAATTATTTGGCATAAAAAATCACTTTTTTGCCTTTGCAGTATGGACCTCCCCAGGCCTCCGGAGACCGGGCCAAGGTGCAGAAGCAGGCGGAGCTCGTCAGCAAGTGAGTTGGCGGGAAAACAGTTTTTACTCTGAAATCGGATTCCCGCATCCGTTAGAATTTTTTCATTTCAGGTTCTTCGAGAAGGAGAAGAAGACCTCGACTTCCGGGATGAGGGCGGTCCAGTCCGCGGTCTCCACCATGCACCAGGAGCAGCAGTCCTCCTCCTCCGCCTCATTCCAGGTATTTTTAAAAAAACATTCAAATTCCCACATCCTTTTTTTAAAAAAAAAAACATTTTCATAGGCGTTTTCGTCCTCGTCCGCGCCCGCCCCGGCCGCTCCTAGGATGAGCGTGGAGGAGGCGCGGAAGGCCGGGCAGGCAAGGAAGCAGGTGAGGAAAAAAGACGTGTACAAGGGGTAAACT
>JAAUYJ010048619.1_pt1 | contig 21526 bp, 19 predicted proteins | sample 7278031 | NCBI WGS metagenome assembly JAAUYJ01 (sample SAMN14350222, study PRJNA611818) | marine sediment metagenome | isolation source: surface marine sediment (1.8m) | place: French Polynesia: Moorea | collected 2018-08 | reverse complement strand
TTATCTCTCTTCCGCGAGAAGACCCTCGTCTCTGACGACGGTGCGATTCGTTCTATCGAAACCTAGACAACTAGGGGGATGATAGGCACTTCTAGAGTTACCCAACAGGGTAGAGTACGCACTTAACATCCTCTAGAAGATGACAACTTACATACCATCAAGGTGAGGAAAGTAACCTAGAAATCCAAGTCCTTGCCCTTCTGTGCAAAGGGAAAAGCATACAGCGTCCCCTCTGGTGACGGAGGAGAGAAGTTTCCCTTACATCTGGATTGATAACCCAGATGTAATCTGCGGGAGTAAAAGCGAACAGAGCGATAATTGCTCTCTACGCCTCATCGCAAGCAAGTGTTCTATATGCGACCATGGACTGAGATAATTTCAAGGAAAAGGACATCGTGGGATAGAAAAATTCTAAACGAATCATCTACAGAACCATCCAAGAGGCGAGCAGGGATTATAAGCTTGTGGGTCATACCACTCCCTGCGTCTGAAATACCAGACAGAATACTGGTTCACTAATCTCGTCGAAATTAGTGATGCACAACCAATTCACAGTGGTGGACAGATAAATCCTAAAGAACACAACCAATGGTATATAGGAACGAAGTAACCCAATCATATCCCCAGAACAACTGGTAGGTATCAAACCATATGGTGTGATTGGTAAGGATGGGTCAAGAAGCAAAAGCCTAACCTGAATTGACAGGTAATGCCAGAAAAAGGATGGGGTAATTCCCAGGATAAGCAGACGTGACTCGCAAGTGTATTAAAGCTAAAGGTGTAATTAGTAGTGAACAAGCCTAATACAGATTCAAAATTGAATACTGTCGGATGGAACGATATCAATTGGCGAAAAGTCGAGAGATACGTTTTCAAGCTGCAAAAACGCATTTATGCTGCTTCTCGTCGTGGAGAAACTAATAAGGTCCGCAAACTCCAAAAAACTTTGATGAATTCCTGGTCATGTAAGGTTCTAGCGGTTCGTCGAGTAACTCAAGAGAATCGGGGAAAAAAGACCGCAGGAGTGGATGGAGTTAAGTGCCTATCCCCAGAAACGCGTCTTTTACTCGCAGGGCAACTCAAGCTTACAGGTAAAAGTAAACCTACTCGTCGAGTATGGATACCAAAGCCTGGGCGCAAGGGGGCTTTTAAACTAAGTGATTGGTTAAGAAACATCAACCAGGGTCTATTGAAGCCCCCTTCGCGGGATGAAAAGCGATGCAGCGCGGTCTTGGACGGGGCGTTCAAGCACCTGAACCAAGTTCAGGTGTCAGCCCCTTGGCTTTCCCCCATGAGCGACTGCATCAAGAAACGCCCACTAGGAATACCAACAATACACGACCGCGCCTTACAAGGAGTAGTGAAAGCTGCTCTAGAACCCGAATGGGAGGCTATCTTTGAACCAAACAGTTATGGTTTCAGACCAGGAAGGTCATGTCAAGATGCGATATGGACAATAAAAAACGCAATACAGGCTAAAGCCAAGTATGTTTTAGATGCTGATATTGCAAAATGTTTCCACCGTATCAACCACTCAGCCCTACTCCAGAAACTCAATCATAAAGGCAAAGTTAGGCGACAAATTAAAGCCTGGCTCTCCTCTGGGGTCATAGACCAAGGGGTGTTTACTGCCATAACTGAAGGCGGGAATGGGGGACAAATCCAAAAAGATTAATTGGTTGACCACAACAGATAACTTAAAATCCCCCCTTCCCGGCACCACAAGGCGGGGTAATTTCACCATTATTGGCTAATATTGCCCTTCATGGAATTGAACAGATGTTAACAGACTACGCCAAAACCATTAAAATGCGTTACCCCAATGGTAAAGCATCAAGTTGGCGAGATAAAGTAAAATCACTATCATTCGTTAGGTATGCGGATGATTTTGTGGTTATACATCAAGACCTTGAGGTAGTCCAAAAATGTCGAGAATTAATCTCGGAGTGGTTAAAAGACATTGGCTTGGAATTAAAACCATCCAAAACCAGAATTGCTCACACTCTACACTCAGAGAAAAGTGAGGATGGTGCAGCAGGATTTGATTTTCTAGGATATAACATCCGACAACACCCTGCGGGAAAATATGTCTCTGCCAGAAATGGCAACAAAGAGATATTAGGTTTTAATACGTTCATCACCCCCAACAAAAATGCTTGTAAAAAGCATCAGGATGAGATTAAACGTACCATCAGGAAACACAAAAACTCTCCTCAAGCCCTTTTAATCAAAGAGCTTAACCCTATTATTAGGGGATGGTGCAATTACTATCAATTCTCTGATGCCCAATCTGTGAAAGAGTTTTCACGACAAGACCATCTTGTCTATCTTAAGCTCAGAGCATGGGGAAGATACCGATGCGGAAATCTATCAGATGCCCGCAAAAAATATTACACAAAAATCGGTAATAGAGACTGGATATTCGCAACCAGAAAAGGGGACGCGAACCCCCTTCGGTTACTATCACACAGTGATTTTGGTAGCAGTTCCACAGACTATGTGAAAGTTAAAAGTGATAACAGCCCATACAACGGGAATCTAGTCTATTGGAGTACCAGAATGGGCAAGAGCATCGGATTGCCCACTTCAAAAGCTATCAAGCTTAAGAAGCACTCATGGTAAATGCAACTGGTGCGGATTACATTTCCGTGAAGGAGACATTTTAGAGGAAGACCACATTATCCCTAAAGCCCTTGGAGGTAGTAACACTAAAGATAATCTTCAACTCCTACACGGACACTGCCACGACGCAAAAACAGCAATTGATTTAATTGAAATCAGGAAAATGAAATCATCCCATATCCACAGGAAAATATCCCGCGAGTTCTCTAAACTCAATTATCAATGGATTGATGACATCCCTGTGATATGGGATTAATTGCTGAGGAGTCTGTTAATGACAAATAGTAGTGCATTTGAGTAGCCGTGTGTGATGAAAGTTACAAGCACGGTTTCGGAAAGGAGGGGTAGAGTGGAAACACTCACCTCGACCTTAACGGACTCCCGCGTATAAACACTTGGGGAAACCCCAAGTGAGCTGCCCCTCATGAATCGCGGGCAAGGATTATTTTTGGAGGGTGAGGGTGAAGCGGGAATTTTTACAATTAATATAAATTTTTTGTAAAATATCTAGTAGAATAAGTGATAACAACAAAGCGCTTTCTGTTGACTTCTAGTAGGCGATTTATTATATATACTTATACAAAGCTCAGAATAATGTATAAGTATGCGACCTCATGAATTTGCCAAAGAAATTGGAGTATCAGTTGAAACATTAAGACGTTGGGATAGAACAGGAAAATTAAAAGCCAAAAGGACTCCAAGTAATCATCGCTATTATACGGAAGAGGATTTAGCACAGGCAAAAGGACTAAAACCAATATCAAAAGAAAGATTAATTAAAGTCTATTGTCGTGTTTCATCTGCTCAACAGAAAGTAGAATTAGCCAATCAAAAAACAGCAATGGAGCAATTTTGTTTGGCTAGAGGATATGCCGTAGATGAGTGGATAGAAGAAATAGGAGGGGGTTTAAATTTCAAGCGAAAAAAGTTTATATGCTTGATTGAAGATGCAATATCAGGAAAGATAGAAACTATAGTAATAGCTCATAAAGACAGACTTTGTCGTTTTGCTTTCGATTTGATAGAACAACTATTAACAAAAAGAGGATGTCAAATCGTGGTAGCGAATACAGAATCACTTTCTCCTCAAGCTGAATTATTAGAAGACTTGATGGCAGTGGTACATTGTTTTTCTTGTCGTCTTTATGGAGCAAGAAGCTATAGAAAAGAGAAAGAGAAGGCTATAAAAGAAATATTAAACATACCTCATGAAACTCTGTTAAAATTACAAAATAAGCTTCAATGCTAAACCATGTCAAGCAAAGGATTACGAATCGGAATTGAAACCAAAATTGAGTACAATCCCATTTTTGATGTATGGAGTGATAAGTACGAATCAATCCGTCGCACTGGCTTGAATGATATGCAGCGAGGCATTTTGGAAAATCAAATCGAAAAAACCTACCAGTCTCGTTTTAATCTTCAATGGGCATGGGCTGACTCGATTGCTACGGAGGTTAAACAAACCTATTCACAATTAACTACAGCTAAAAAACTAAATATATCTCGAATTAAAGAACAGATTAAAAAGAAAACTTCATCTGCGACCGGTATATTCGTCATGTTGTCTAAAGTTAAAAATCCTAATATTAAGCAACGAAATCAGGCACTAGGATTAAAATCAAAACTAATTAAAATTCAATCATTAAGCGAACGCGCCCCAGTCTGCCTAGTAAGACCAGAGGATCGAGCTAGGCATCCTTGGACGACTTGGAATCGTATTGCACGATTCCTTAAATCTAACAAAGTTAGACGTTCAGAACTTTTTGATTGGATGAAAACCCTAGAGAAAATTGCGGTGCGACCCCGCGCCGTCGAACGGCGCAAACGCCAGTTCCTTCAAGTCGGGAAACCCGCCCAACGGACTGGCTTGGGAACGCGCACCAAGACACTTGTTATTAGTGATAGTAATGAGACGGGTTCTCCCCTCTCTCCTGCCAGTAGCCAGTCAAATCGTATTGATGGGAATTCACCGTGTCCCAACCCTAAACATAGCCCTACTTATGTACAACGCGCGTTTAGGTTTTTAGTAGGTGTTAGTTAACCCTATTTTTTTTCTGGAATAGTGATTATGGTCTTAACTCCTTCCACAATGTTAGCCTTGGGAACTAAAGCACCAGATTTTGCTTTAGCGGATGTAGTTTCTGGTGACACAATTTCTCTAGGGACTTTTGCTGATAAAAAAGCCTTGTTAGTTATTTTCATGTGTCGCCATTGTCCTTTTGTGAAGCATATACAACAGGAGTTAGCTAAATTAGGGAAAGATTATGCCAATGAGTCTTTAGGAATTGTGGCAATTAGTGCTAACGATGTAGAAAAATATCCTGATGACTCTCCTGAAAACCTCAAACAAATGGCTCAAGAATTAGGGTTTAATTTTCCCGTTTGTTATGATGCTACCCAAGAAGTAGCCAAAGCCTATACTGCTGCTTGTACTCCTGACTTTTTCCTATTTAATCAGACACAAGAATTAGTATATCGAGGTCAATTAGATGATAGCCGTCCCAGTAACAATTTACCCGTAACAGGACAAGACTTAAGAAATGCCATATCTAATCTGTTAGCAGATAAACCAATTCCTTCAGAACAAAAACCCAGTATCGGCTGCAACATTAAATGGATACCTGGTAAAGAACCCAGTTATTTTGGATAAACCTTTGGTAAAAGCCAGAAACACAGTAGGGTGGGCAGTGCATCCCCCTACCTTAAATTGTATGTGTCGCCAGCATTTTTTGATTTTCTATAGGGATAAATGACTTAATTGCGCCAGTTTTTGGCAGCCTGTTCCAGAACATAGCTAGAAACAGCTTCTATCTCTTGATTACTAAGTCTTTCTTCATATGCTGGCATATTATTTTTGCCATTTGTCACCAAAGATGCGATCGCCTCAATCGTCTCTAAATGATTCCGTTTTAAAGCTCTTTTTCTCAGATTTTTACCCCGTCTGATAATATTACCTCCCTTGGGGTGGCAACCTGCACAATTCGTTTCAAAAATAGCTGCACCATTATCTTGACTAACAGCTAAAACAGGATCGCTAGTAAAAAGCAAGAGTGTGATAATAACAATAAAAGACACTAAGTATTTATTTACTATTTGTAGCAGATTAGTCATATAAAGCTCCGTCTAAGATCGAGTTCAGTCCAACAATTAACATTTAAAGGATGAGGGATAAAGATTGCGAATCAGGAAATAGAAGTAAACTACAATATACCGGCAATTATTTCCTCTTTCCTCACTCCTCATAATTCATCCTTTCAGGGTCAACAATCAAGAGTATTATCTAATTCCCAGTCAGTAATTTGGTTACTGTAATTGTGCCATTGTTGGTATTTCAACTTTAAATAAGAAGCAACAAAAGAATCCCCCAAAGCTTTAGCAAACACTGTATTATTTTCCAAACAGCGTAAAGCATCTAATAAGTTGGAAGGAAGTTGCTTAACCCGATCTGGTGGTAGAGGATCGGTGTAATTATTATTATCAGAGCGATCGCCTGGCTCTGCTTGACGAATTATACCATCTAATCCTGCTGCTATAATTCCTGCGGGGAGAAGATAGGGATTTGCTGCACCATCAGCCAAACGTAATTCAAATCTTCCTGCATCGGGAATACGAATGGTATGGGTACGATTGTTACCACTATAGCTAATACTGTTGGGCGACCAAGTTGCACCCGATAGAGTTACAGGGGAATTAATGCGCTTGTAAGAGTTAATTGTAGGATTAGTAAAAGCGCACAAAGCGGAAGCTGACTCTAGCACTCCAGCGATAAATTGATAAGCTAACTTAGAAAGTCCTAATTCTTCCTCTGTATCTTTAAATAAGTTGATTTTACCCGAACTATCCCAGACTGAGAGATGGGTATGACAGCCGTTACCAGTTAGGTTAGCAAAAGGCTTGGGCATAAAGGTGGCGCGGAAGCCGTGTTTTTCTGCAATGCTTTTAACCATATACTTAAAGAAAGCATGGCGATCTGCTGTAACTATCGCATCATCGTAAGTCCAATTCATTTCAAACTGACCATTAGCATCTTCATGATCGTTTTGGTAGGGTTTCCATCCCAGAGACAACATAGCATCGCAGATTTCACTAATCACATCGTAACGGCGCATTAGTGCCTGTTGATCGTAGCAAGGTTTAGAAGCGCGATCACGACTGTCGGAAATTTCACTACCATCAGCAGATAATAGAAAATACTCGCATTCAACCCCTGTTTTAATCCTATATCCTAGTTGTTCTGCTTGTTTGACTATTCCCTTTAAGACTAACCTGGGAGTTTGTAATAGAGGTTCTCCATCCATTCCATATAAATCTGCTGGCATCCATGCTACATCAGATTGCCAAGGTAACTGAAATAAACTGTTAGCATCAGGTATTGCCAATATATCAGGATCGGCAGGAGTCATGTCTAACCAAGCAGCAAAACCCGCAAATCCCGCCCCATTCTCCGCCATTTCATCAATACTCTGGGCTGGAACAAGTTTAGCCCTCTGTACCCCAAATAAATCAGTAAAAGAAATGAGAAAATAACGAATTCTGCGATCGCAAGCAAGTTCTGAGAGCAGCATATTAATTGGCAATACCTTACATAACTAACCCATACTAGAAGCCAACTCCCATGGATATTTGTAATGATCAACACCCTTTAGAACTATAGCCCCTAGAGACTACGCTTCAAAACTGATACCTCTTCTTCTAGAAGTGATAGGTTGGAAACTATTTCTTCTGGCTTATAATAGCTCATTTGCCATCTGGTGATCTAATCCTTCAGATCATCGAGAATAAACTTTTTGGCAAGGAGGTAAGAGTTGTTGTTTCGCCAGATAATCGTGAATTTGGTTCAGGTTAAAATGGCAGATATCTTTAGCTACTTCATGAATCTTGAGGCTTTTAAATAATTTGTCCATCATAGCTTCTCGCATCATACCTAAAATTTGTGGTTCTGCCACTAAAATTAGTTGTCTTGCTTGATTTCTCTGAATCATCTTGAGCATTGCCCTACTAATCTGATTAGCAAACCTTTTTTCAAATTCCATCTTATGGTTTTGACGATGGTCATCATAGCTATGAGCCTGAACCCTTGAACCTCGGTTACGTCCAGTTTGGGTATTTGCCCAAAGCTCTTGAGCATGAAGTCCTCTGGTAGAATCAAATAAACTTTCCTGTTCGATTAAATTGGGACTAGATTCATATTCCGATATTGCTGCTGAATCTAAGGTGAAAAAACGTGCTTGAGTTCCATTGATAACTGCAACGGCAAATTTACCCATAACAGACCCCTTGCAAAAACTCTTTATACTTAAATTATAGTTAAATTATAGTGAGCTACTTACTGCTGATTCCATTATCGCTAATAAAGTTTAGATTCAATTATTTATAAACTGCGATCGCTGTTATTTAGTTGATTATTTATTTTAAACTCCAATTCTCTCCTTGAGGGATCAAAGGGTTCTCGCCTCGGTGAGGCATAAGCGATCGCTTTATGAGATAAGGTGGCACCCAGATTCGAACTGGGGGATAATGGATTTGCAGTCCACGGCCTTACCACTTGGCTATGCCACCATCTTGCAGAATTTTATTCTACAACAAAATAGACTTGTTTGAATATGCCATCAAAATTTTTTGTCATCACTTCTTAATGATGCTTGTTCTAAACTAGTTTAGAGAGAGTTAATTCTGTACCTTCTTTATTCCAATTTACTCGATCAAATACTTGGTGTAAGATGCACAACCCTCTTCCACTTTCTGATTCATTAGAAGGAAGATCAGATTCGCGATGAGAAGCACAAGAACATTGAGGGATAAAACCGCCACCTTGATCTATAATGATCCAGCAGTATTCGGTATCTGTGATAGTAAATTTAACAATGATTGTTTTATTAGGGTCAAGTTTATTGCCATGTTTAGCTGCATTCACTAAAGCTTCTTGTAATCCTAACCGAAGCTCTGCTTGCCATTTATGGGGGATATGAGCTAGAAGTAAATCGAGAATGGGACATAAATAGAGAGTGGAAACAAAACTAATGGTACTCCACTTACTTTTGTTCCGAGGGATGGGTATGACGAACACAGATAGTACCTCTAACCTTATATTCTGAAAGTATGGAATAGAAATAAATCATCTAAAACTGGAATTTGGGCTATAATGATAAGTCCTTATTTAGCATTACAGTTGTCAAGAAACTGGGTCAGTTTTTGAGCTGTGCTTGGTTGGCTATTGGTCTTCGGTAGTTAAGTTATGAAGTTTTAACCAAGCTTTGAGAAGATGATGTTTGTCGATGATGTTACTGATTAGGGTTGTAGCTAGGACAAGTTGTCAAATTTTGAATTTCGGCTAGTTGAACTATTAACTTAACCTTTAAAATCATAGCTTTCCTCTTTTGGACAGTCTGAACTTGTCATATCCATTATACTAACTAACTTGAAGTTCGCGGAAACTACTTAAGAAATTATCCCTTTTTTCTAAGGATTACAGCACATTCTACATGACTGGTTTGAGGAAAGAAGTCAGCAGGTTGAACCCATTGAGGTTGATAGACTTCAGTTTCACACAGACTTTTGATGTCTCTGGCGAGAGTAGCAGGTTTACAACTGACATAAACTATTTTATTGGGTTGTAACTGTAATAAGGTCTTTAATACACGAACATTACAACCTTTACGGGGAGGATCGAGAAAAATGATATCTGGTTTCAGATCACCCATTAGTTGCAAGTAATCTTCGACTTTTGCTTCATAAAAAGTAACATTGTCTATCTTGTTGATTTGGGCATTGTTTTTGGCTTGAGCCAGGGAAGAGGAATAGGATTCAATACCAATAGCTTGTTTAACTCGTCGAGCTAAAGGGAGAGTAAATGTTCCAATGCCACAATAAGCATCAACTAAAGTTTCAGTTCCTTGCAATTGTAATTCTTGCAGAATACTATGGAGCAAAAGTTCCGCCGTTTCAGTATTAATTTGGAAGAAAGTATCAGAGAGAATTTGTAGTGTGACTCCTGCAAAAATTTCTGTGAGAAAGGGTTTTCCTGCAACAACCAAAGTTTCTTTGCCAAAAATAACGTTGCTCGGTTTTTGATTGATATTCAGACAGACTCCCACTAATGAGGGATATTTCGCCAGCCAAATCTGAGCTTGTTGTTGTATTTGTGGTAATTCTGGGTCAGTTGTAACTAAACTCAGCAAGATTTCTCCTGTACGAATGCCAATTCTTAATGAAAGATGCCTTAGCTGACCTTGATTGGTTTTTTCATCGTATATTGACCATCCTTGTTGCTGAATATCTTGTTTGATCTCTCTGAGGAGAGGATGTAAACGAGAATCTTGTACAGGACATTGGTTAAGATTAACTATTTTGTGACTACCTCGACGATAGTAACCAGCTTGTATGTTTCCTGTGGAGCCAATTCCTAGAGGATAGGTTGATTTGTTGCGATAGTTAAGGGGGTGAGGGCTGTGTAATGTGGGAGCTACTTGGATGTTTTCAAAACCACCAATACGCTGTAGAGCTTGAATGACTTGTTGTCTTTTAATTTGTCTTTGATATTCCCAGTCAATATGTTGCCACTGACAACCGCCACACTTATCTGCTACGATGCACCGAGGGCGAATCCTATATTTTGAGGGAATTAGGAGTTGTTGTAGCCTTCCCTCTCCATACCTCGATTTAATGTGGGTAATTCTGGTGTTTATGCGATCGCCTGTAACGGTATCAGGAACAAATACTACTTTACCATTAATTCTGCCGACTCCTTCCCCACTAGTGTTGAGGTCAGTAATTTCTAGCTCGATTAAGTCACCTTGTTGCATTATGATTTGATGAAAAGCTAATTATTACTTGTGCTGTTGGTTTCTAAATTTCTATGAGTTAGTTTCCACAGACAACTAGAGACTAAATTAGTGATAATATGAGCGCAAATAGGAACGAATAAGTTGCCTGTAATCAGAGCTACATAACCCAAGGCAAACCCTACTACTGTTGCCCATACCACATAGGGCCATTGCCCTGCTCCACTCAGATGTAAGATGCCAAATAGAAGACTAGAAAAAACTACTGCTGCCATATTTAGCCCCAAAGCTGGTAACATGACTCCCCGAAATAGTAATTCTTCGCTTAAACCAGGTAATAATCCCAACCAAATTAAATCTGGCCAAATTAAAGGTTTGATCACTAATTCTAGATAAATATCTGCACTATCACGATAAGCTGGCCACAAGCGATAAATAATGCTGCTAGCTACTGTAATACCTGCTGCTAAACTTATGCCCCAAATAAAAGCGGATGTAGTGATTTCCGTTGGTAATAGCGGAACTGAACCTAGTTTTTGCCATATTTTGGAAATAATCAACAGAATAACGGCTGTGACCCCCATCACAACTAGTATCTGGGGGCGACTCAAGGGTTCAATTTCAGGGGTTTTTGGATTTGCCACGGACTTTTAAGATAAATGGTGTAGAGATGATATAGAAGAACTTAAGGCATTCAGATTAATTCCAGCACGACGAGCTACAAGTACGCCTAGAGCTTCTAAGTAAGAGTTTACTCTAATAGTTTTCATGCCCAAAGCTTCTGGAGTAACTTTCAAGGAAGTAGAATTTTCTTCAACTGTAATTATGGTGGTTGGGGAATTACTGAAACTCAATGCAGCACTACCACCACAGGCACTATTAGGTATTATGAGGGCATCAACTTCTTCAGACCAAATTAGATGGGGAGATACTTCGTATTTCGTAACAAATTGAGGTGCGCGAGCTAATCCCACTAAGATGCAAGGGAGGAAAGTATATCCTAACTCTTCCGCTGCTGCTTTAGGGGAAACATTAGGGTCAACTGGTAAAGGTTGTAGGGCTGGCGCGTGGGCTGCGGGAATTTGAAATTGACGTACTATCAGATGAGAAATTACGGCTTCTGCTCCTGCTATGGGATCTACTCCTGAGCCTTGACGATAGTTATTAAAAGCCATACTGTCCATTTCGTCAGGAAAGCGAGCTACTATCGCTAGAGCATCTGCTCCAGCTTGAGTAATTAATTTTTCTGCACCTCTAAGAAGGCTTGCTGTATTACCTATTGTTCCCCAACTAGCACCAGAAAATGCAGTGCGTAATTCTACTTCTAGGGGTGCATCAGTAATCACATAGTCAGTAAGATTGAGTCCTAAAGTAGCTCTAGTAGCATCAGCAGCTTGGAGTTGACGCAAGCGTAATTCTGGTTCAATAGCTCGATCTAGTAATAAACCAACTTTATTTTGTCTAACTGGTTGTAAGCCCCAAGAGCCAGCAGCAAACTGGTCTAAACCGTATCCTTCCACATAGTAAGCATTATCTAAATTCCAGTAGAGTTGCGCTCCATTGAGGACATTGGGATGAGTAATCAGGCGATCGCATACTTCAGCCATAGCTCGTGCTACAGGTAATGCGTCTCCTGCATATCCACCAATAGATGCACCGATTCCTGTAGGAACTATGAGTACTACGGTAAAGGGTTTGAGGGATTGGCTTAACATGAGGTTAATTATAAAGGATGAGGATTGAAGGATGAGGAACAGGGAAAAATTGTCCTCATCATTGAGCTTTTAGCCCCGATCCTTTAAAGGTTCAAGCTCAGTAACGATCGCTTCTACCGTAACTTTTTCTTGCTCTCGATCTACTTCGCTAATAGCCCATCGTAAAGGCTCACCTTGTTTAGCTAATTCTGCTGCAATTTCTTGCTGTAATTGAGCAGGGTTTTCTTGTAAATCAATTTCAGCAGTAATAAAGCGAGTAGTCATTCTGTCTCCTATTTTGTTGCAGTTTCGATGAATGTAGTTAATTTCTTATTAAAGAGTTTTTCGAGTTAGAGATAGAGAGATTAAAATAAAAATTAACAGCCTATATTCTCCTTACCAACAAGTAATTATATGAAATTTTATACAAGTTTGTTCCCCATAATCATTTTAAGTAATTTATTCTCAACTAATTTAACAGTTGCGGAAATTCCTCCTGAAAAAAAAGTAGAAACTATTACGGAGGTGCAATTAGAAGAAGCTCCTACAACCTCTGACGAAGAGATTGAATCATTAGAATCCGAAGTAAGTCTCAAAGAAAACACTGATTGTAATGAAATCAAGAACCAAGAGAAAACATCAGCAACAGAAGATTCTAACCCAGAAGAGCCTACCGCAAAAGCAGAATGTCCCACACTAGAAGAAATCATACGTCACCAAAAACTAGCAGCAGCAGACCGTCTTTATTTAAAAGGAGACAAAATAGCTGCAACTGTTTTATATCGAGATGCTAAAGAAACTTGGTCACAAGAAGGAATCGAAATAAATCGCCTACCTAAACCTATCTATGAATCTGACAATCTCAGTCCTGGTGGTTCAGTATATTGGCGTATGTATCAACAAGGAAAAAAGCAAAACTTAGAAAGTAAAATTTTTGTACCTCTAAAATTATTAGTTACCAGAGATCCTGAATTTATCCCTGGTCATATTACTTATGCTCAAGAATTAACAGCCGATGAACGCCCTCTTGAAGCGATAGAAGTCTTAGAAAATGCCATTGGTCTTTATCCAGAAGAAGTTGAATTATTAAGAGCTAAAATTGCTACAGATGTAGCTGAAAAAAGATGGCTAAATGCCTCCATTTCTGCGCGTCAATTTGCTTTATTTAATCCTGATAGTCCAGAAGCAGCAGAATTTACCAAATTAGCAGATGAATATTTAGAAGAATATCAAGATTATGTCCGTTCTGAACTAACTTGGAATGCAGTAGGTAACGCGATTGTGGGGACAATAGGTTTTGCTGTTACAGGTAATTTATTTGGTCCTATTTCCGCTTTGGACACTACTATCATGCTGCTGCAAGGGGAATCTGATATAGGAGAAAGATTTAGTAAGCGAATTCAGAAAAATGTACCAATGGTAGAAGATGAAGCAGTTTTAAGCTATGTGAGAGATATCGGCAACAAAATTACCAAAGTATCAGGAAGAAATCAATTTGAGTACGAATTTCACGTCATTATGGACGAAAATCTCAATGCTTTTGCCCTACCTGGAGGAAAAATATTTATTAATGCAGGAGCAATTATGAAGACTGATTCTGAAGCAGAATTAGCAGGGTTAATAGCTCATGAAGTGGCACACTCTGACTTATCCCACGGCTTTCAGTTGGTCACAAGAGCCAATCTTACTTCCAACGTATTTCAATACATACCCTACGTTGGTCGTACCGCAGGTAATTTAATACTTCTCAATTACAGCCGAGACATGGAAAGACAAGCAGATGTTTATGGAACAAGAGTTCTAGCAGCAGCAGGCTATGCTGCGGATGGAGTAAGGAATTTGATGGTGAAACTAGAGCAACAGCATGATGAGGAAGATAATCCTAACCCCCCTGCTTGGCTTTCGACTCACCCAGATACAGAAGATAGAATAACGTATCTAGAAACAATGATCGTCTCTAACAAGCTCAATCGTTATGCTTACGAAGGAGTAGAGAAACATCAAGAGATCAAAACATTGGTCACTAAGTTGTGGCAAGAACATCAAGCAGAACAAGAGAAAGAAAAAGAGTCTTAACAATGTAATTAGAGAGCCAGTACATAAGTAATCGATCTTCCGCATCAAAAAATCAATATAAACTCATACCAATTCTGCAATCAATTGCTACAAATCTTTCTCCCGAATCTCCCCCCACCGAAGGTGCGCTTCTGCGACCTCCCTAGTCTCCCGACTCCAACAATCATCTCAGAGCAAGATTTAAAATTTTGTTGCGTATCAGTTTTTACTACCTAATAAGAATATAAACTCACTCAATAAGGGAGAAATTTGCAAAATTAAATTTAATCTATGGCTTATTACTGGTTTAAAGCATTTCACCTGATTGGTGTTGTAGTTTGGTTCGCAGGATTGTTTTATTTAGTGCGTCTTTTTGTCTATCATGCAGAGGCAAATCAAGAACCTGAACCAGCCCAATCTATCTTAAAAAAACAATATGAATTAATGGAATTACGTCTCTACAACATCATTACCACTCCTGGGATGATTGTTACTGTAGTGATGGCAATTGGATTAATTTCTACTGAACCAGAGATTCTCAAATCTGGCTGGTTACATATTAAAATGGCGATGGTCTTGCTGTTGATTGGTTATCACCACTACTGCAAAAAACTGATGAAGCAGTTAGCTAAAGGTGAATGTAAATGGACAGGACAGCAGTTTCGTGTTTTAAATGAAGCTCCTACTATTTTCCTAGTAGTTATTGTGCTGTTAGCTGTGTTCAAAAACAATCTGCCTCTAGACCTAACAACTTGGTTGGTTGTAGGTTTAGTGATTACTATGGCTGCTAGTATTCAACTCTACGCTAAAAAACGCCGACAGGCTAAGGAGAAGCAGGATCAAATCGACAGTAAACCAGAATTTGCTTCTAGTTCTGTAGAATAAGATGTTTGAAAAAACAACTTGATAGATAGAGGAACAATTAGGGACACAAACAGCCTATGTTCCTCTACGTAATAATTAATTACTATAACCTTTAAATTACTTTCCAAATTAGTTCTCAATTTTTATGAGAGCTTCTTAAACAAGAGATTATGGATTGCTACAGATTAAAAGCAGGGGAGGCAAGGGGAGTGATGTGTAATATCATTTCCCTTTAAATTTGCTACAGATGACTGATGGGGAGACAAGGGAGACAACGAGGACAAGGGAGATTAATGTGCAGCATATCTAAAGTGATTTGATATAACATTAGTTTTTAGAATTGGTATTACAATAGCGACGATGTTTAAGAAAATACTTTTTCAGTTCAGTATCGGTCATATTTTCATAGTTTATTCTTTGCTTAGTGAATATCATTAATTTCCATTAGTAATTCCTCTAGATTGTAAAAGTCGCTGACGTTTTTTGCGAGCTATTTCTTGTAAGTCAACATTGCGGTCTGTTTCATCGACAATTTCTCCTGTTAAAACTTCTAGGACATCTTCTAGGGTGACAACTCCCGCTACACCTCCATATTCATCTAAAACTACAGCCAAATGTTCTCTAATTTCTTGAAAGACTTTAAGTAATTTATCGGCTCTAATACTAGCAGGAACAAATCTTACAGTTCTAACTAATTCTGCTACATTTTTGTCTTGATTTCCTTGAATAAGTGCTGTCAAAAGATGATCTTTTAAGACTAAACCTATAACATTATCAATATTGTTATCGATGACAATAATCCGTGAATGCTGGGAGCTAATAATTTCTTCTTGACATTGAGCTAAAGTTAAATTGCCTTTGAGATAAGTAATAATTACTCTGGGAGACATCAAATCAGAAGCAGTAAGATCGTTGAGTTGAAATACCCTCTGTATCATCTCTGCTTCATCATCTTCTATAACTCCTTCTTGATAACCTATTTTGGTTAAAAATTTAATTTCTGCTTCGTTAGTGGTGGGAATAGCCCTGCCTTGAGTTACAGGAGAAGTGACAAATTCTACTAATAATACTAAGGGAGTAAATATCCAAGTCAAAAATCTGATGGGAATGGCAATAGCTAAAGAAATTGGCTCTGCATAACGTTCACATAAAGTCTTGGGGAAAATTTCACCAAAGATAATCACTAAAAAAGTTAGAAATCCGGAAAATACTCCTAGCCAGGCATCCCCTAATTCTTTTGCTGCTAGACTACCAATAACGATACTCCCGACGATATTAAAAATATTGTTTAATATAACAATAGTGGCGATCGGTCGATTAATTTTAGTGCGAATACCTAACAGTGCAAGAGCAGAAGGAGTTTTAGATTGTGCAAGTTGACGGACTCTAATGGAAGAAACTGATAAGATAGCTGTTTCTGAACCAGAACAAATCGCTGAACCCAGAATAACCACAAATACGGTAAGAATGAGAGCAACCATAAAATTAATCTAAAATCTCTACTATTCCAGCTTGACCATCTATTCTTACTCGTTTTCCTGCTTGTAAGATTTGAGTTGCATAGGGAACATTCATAACTGCGGGAATACCATACTCGCGAGCAATTATAGCTCCGTGGGAGAGACGACCACCAACCTCAGATATTAATCCTCCAGCACGAGCTAATAAAGGCGACCATCCTGCATCGGTGTAGGGTACAACTAGAATGGTTTGTCTATCTATGTCAATTGTTTGGTTGAGGTTCTGTAAAACTTGGATTTTTCCTTCAATCATGCCATTACTAGCGCCGATTCCTGTTAAGGTTTGACTATTATTTATAGAAGAAGACTGAAAACTAGACATGGTTAAAGGTTGAGGCTCGCCATACATTAGATAGGGAATCAAGGTTAGTTGTGATTCTTGTTGCCATTGTTGTTTTCTAACTGAGATTAGTTTGGTGATTGCTTCTGAATTAAGGTTATTACCTTGAGATACAAAATCTTTTATTTCCGAAAATTTGAGCCAAAATATTGCTTCTACTTCTGATAGGATTCCCAAATCGAGCCAGTATGTTCCTAAAGCCAGAAAACTCCAACGTAAATTTGCTAATAGTTTATTATAAATTACACTAACTTCCCCTTTAAGATTTAAGCGTTTTTGAACTACTTGGTTTTGCCAATGGTTAGTAGAGGGGGTTGTGTCAGACTGGGCTAGTTTTCTGGCTTCTGGGTCAAAGAAAAAGCGAGCAAACATTTCTCTAACAGGACTAGAATTATCACGCCAGCAAGGAACAGCAATATTAGTAGCAACTTCACTAAGATAGCCGTAGCAAGTTAACAACTCATCAAATCGCTGCAAGATTGATTCCCCTTCAGGATGTTCTGCGATATAAGCAAAAAGAGAAGCAGAAGAATCAAGGGTTATGTTTTCTGCGGTTAAAAGTTTAAGAGTATCACAAGCTAAAGTAGCCAGCGATCGCATTGAAGCAATTTCTGGTATCTTACTATTATCTAATTCTGTATCTGGTACTTTGAGAATTGCTTGACGTAATGCCAAACTCAAAGGAGCAAGAATACTGTAGTAGGTGGCTTTTTGTAAGACTTTAAGGATATTATCAATTCTGGTAATGATTTCTGGTGGAGATGAGTCCTCAATAGGATTTGCTGCGATTTCCTCCAACAGGGGTTGAAATAGTTGCTCAGAATCTTGTTCAAAGTCTGTTGCTAGTTTCAATTCTCGTTGCAAAAGTTTCCACAGTCCAGGTAAATTTTTCAGGGTGGAAGTTATAGGAGGTCGCGAGAATTTTTCCCCTCTAATCAAAAATTCCAAACTTTCTGGAGGTAGTCCCATCCGCAGAAAAATCTCTCCTAATAAAGTTGCGTTGAAATAGGCTCTACCATAGTGCAGATTTGCAGTTTGATTAAAGTCTAAATCTTCAACTTTTTTCCCCAACACCAAAGTAAATAATTCTCCCCAAACCCCACAAGTGAGAGGTTGATTTATCGACCAAGTAAGGGGTTGAATATGACCTGGTATAACTTCTGCTGCAATTTTACGAGTCCAAATCGGTTGAAGATTGGTAATGGGTCGTACTTGTAATAACCAGAGTTTTTCCCCATCATGAGTCCATTCAATATCTTGGGGGACACCCTGGAAGATATCTTCCATTTCTCGGGCTAAAATGGCTACAGATTCCAAAATGTCATCGGGGATAGCATTAGCAGGAACTGGAGCATCAGGAATTACTTGAAGGGAATTACTGTTTGTAGGCTTTAATTTATTACTAGTGGTCACAGAAGGAACAATTATTTGATAACGATAGGGGGTGATTCTTCCTGATACTACTTCTGTAGCTTGTCCTGATACAGCTTCGATCGCCACTGCATCCTGAAACCTATCTATAGGGTCACGACTAAAAGCTACTCCACTATACACCCCAATAATTTGTTTTTGAATTAGTACTGCCATTGACCCTTCTTCTTGCTGACGAGTTTTGCGATATTCCAGGGCGTTATTTTCCAGATAGGAAGCTTGACAGTCTAGAATCGCGGTTTGTAGGACAGCACTACTAGTAATATTGAGAAAACTAGAATACTGTCCAGCAGCAGAAGCTAAATTAGAATCTTCTCCAGTAGCAGAAGAACGAACTACTAAAGGATTTTCTGGAGATGGTTGCAAGGATTCTACTACGGGTTTGAGGTCATCTCCTGCTACAAGTACCCAACCATCAGGAACACTGTAACCAAGTCTTTTTACTAGGGAAAGATTCGCAGCTTTATTCCCCACTTTATTTCCATCTAATTTCTTGTCTAGAGGTAGCAGGTTTTTATCACCGCGAAAAAAGCGAAACATTCCCCTTGACTCCTGGGATACTGAATTTTCTGGTAGGTCTAAGTCGTCTGGTATTTGTTGATAAATCCAAGCGAGTAAACTACCAAGGGCAGTAGCGATTATAAAGTATTCTGGCTCTGTTGGGTGACGTAGTCCAATAATAATTGCTAATAAGACTAGTATTCCCAGTTTTCCTGCTTTACGATCGCGGTTGATGGTAAAACTGATCCCCCCAATTAAAAAAATTAATCCTGCTGCCACTGGGTCATGAGCTACAATACCCCACACTACATTAGTTGTTCCTGCACCTTTCCCCATCCAATAACGACCCATAACTAGGGCGATCAATGCTAGTAATTCCCAAAATGAACCACTAGGAAAAAACAACCTCGTCAGCAATACAGCAATGATTCCCTTTGCAGCTTCCGACAATACTGCTAATACCCCAACAAATTTACCACCATGAGCAAAAGCTGCGGATACAGAGATATTACCAGTCCCTAGTTTAGCTAGTTGGCGACCAGTAAAACCGTAGGTAAGCCAGTCAATGAGGGGTAGTCCACCCAATAAAGGACAAAATAGGAAAATGATTAGAGAACCCCAAATAGGTGCGAGGGTCATAAATTTTTAACAAAACTCTTTACCAAAATTGTAATGACTGATTGAGATTTTGCAGTGAAATTAATCTTAATAACAAGTCGATTAACAGTTTCCCTCTAGTAAATCTCGATATTTTTCTACTGCCTTACTGATAAATTGACGAAAAATTCGTAACCTTGCTGTATCCGATATGATTTTGCTAACCTTAGTTAACAATGCAGTCAAAAAGACTGGGAATATCTACCAATGAGCGAAGCAATATCCCACGCCCTCCATTTAAATCCCTGTCCATGGCAACGCCATTATTATCTTTAATAGTTTTTCTGCCACCAAGGTTATGTACAATTTCACCAGTCCAACTAATTGTCTTACTGGTGTATGCTTCATTGACATCTAAAACTGTTTTACCAGTTTCAAAAGCTTTGTGGAATAAAAATTGCTTAAACCGATAATGAGATAGAGTAAGCATTTGTCTAACAGATTTTGCTCTTATCTTTCTTTCTTTTTTAATTGTCATTTGACTTGTTTCAAAAGTAGGTAGCAAAATAATATCAAAATTATCGACTAAATTTTAGTTGGTGGAGAAGGGGAAGACCGTTTCTTGATGCAACAGCGAGTGGGGGAAAGCCGAACCGCTGTCTCTTGAATTCATTTCAAGAGCTTGTAAGGGGGAGTCCAAGACCGCGCTGCATCGCTTTTTCAATCAAGGTGAAGGGGATAATCGCATTACTGGAGGAGCAGATGGGGATCAATTTTGGATTGCTGTGGCTGAGTTACCAGAATTAGCTTCAACTATTACTGATTTTGAATTAGACATAGATGTTATTGGTGTGGCAGGGATAGGGGCATCATCTACAGCCGACTTAACCTTTAGCCAAGATGGAGACAATACTATAATCCGCTTTGATGGTACAGATTTGGCAGTTATTCAGGGTATGGATGCTAATGCGTTAGAAGATAGTGCCAACTTTGCTTTTGCTTAAGCTAGATACACAGAATAATCAAATCAGTACTTTCCCCCATAGGTCTAATAGCTCTATGGGGGGAATTTTGCGATCGCCAATATCATTAGTGTGTAATAGCTACTTACTAATACAGCGATCGCAGAATTTAGGGAGCAAAAAAAAGGGCGACCTGATCCCGCCCTTCTAAGATATTTAAACTTACAAAAAGTGAATGGGACTAGGTATTACATCATACCCATACCACCCATACCACCCATACCGCCCATGCCACCCATGGGATCCATACCACCGGCACCAGCAGGCGTTGGGGGTTCGGGTTCAGGTTTTTCTACAACTAAAGCTTCGGTAGTAAGTACCATACCCGCAATAGAGGAAGCATTTTGTATTGCGGAGCGTACTACTTTAGCAGGGTCAATAATACCAGCAGTAATCAGGTCTTGGAATTCCCCAGTGAGGGCGTTGTAACCCATGTTGAGGTCTAATTCTTTAACTTTTTCTACAATTACTGTACCTTCGACTCCAGCATTATCTGCTAGCTGACGTAAGGGGACTTCTAAGGCTTTAGCAAAGATATCTGCAGCAACTTTTTCTTCAGTATCAGTTAATTCTGCTTTAAACTCCAGTGCTTTTTTGCCTAAATAAATCAGAGTTGTACCACCACCAGGAACAATTCCTTCATCAACTGCTGCTTTAGTAGCGTTGAGGGCATCTTCGATGCGGAGTTTGCGGTCTTTTAATTCCGTTTCGGTAGCTGCACCTACTTTGATTACTGCTACACCACCAGCTAGTTTAGCAATCCGTTCTTGCAGTTTTTCTGAATCATATTCCGAGTCGGTTTCTGCTAACTGTTTGCGGATTTGTTCCACTCTTGCGTGGATTTCTTCGTGTTTGCCACCACCACCAACAATAGTGGTATTTTCTTTGTCGATAATGATTTTACTAGCTGTTCCTAGCATCTCTACCGTTACCATTTCTAAGCTTAAACCCACTTCTTCTGAAATGAGTTGTCCACCAGTCAGAATCGCGATATCTTGGAGCATTTGCTTACGGCGATCGCCAAAACTAGGAGCTTTAATCGCAGCAGCACTTAAAACCCCTCTGGCTTTATTCACCACTAGAGTAGCTAGAGCTT
>JAAUYJ010175565.1_pt1 | contig 21586 bp, 18 predicted proteins | sample 7278031 | NCBI WGS metagenome assembly JAAUYJ01 (sample SAMN14350222, study PRJNA611818) | marine sediment metagenome | isolation source: surface marine sediment (1.8m) | place: French Polynesia: Moorea | collected 2018-08 | reverse complement strand
TCTGCTCAATCTGTTTTTGCATCCTTTTGTGCATTTATTTTCAAGTGCTGGGGTCCAACTACACCAAGAACCCCTTCTGCTACTTCAGGATCTCAAGATTGATGTCACAGAGTCCAAAAAACCCAATAATTTGCCAAAGTGTGCAAAAATGTCTTCCAAACAGTTCTGTTTTGTGCAAAATTACTTAAAAACCAGCAGTTTTTTCTATAATATATTTTTGGTTACGTAGAGAATAAGAATGTGGCATTTAATATACCTGGACGATGGACGACATAACCGTGTCCGCTCCCTTGAGGTAGAAGACCCTCTCCCCGGTCTGGTCGTCCTGCAGGATGATGCCCATGCGCTTGCTCTCCGAAGTGAAGGGGAAGGTCTGGAGTATGGTGTAGGAGAGGATGTCTCCCGTGGCCGGAGCCCGAAGCTTCATTGAGTGCAGGTCTCTGTCCACCAGGGTGAGCCCGACCTCCTCGGACCACTGCACCAGCGCCACCTCGTCCGGGCTGGCGGCCTGGTAGGTGACGGTGGAGGCGCGGTCGCCGCCGTCCCTGTTCCACCGGTCCGCCTCGCTGGCGGTGTCGTCCGCGTCGCCCTCGTACACGGGGGTCACGTTGTGGCAGAGCGTGATTGCCTTGACGGCCTCGGCCACCCGGGTGACCGCAGTGCGGCGGAGGCGGTGCTGGTGGGCGGCCTTGGACCCACCTCCGGAAGCTCCACCTCCATCCTGGTCGCTCTTGAGGCTCGTGAAGTAGTTCCTCAGGTTGTGGATGATCTCGTCGAAGGTGTCCGAGGAATAGGCGGCCGTGCCGAGGTGGAGCTTCTTGAAGACCATGTTGTTCTGGGTGAGGGTGCCGGTCTTGTCCGTCAGCAAGTAGCTGATCCTGCCCAGCTCCTCCGGGATGGTGGTGGAGCGCGCAACGGTCCCCGGGATCTCCTTGTCGATCATGATGCACCAGGAGAAGAAGACCTTGCCCACGTCGAGGTTGACGCGAAGGCTGATGGGGATGATGTAGGAGAAGAGAAGGACGAAGCGGAAGAGGTAGATGTACCAGGGTCCGTCGAAGCCCTTGAGGCACATCATGAGGAGCGAGAGGCCCATGGTGGCTGCGAATAGCACCTTGGTGATCTGGTTCAGCTCCAGGTCGATGAGCCCCACCTTGGACTTGGGGGTAGAGGTGTTCATGATGGCCCTGCACTCTGGCCCGGTGTACACCACCAGCCCTAGCGCGGTGCCGCTGGCCACGACGGTGTTGGCCCATAGGGTGTTTTCCACATTGAGGGGCTCCTCGGGGGCGTCGGCGTCGGCGGAGTGGTTGGAGATCTTGCCAATGAAGCTGTAGATGTCCTTCTGCGGCTTCTCCGCATAGGCCGAGACGTCGGCCATCGCTCCCATCAGCAGGTCCTCGTCCGCCTCCGCCTTCTGGGTCATGGTGACGGCCAGCTTGAGCTTCCAGTCGGTCTCTCCGTCCAGCTGGTCCGTGCGAACGAAGCAGGAGCCGGAATGCTCCGTCGTCCGAAGCAGAACCATGTCTGCCGGCACCCGGTGGCCCTTGTCCACGTAGACCAGGTCGCCCACCCGGATCTCCGAGCTGGCCACTGAGACGCGCCCGGCCCGAGTCAGCTTGGCATAGCGGGAGCTATTCACCTCCTTGTCGCGCTGGTACCTGAAGGAGTGCGAAAATCAATTACGTACGGTCGTAAAAAAGAGCAAATAAATCGTGTCTCGGGTTACCTCCTAAAGTCGTCGATTGCCTCCCTGATTAGGGTGACGGAGAGGACGAATCCGAGCGGGGCCCAGTACGTGTAGAGGAAGCCCACCCTCAGCTGCGGGATGAACTGGCTGCAAGCCATGATCAGGAAGAACAGGTTCAGGAAGAACTTGAACTGGTTGAACAGAACCTGAAATGGGGAACCAAATCGACGTGAAAGTACGGGTAGCATGAAAATTACTGGGTTTATCTTATAACTCACCAGCGGGACGAAGGTGAAGACGTTGTACTTCTGGTTTCGGATGACATTGGGCGGGAACTTCTGGACGCTCTCCCTCCCGATCCAGACTGTCCGAGAGGTGAACTCGCGCTTCCTGCAGCAGCACCATCGCCACCACGACCTGTTCCTGAAATGAAGATGTGGCACCATTAACCACACGAAAAATATATTAAAGTTGCAAACACAATTATATGTTCAATGTATTACGATCGCCGGTGTTCCCGTTCTTCCAGCAGCCACCGCTCCTCCCCCGACAATCCCTTCCTTCTACTAGACTCTCCCTCGGCAAGGGAGCTGCCCGAGGTGGACGCCTCTCCCGTGGGCACGGCCGCCCTCTTCTCCCTGGCCTCCCCGACGGAGGAGGAGCCGTCCTCGGCGTCCTCCCCGTCGTCCATCGGGTGCAGGGGGATCCGGTCGCCCTCCTTCCTCCTCCGCCGGGAGGAGGTGGAGGCGCGGCCGCCACCCCTGGAGTTGAGCGACTGGTACATGACGCGCGGGATGTCAGAAACCGCGGCGGAGGAGTGCACTGCGGCCAGCTCCGCCACGGTGAATCCGCCTCCGCCTCCGCCACCTGCGGCAGCACCAGAAGGTCCCGAGGCCATACAACACTTGAACTTTCAAAGATGGGGCCTGAAGGAGCTGGGATGGACAGCTTGGCGCAGTATTCACCGTCTCCCCTGATAAGTAACGATCGGGTTTCGAGAACAGGTGTTCCCACAGTCTAATAATAATATAGGGAGCGACGTCACTCCGCAGTAGCACAAGCACGGGACGACGACGATCGACGCTGGAGGGTCCCAGGAAAAAAAGAGGCTGAGTCGGGAATGCGGAGGTGGAGCGGGGTGCAGTAATGAGGCAGCAGCAAGGGATGACGGCGGGGGCAGGAAGGAGGATTGAGAAAGCCCCGAAGTGAGTCACGGCGGACGGCGACCCAACCGCCGTGTCCCCTGCTCTGCGGCGTGGTAGAGGAGAGAGGAGAGGCTGTGACGCCCACATACTGTACGTAAGTGCACACAGTTCTTGCAAATGTGTTTGCTCGCTATCTCTCCCCCTCTCTTTCCTAGCACACGCGGGCGTGCGTGCAGCACTCATTGACAAAGAGGACTCCTCTCTTCCTCTGCCCCCAGCCGGATTGCAGACAAATGGGCAACTTGACACATGCGGGAACAGGGGCCTCTTTTATCGGTCTCGGCACATGCCTGGAGCCAGTGGGTGGAGGGAAAAGGCCGGCGGGAAATTCGAGGTTAACACATGTGCAGCCATTTTGCAAAAGGACTTCGAAGTAGCAAATGAGCCGTTAAGCACTTGTTAATTCCTTGCTAAACACTTGATTTTTTCAATGTAAGGAAAGTTGACAATATTCGGTAACATACCTAAAGACACACATTTACATTGTTTGCACAGTGCATATCGCTTGCATGATTTATGCTTCTAGAGAAAAGCGCACCAGTCTTCTTGAGCGCAACTAAGGCTCTTGGCAAATGGGTCGAAAAAGATCCACTGAAAACTCCCAATTTAAGAGAACCTAGTTACGGGCAAAGTATGTACGCGATGAACTGTTCTTCCTCACCTGCTCCTGTCCCTCCTCCTGTTTGGGGCGGGGGGCCCGTCAAAGTCGTCCTCCATGGCGCGGTCGCCGCCGTCGGAGTCGTTGTCCCTCCCGGCGCCCCTGCCAAGGAGCCGCATGGACTCGTCCAGGGCGACGTCGTCGAGGTCCTCCTCAGAGTCCGAGTCCACCAGGTCGATGGACCTCAGCCGCAGCCCCGTCGTTGGCGGCCCCCTCACGCGCAGCTCCAAGGCCTCCTCCGAGTCAGACCCGAAGGGGCCTCGGGGCGAGGGCATCGGGGACAGGCACGGGGAAAACCATAGCACAGGTCGTCACCAAGTCCAACAACCACTTGACCTCCAAAAAATGAGAGCGGTGGGCGAAATGGACGAGTTGAACCCCGCGTTGACGCTGGAGAGGGTGAGGAAGTGCTCAAGGACGTGGACGAAGCGGACGAGAGAGATGTTGACGAGGGGGATCCGCCCACCCTTCTCCTTCTCCGCCGTCGGTTCCGCTTCAGTTCAGGCCTTCAGCTTCACCAACGAACGAAAAATAAATGCTGGAAAAAAATTGAAAGAAGGAAAAGGGGCCAAAAGGAGGAAAACAGCTGAGAGAAGACAAGAGAGGTTGCGTGAAAAGTCCTCAACTGAAGGTTGCGTCAAGATCTGCGCAAAGGAGGATGCGCGAGAACAGAAGGGGAAAAGCAGACGACTTTCTCCAATCTCAAGTCGAAGGCGGAAGGCCCTCAGCCTCAAGCCTCAAGCACAGTTCCCACAGTGAGCAAAGTCCAGCCTCTCCTCGTTAATGACTCCGTGCCCATGAGCTCCCCGTACTCCCCGGCGCGAGTTGGCGCAGACGCCGGCGTCGCCGCCGGTCTGGCGCCCCCGCCCCTGCGCCAGCGCGCCGCCTCCTCCGCCTACACGGAGGGCGCGTGCGATGCCTCCTCAGCCGCGGACGCCGCGGCGGCCGCGGCCGGAGGTGGCGCCATGGAGTGCAGCATCTACCAGAACTACTCTGCCTCCGAGGTGTTCGTGCAGGGCCTGGCCGGGATGGTGGACCAGCAGGACGTGGAGGCCATGATCAGGGCGCAGAAGAAGATGCTGCAGCGCTTCGAGAAGACCAACGAGATGCTGTCCAACTGCAACACCCTGTCCAGCACCAGGCTGGAGAGGGCCAGGAGGGACTTCAAGGCGCACACTGTCATGTCAGTGACCAATAAAACGCTTTCGTTCTGTCGCAACAGATTGCTTAATATACTTCTTCGTTTTCATGTCGCTCTTCCAGGGTGCTGGAGATGAAGAAGGATCTGGACTCGGTTCTGAAGCGGATAGCTGCTGTCAAGCAGAAAATAGCCGCCCAGAATCCGGATGCGTTCAGAGGTATCCTTTTTTTGTTCAATGAAATCGTCTAAGTTTACAGATTTTTGAAAAATCGTTCATACTATTCTAGCATCTGGGGGCAGCAGTGGACCTCTTCCTGAAGAGGACGACGAATACGACGAGGCCATCAAGGAAAAGAGGCGGCAAGAGCTGCAACAGGAGCACACTCAGCGGCAACACCACCAAAGACAAGAGAGCTCGGATTCGCAAAAATCACCCAAGCCTCCTCCTGACCCGTCGTAAAAGGAGGCCGCGTACGTGGCATTACACTCGAAAAGCAAATTCATCAGTCATACCACACCTGATTTATTGTCAAACCACCGTCGCTTTTGCCAAATGTAGTAAACAGCTTATTATGCAGACATTTTAATTTTTTTTCTCCTTCGCGACCTCGCCTCAGATCGGCCCTCCGTATCGGATCCTTTCATCCAGCGCGTACCGCTGCGGCGGCGGCGGCGGCGGGCGAATGAGGTTTTCGAAGTCCTGACGCAGTTGCTCTATCTCGTCCTTCTTCGCGAAGTAGAGCCTGGTTGGAAAAAGTTGTTAGGCGAAGTAGTTATAGATTTGAAGAAAGTTGCTCACCATTCCATGAACTCGAGGAGGGCTCTGAAGCCTCTCCTCTCCTCCTCCATGAGATCGTCTGGGGGGTCGAAGAGAACGAGGGAGACCTCAAACCGCCTGTAGCTGTAAAAATATTCCTCGTTCAGACCAAAAGTTGGTTTTTTTATCGCAAAGAAAACTCACATGACTGCTTTCCTGCACTCCTTGAAGTAGTCTCTGGGGTTTAGGTGAAACGAGCAGAGGCCGCCCCTCAAGAAGCTTGCCACCAGGCTGATGATAACGTGTGGGACACTGGAAGATACGAGTGCATAATAAAATGAGGCGAAAATGTAAAATTCACCTCTCAAACAAGTGCACACCTCTCCCTGGCCAATATGAGTCTCTTCATCAGTTTCTCGGCCTCCTTCACCTCAGACTCCCTGGGAAAGAGCTCCGACGCCTGCATGGGCTTGCGCTTCGCGTCGGCGATCCTGGGGACGCTGAGGAATGTTCGTTTTTTTTAAAACAAACAGTAAATAAAGCGAAGAAGCATTCGAAAATGACTATGGTGAACTTACTATGGACGTACGACTGCTCTCAGTGCGAGGAACTTGAGGGGCTCCACCTCGCCTCTGCTTTTGTGCGACGGATCAGCCATTCTTACCGCGAAGACAAACAACACTTCAAAACTTAAACGACAAGCGGACTTCCTCCTTCTATTAGCTCACTATACGAACTAACTAAAAAAATGTATATCTCTGTCTCCGAAACGATTGACTAGCACTTCGAAGAACTTTCGCTCGCGATAAGATTTTCCAAACTTGGACTAGGCACTCTTTGGGAATTTCAACTTTCTCTCTGTCGTTTCTTTATTGCAGTAATCATTACATAAAAAGTCTACCAGCATGTTCAGGTACTAAGCGGCAGGGGGGATATCGGTTAAAATGAGTCTACATACTCTACACAGTACTTTAAAAAGAGAGCGTGGGTGAGGGAGTTTTCTTTGTGTGTACGCAGCGTAGATCCCCCCTCCCAGAAAAGTATCACTTTGCCTTATCTTGGAAATTGGAAGATTTCCGGAGACGGTTGCTCCTTGACCACAGCGTCGGAGCGTTCCTTTGCAGAATATCACTACGAATAGTATTCAGACAGCAGTGTTGCAGTAGTTAAAAATAGAATCGCGAATATTTCCGTTTTTGATCATGGTATTTCTTCTGACTTGCTCTTCCGCCCCGCCTCCGCCGCTTCCAACGCCTCTTCCGTCCGGTGGGCCTTGATGACAAAAATCTTTTTCTGATACTCTCCCCCTCCTCCTCCAGAAGACTCTCTTCTGCAAATAGAATTCAATAAAAATTTCCTATTTTAGTTGAATTCAAAAGATTATACCTGGAAGAGCAGGGGTCAGCTAGTCCGGAGAGGTCGGAAGGGTCGATGACGCGTTTCGTCCGACGGCGACACCTCCTTAAGGAGACAAAAGAAAATCGAATACGTCATATGAAGCTTTCAATCATCTCTTTTGAACAGCAATTCTACTCTTACGCACCTGGTAAGGTAGCAAGGATAGCAGAGCGGCAGGCAGCACACGATGAAGAGCATCTTCCAGATCCCGTCCAGGCACCCTCCAGACTCCCCCAGGTTGAACCATGACCTCGGGCACAGGTCCACCTGGAAGTCCTCAGGGTCCTGCGCGGAGCAGCACAGGATCTTTGGCGGGTTCTCCCTCTGCCTGGCGTCGCGCGCGGCGGCGGCCTCCGCCGCCTCCTTGTCTAAGGAGGTCTCCAAGGTCAGGCTGGTGGTGGCGGTGGCGCGGTGGGAGCCGCTGCCGCTAAAGAGGAAAGATGGAGCGAAACAGCAGTTTCAAGGATTACTCCCTTTCATACGATTTCGCCGTTTTCATTATGCAGATACACAAAGGGACAAAATCTTGTCTGGCTTCCCCTTCAAGTCTGTTGCTGTGAGGAAAAGGGAGGAAAGGAAATGGAGGAAATGGAGAAATAGACAGCTATAATAAAGTAGAGTGCACCCGTGGCTGAATCCATTGCGGCAGTTTCCGAAGAAGGACAAAAAGTGCACTTTCCTTCTTCCTCGTCCTCCTCCGTTTTATAGCCCTGGCTTGCTGTCCTTTCGGCTTTACAGCCCTCGGGCACGAATATGCACCACTTGATGGACGGACGGAGGAGGACGCCGAATAATAGGCGGAGGAGAGCCACAAGTGGCGAGAATATAAACGGTACATAAGAATAAGAATAACTGACGCCAAAAGTTAATGATTTGCCTTTCTCCGGCATTGCATTGCGGCGTACAAAGTCAGTAGGGGCGACTATACGCAGCAAAATAAGAGCAAGAGCGAAAACCCCTTTAAGGACACCGCAAAAAAACCGTCCGTGACCTTGGCAAGGAAAAATAGAAAGGTGTTTAGGGCCGCAGTTCCTCGTGCCCTTTCCTTTCCTTTTTTGCTCACAGCCTTTTTTTTCTTACGCAGAGGCAGAGTTTTGTACATGCAAACAACCGCTCCTCTTCTACTGTATTTCTTTTTTTTTCGCGGCGAAGGTCGGGGGATCCGATTGCGTCCTTTTTCTGGCCGTCCGACAGAATTGTACTCTCTCTCTCTCGTTCCCGAGCCTCAAATGAGATTACTTGTGGGCGTGGCTAGAATGGACGAAGGAGAGGAGCCTGGAGCCCCCCTTTTCTTGAATTAAGTGGGAAAGTGGGTGACGTGACGTCTCACTTTTTCGAATTGACGGCATAGCCTCTAGACAGCGCCCTTTTCCGAGAAAGAAAATGTCCTCTAGGTTCCCTTCCATTTGACATGTGACACAAATTGAAATGCCGAAGCGACATTCAACGATGTGTCTGAAATGCTTTTGTCTAATGCCTGCATTTATATAATTATCTAAACTGTGACTACAGGCTACTGCTAGCCCAATATTTTTTTTTGCAAATCAAGAGAAATCTTTTTTCGTTTTCTCACCTCGACGCCGAGAAGGCGCTGTCCCTGCTGGATAGGGTCAGACTTCTCTCGAGGAAGTAGGTGTCCTCCTACAACAGCAAGGCAGTAAGGTAAACAAGTAATCTGAGCCTGACATACAGTATTTGCAAAAAATATATTGTAATTACATGCAGCCTCTTTAATCGCTGTTGTCGCCTGGCCGCCGCTGCCGCCGCCGCTGCAGACGACGATGGCAGGTCGCCGTTTGGGAAGACTGCGGTGCCGTTGAGGTCAGAGAAGTTGAAGGGAGTGGTGACGCCGCCGCTGCCGTCGCCCGCCGCCGCGTTTCCTGTCGGGGAGGAGGGACAGCTAAAGTACTGCGCTTCGATCCCCTCGTCGTCGAACGAGATTTGTCGGTGGAGGGGCCGGTACATTTTGACATGGTGGTGGCTCTTGCACTCTCGCGACTACTGTATGCAGCGGTATCGGGGCTGCTATCATGCGGGTTTCTTATACTGCTTCCGGAAAGGGGGAGTGCGCGCAACCGCCAAAAGAAATGGGACAAAAAAGGGTAGCAAAAATAAGCCTTTGTGATTTGTCAATACGTGTCAAAGGAGGGCACGACGACGATGAGCAACAAAAATATGATGCGTAGAGTTGAAAGCCGGTCCTGATTATCAATATACTACAGATGATACAGTTGCAAAAGCTACACCAACAGTTTGTAGCAATAGCAGCAGTATACAGCAGCAGCAGTAGCAGCAACTACAGCACCAGCCTCAATTACCATCCTCCGGTCCGCTCTCCGCGTCTGCCCACTCCTCCTCCTCCTCCTCCTGCTCGCCCTGCCTGTCCTCGCTGATGGTTCCGATGATGTACGTGTTGTACTCCCTGATCGGCGGCGCGGAAACCGAGGGCGCCAGACCCGCCTTCCTTCCTCGTGATCCTCTCCGCGTCCCCCCGATCTTTCTCTCGACCTCGCCGCGGACGGGCGCGGGCGCGGTGGCCACGGAGCCATTGCTCATAGTTTTTCCTCGGTTAAACACCTCGCTACGGAAGGGCCCCTTCTCCTTCTCTGTCCGGTAATATTTTGTCCTCTTCCCTCTTCACATTCCGATCCTTTTGATGTTTCTTCTTCTTTTTCTCTCTAGCACCTTCAAGTCAGACTGAAGAGGCCCTTGACGACCTACTGAGGCGCCTGCTATTCGCACTTTCGCAGGACTGGTAGTCGATAGGTGGGAGGAATTTTTGCCACAGCTGGGAGCGGTGTCCAGTTTCAACCTTGCTTACTCGTCCCCTCGCTCATTGGACCTGGAAAAAATAATGACTAATATTTAGGACGCTAATGAATGGCACATGTTTCCGTTGTGTAACTTACGGCGCATGCAAAGAATATGTTTGAGGACGCTTTACGTTTGCCGGCATGTATCGATTTCATCGGTCGGTATATTGCAATGCAAAGGTCTGTACAGTAGAAGCGAAAAGTCGCCACCGGACTGTGGTAAAAAAAGTCTCTTTGCAACACTCGCCTCGCAGTGGTTGGGCCGGTTTTATTTCCTTTCTCTTGATGCGGCAGGAACTACTTTATGACTTTGGTGTGTCACGAAGTTATATTTGCGCAAAAAGCGAACTTTGCAAAAAGATGCATTACTTGCTTTCCCCCTAAATACAGCATTCAGTGTTACAGTTACAGTTATAATACGCCCACCCATTACACAACTATCTCTGATACTGCTCAGCAGAATTACTTTCTGTGCATACTGTACATGGAAAATACATTAGCTTTCTTTAGCGATATGTCGGACACAGGAAGAAGCTCGAACTTACACATGTCTTCCTATGTCATACACACCTGCTGTGATGTCCTAAGAGAAAGGAGAAGGGCGATGCTTTCCACTTTGGAGCTGGAGGAAGAAGGAAGCGCGAAGAGACAAAACACAGGATGTGTGTGTTTTCTTTGCCTGCTGCATTGGGGATATCACTTCTCTCCGGTCTGTCTGTACGTTTGCAGGGGCAGCCTCTCCTTCATGCGTTCACACTTGTGCAACCGTCCAAAGAGATGCGATATGCAAAAAATCTCCGTCTTCGTCAGGCGTAAAATAATATTGGAAGCTGTTCCTCCCGGTTCGCCTCGTCCAAAACTGTCAGAAAAGGGCGACGGCGAGTCACGACTGCACCGCCGTTGCCAACACAGGTAGCTTGCGTTCCTCTTCCTCCTCCTGGAACGACCTCTCGTCTTCTCCGCCGTGGGATGTTCCAAAAAGCACCGCAAAGCCCTCCTCCACTCACATCCACAGGCGCGCACAGACGGACACACATGCAGGCAGCGCCTCCGCCTACTTGAAAACTTCTCGCGTTCCTCCTCCTCCTCCTCCTCGCCCGCGGAGCGAGCTGGCTCGACTGAAGGAACACATATCGGGGAAGACTCGTTCTCGGCAAATGCTACACAAAAGAAGGCGGAGGCGGAGGCGGAGGGAGAGAGGAGGCCTTGGAAGCACAGACCGGACAGAGAGATGTGTGAAGAGAGGACAGAGAAAGAACAAACGGGGCGACCTGCCAAAAAAACAGGCCCGGTGATGTGTCACCAATGTTCGATCGCATCATCGCCCGGAGCATTGTTAAGATGTCGCGGCTCATTGTTCGCTAACGAATGAACGCCGTCTCTCGTTCTCCCAAGCCTGTCGTCTAGGGCACAAAGAGGGGAAAGGAGTTGTTGCCGGGACGGACGTGTTAAAAGAGCAAGGCGGGGAGGAGGAGAATGCCAGAAAATTATGCTCTTTCTCTTTCCTCCTTCACCCTCCTCTCCTCTGGCAAAGTGAAGTGCCGAGACGGCTGGGAGAGAGCTTGATCGCCACTCCTAGTTTTTTTACTACTTTAGCTGGGCGACTTCTCTCGTCCGTCCGGCCTCTTGCCTTCCGTAGTACCGTCGGTGCGACTGCGCGGCCAGATCGAGTTTGCAGAGCTACAGTACAGCAAAACTGCTCTCCCTACTCCCAGCAGGCCCAGTACTTGCACATTGGCTGGGCACTGGAGTTTCTTCTCTTTTAGCCCGGGCGGGTGGCCGCGTCACACTCGGATGCATTCATTTCCTCCCCCTTCCACTTTTCCTTCTCGATTTACGCAATCCACCTCCGCCCCCCTCGATCGGATCGAGAGAAAGAGCGGCGGTTCGGAGAAGTATCTGGATCGGAGAATCGGCATCGCAGAGATCGGATAGGAATCGATAGCTGGACTCGGGATTAATTTCGCACTAGAATAGATGGATCGTGTCCGGGAGGAGGCACGGAGGAAAAGCTCCCTGTCACAAGTTTCCAAACACAGCGATGATGACGCACGGCGGAATGGGTTTTTAGGGGGACACGATTTATATTATTTTCTTCAATTCATGCGAACACTGTCTCCCCTTAAATAGCTTCCTTCTTGTGTGTAAACCCTGTTATCTGCGCGGGCGGGAGGGCGGCTCGATATTCTTCCGACAAAAATACAGTACAATTTCTTTATCATCCTTCCGTGGGTATTGAGAAAAAGGCGCAGAGTTTGCTACAACGAAGGGGGGATCGAGAGAGACAGAGACACCGCAAATGTTCTTGAGGGAAAACTACAGAAGGCTCTTCTTCGTCCCCTCCATTTTCCGAACGAAAGGTTACTGCTGCAGATACTGCGTTGGTGCACATATTTAAAAGTTCCCCGTGGCGCCTCCTCCTCCTCCCATGGGGAAGAAAGGGCGGGAAAAGAGAGTGAGGCTGGGGCAGGAGGTGGTTAGGGATCGAGTAAAGGCCTTCTCCTGCCCTGCCTGGCGTTTTCCAGCGGACCCGCCAATCTCCACCATACTTGGTGCATCGTACACTTTTCTCTCTTTTCTTCTTCCGAAAGTTTTTCCACAGGTTGTTGTCACGAGAGAGAGAATGCCATCTTCACGTAAATCACAAGGTGTTGCTTCTTCTTTCTTCTTCTTCTTTTTCTCCTCCTCCATTCCTTTCCGGAGCTGCTCCTCCAAGCAAAAACATATTTTCCGCTTCGGTCCTCATCCTTTTATTCGGTGCAGACCTTTTTGGCCGGAGGTGGCCCGCCCTCGTCCTCCTTGGACTCTGAATCGGAGGCCTTCTTCTCCTCGTCTTCCTCCTCCGCGGGCCTCTTCGTCCCGGAAGAAGGCGCCTCCTCATTGCTCGAGGACTCCGCCACCGTCTTGAGCTCCCCATTGAAGTTTTTGAACCGGACGATGACAGCCGTCATGTTGTCGCAACCGGTGCCGTCGCCCATAGTGTCGGGCGCCAGGCAGTGCTCGAAGAGCTATGAAAAATATCAATAGAACATCAACTCTGACACGACTGGTATAAACGCAAGGACGCTGGCTAGTTAGTAATACCGGTACGTACCTCCTCGCAAATATTGGACATGACTTCCTCCCCCTTCTGGAGCCTCTCCGTGATGAAGTTTACAACTTCCTGGCTGGACATGGAGTTCCAGATGCCGTCGCAGGCCAGGATCATGAAGGGGTCGGTGGCCGGGTCGATGTCCAGCGTCTTGACGTCCGGCACCGGCGAGATCATCTGCTCCGTCAACGGCAGGGTCTTGTTGGTCTTGTAGGCGTGGTCGCCCAGCGCCCTCGACAGATTAAGGCCTCCGTTGACCCGCCCGTCAAGCGTCACCTTGCCGCCGGCCTTCTTGATCCGCTCCATCTCCGGCGCGTCCTCAGGCTTGTGGTCGAAGGACATGTCCACGGCGCGACCGTCGCGGCAAACCACGCAGCGGGAGTCGCCGGCGTTTGCCACGAAGAGCCGGTCGCCGCGCACCAGGGCCACCACGGCCGTGCAGCCAGAGTCGTTCCCTGGTTCCTCGTTGAAGTCGCCGCCAATGAAGCCTTCCCCGTCGTCCTCTATATCGTCCTCCTCCTCTTCGTCCTCGTCGGTATCACTCTCGTCGGCGATCCCCACCTCCACCTCCTCGTCACCTTCGTCGTCGTCATCGTCCGTGCTGGACTCAGCGCCGGCCTGCTCGAAGTTCTCGTCGTCATCGTCGCTGTCCTCGTCCAGCTCCTCCTCCTCGTTGAGCATGTTGGCATACAATTCCTTGGCGCTCCTGGACTGCCGCTTAGGCTGCGCGGGCTCGGCAGGCTCTTCCTCCTCCTGCTCCTCTTCTTCGCTGCTCTTTTTGGAGACAATAAGGTTGCTCTTTCCCTTTCCCTTCCCCTTTCCTTTGCCCTTGCCCTTGCCTGCAGAGGCTGCCTGAGCGCCCCCTTCCTCCTTGGCCTCCTCCGCCTTATCCTTTTCACCGTTCACGTGTCCATTCACCACCTTCCCCCCTTCGCTCTCGGCGCCTTCCTCCTTCTTCACCTCCTCCGACTTGGGCTTGAGGCCGTTCGTCCCGTCACAACCGTTCTTTTCTGCTCCGGCTCCTGCGCCGTTGCTCTCAGGTACTTTGATGGACTTCTCACCCTCCGACGACTCCTTCTTCACGTCTTTCTTGTCGTCCGTGCCTTCTCCCTCCACGTCCGGGAATCGGATGTGCTGGTTGGATTTCTCGCCGCTGCCTCCCTCCTCCTTCTTGGCCCTCAGGAAGGGCGAGATGGGCTTCCTGCCGGACCCAGACCCGGAGGACATCCCGCTGCCGCCCTCCCCGAGCTGCGCCACCCTGGGGTGCTTGGCAGCCACGGGCTCGGCGCCGCTGCCGGCGTACTGCGCCGAGATGACCTCCTCGATGGGGGTGGTGGCGTCCTTGCACAGGTCGTCCAGCTCGCTCGGGTCGTGCTCGTCCTCGTCCGCCCCGCCGACGCCGCCAGCCTTGGCCACGAGAGACCCGGCGATGGCCTTGAGCTCCTCCACCACCTCGCGGTCCACGATGGTTTGGTCAAAGGCCACGAAAGACTCAACCAGGGACTAGAAAGTGGATTGAGCATGGAATGAGTAATGAGCTAACAAATCCCTTGAGTCACCAACTACAGACCTTTTCAATGTCGCCCTTCTTGTACATCTCGTGGCTCTTGATAAAGTCTGGCAGCTTCTTTGATGCGTACGCCGCCACCTCATGCCCGCCGTGGCCGTCGTACACGGCGAAGAAGCTGGAGGCGTCGCCGTAGTCCAGGATGGCGTTGTGCGCGTCCTGAAACAAACAACTACGAATGAGAGCGCCTGGGCATGCCTCCTTGTGGCACATGGCTCACCTCCTGGCTGACCCTCCATCCCTGCATGGATGAGGACCCCGCGTGGAACCTGTTGTCCTCCAGCGTCTCCGAGTGCTTGTCCGTCAGCGGCTCAGACAGGTACGCGCCCATCTTGGCGGGCGGAGAAACGGGGACGGGGGCGGAGGGACAACCCACAGGCTCTCAAAGAAGGAATGTAGGACGACGTTGCCGAATGTGCCGTGGTTGTCTCCGTCGCCGTTGTTGCCGTTGTTGCCGTCTTTCTCGCTCTTGTTGTCGACTTGTCGTGGCCGTGGCCGCCGTCGCGCAACGTGCTTTTTCGCTTCTCGAGGCAAGAGTTGCCAGGTTGGCTTGGATGAGTGAGTCACATTTTAGTGCAAGACGTTGTTAAACTAATGAAAGTAAATAAGTCAATAGCCGATCTTTAACTTACTATAAGCCTTTACAGATTAGTCAACTCCCCACCAGTTCAAAAGAGCTGTTAATGCCCAAAACATAAATATCACGCAACACTGCTTAACTCGGCGATTTTCCTTTTTGAGGCAGCTGCGGTGTGTGACCAGTATGAGGAAAATATCCAAAAACGGGAAAAAAAAGTCTGAATTTTTATTTTACAAACATTATTCGACAAATTTTCAATGGGGGTTTAATCTAATTCAATACACAATAATGGGATCGAATAGTCTTTCTTTTTTCCGGAAAAAAGGCGTCTGGTTCTATAAATACCGGTCGAAAACATGGTCATTCACTGTTGTTGTTTCGTTTCTGGTATCTCTTCCGCTTGAAACTTTCGTTCTCTTCGCGCCATCGCATCGCTGCATCGAGCCTGATTCGCCTTCGCCCTTCGCCGAAATCCAGGGAAACCGCTCCTCTGAAGAATATGGATTAAAGCTAGCAGAGCAGAGCTGAGCATTATTATAGCAACCAATAATTACACATTTACACTTTGCGAGTCAAAAGTGACTCTTATTACATATCGAATAAAGATAATACAGTGTTCAACACTTAAATCCATTGAACAATTTCTGTTTTCTTCATTTCCCCCCCCCCCAAGTAATGTCTTCTGCATGTTTAACACTAAGAGTAAGAGGCTAAGGTTTTTTAACAACATGGATCAAACAATTTGTTTGCAGATAGCCATCAAAGTACGGAAAGAGAAAAAATGGCTTTGGTAAGTCAAAATTTTATTAGTTTCTTTTTCAAATAAATCAACAATGAGAAGAGCTCAAAAATAACAAAAAGTAAAACAATTATTGATATTTGCACATTGTAAAAGAACTTAATATACTGGTTAAGACTTTAGATGCGTCATTGTGATTTTCTGATTCTTTTTACTGTACTTGAAATAACTTAAACGAGTAATTAGTAAACTGGACCCAGTTACATGCTTGTCTAGTTATTTAAGTTTCAAAGCTAACTAGGAGAGGATAAACCTTGTTCCGTGAAAGCAAAAAAATGGTCATTTGAAGAAGACTATTTCTAGCAAATTTTCCTACCCGAAATAGCTATTGCTTGGTAGACTTCCTGCCTGTTGAAGTCCCTTCTCCCTCCGACTCCGTGTTTGCATGGTGGGAAGCGTTCTTTGGGTCCGCCTCCGCTCTCCTCCGCCTCCGCCTCCTCCCTCGGACAAAGCCCCGCTCAAGGCGGAGAGGCGGAAGGGGCAGCAAGGGCGGATGGGCAGGCGGGGGCAGAAGGGGGAAAGGGGCTGGGCAATGGGGGAAAGGAGAGAAAAGTACAAAGAAAGAAGAAAGGAAGAAAGAGGAGACGAGGCCATCCGGTCCTCCGGGTCCAACCAAATAAACCCCGAGTACCGGACTGCAGGACCGGAGTCCAATAGGGAAGGTCCCCGTCATGGTGGCTCCGCAGGAGTCGTGCCCGGTGTGCCGGGCCAGGGTGGCCCCGGACCTCTACCCCGGCCACCTGGCCTCCCACTCCAAGGACGAGATCGTGGCGGCGCTCGTGGGCGGACAGGGGCCAGGGTCGGGGGCGGCGGTCCCCATGCCGCCCAGGGCCGCCGCCGTTTTTCCGTCTGCGGGGCCCTTCCTGGCCGCGGCCGCCGCGGCTCCCGCCGCACAGCGCCTGAGGCCGCCGGCGCCCACACAGGGACCGACGGCACCTCTCTCCCTGCCGATCCTCCAGGCCGCCGCCGGCGGCTCCGGTCCTTCCCAGCCCTCTCAGCCCCAGCAGCAGCCTCCCGCCGTGGTGCCCCCGCTCTTCATGCCGCAGATGATGGGGATGATGCAGGTCATGTCCTCCCCGTGCCTCATCCCGCAGCCCAACGGCCCTCCCCTCCTGGTCAACATGCCCAGCTACGTGTACCCCAACATGGCCGCGGCGAATCTCCTCAACCCGGGAATGGGCAGCCTGCTGGCGGCTGCGGCGGCGTCCTCTTCAAGCAACGTGCAGGCATCCGGAATTGCCTCCCCCGGGGCAGCCATATTGTCAGGTTCCCAAGCTCCGGGCCTTCCTTCAGCGCCCGTAACATCAGCAGCTTCAAATATGCGAGCTGCCCCGACGCTGGTCCTTCCCACGGCAACCCCGAGGGGAGCCCCTTCCTTGTCCTCGCCTAGACGCACGAACGTCCCTCCAACTGCGAGGCAAACAGGCCCTCCTGTGGTCAGCCTCTCGGACGACGAGATGACATCCCAGGAACCAACGGGGGGACCGCAAGCCAAAGACCTAAGCACCCGTAAGCAAGAAAAGTCCAGTCCCAGGAGGCCGACGGTGCCAGCCACCGCTGCTTCAGCAATAGCACCGCCTTCTCCCGTTCCGGGCCCAAGCAGAAGCAGAAAGGCGTCAGGCCCCATGAAACTCAAAATCAAGAACAGGAATCGAGAAGCCCCAACCTCCTCGGGCTCCGACACTGCGCAGAGGACTTCCACGGTGCAGGACACCCTTCTGTCAGAGACCTCCGCTGACCGGGATCACCAGAACCCACTCTTGTCCGCGTCGAGCGAGACGGCAGAGCCTTCAGCGAGCACTTCCGCCTCCTGCGCAGATGCCAAACCATGTGGCAGCAACAGTGGCGCTGCCGACGGGAGCAGAGACGGGGCTTCGTCGAGCAGCGGGGCCTTTGGCTTCACGCAATATGCCGAAGATAGTCCGTACCCAGCCGCTTCCCTAAACTTCCCATCGATGCTGCTGGAGCCCCAGGCTGGAACTTCGTCTTCATCACCCGGAGCGAAACAGCAATCTTCGTCCACCAGCAGCTTCGTCAAGGAGGCAAAAGCCTCGTCATCCTCTCCCAAGAAAGAATCTAGTGGCAGCAAAGTGTGCACTGTGCAGACCGTTGGAGACCTTCAAGATGCCCTCAAATCGGAAGAGGACGTCCAAATCGTTGTTCCCAACGAGCTGCTAGAGACGACGGAGTTCAAGTCCTTCCTATCCGGGCTAAACTCCTTCCCCCTGCACGAGGCCCCTGTATCTTCGCCTGTCCAGCCTGCTTCGGCTTCTCCCACGGCTTCAGATCCCGGGGAGGGGACCAGCTCGGGGAGCGTCGTGGTCAGAGTGCCTCCCAACACCCCCAACACGACCAGGCCTCCGTCAGCGGCCGCAGCAGAGGCCCCCGCCGACGAAAAGGTAGAGGAATTCGAGCCCAAGTCGCCTCAGCCGTGCAGCAGCAGGGACGTCTCCACCCACCAGAGCCCAGTCAAGAATCCCAGCTCCATCCTCCCTGACGAGGTTGAGTCCGACGACGACATCACCCTGCAGGACCTGGTGGCCCTTGAGACCATGGAGGACGCCGACGTTTGCGAGGACGACGAGGACGACCAGTTCTTCACCCTCAGCACCAGCACTAACCCTTTGGAGCCCTTCATGAACTCCATCCTGCAGGCTCCGGACAACGGAGGTTTTTCCTGTGACAGGTGCGGCCTGCACTTCGCCTCCATCCTGGAGTTTAGAGAGCACAACAGGGAGGTGTGCCAGCCGCAGCCGCCGCAGGCCACCAAGAAGGGGAAGAAGAGCACCTCCAAGAGACATAAGGCCAAGAATAGCTCAGCCAGGGCTCTTCCGCAGACCGCTCTTGCTCCGCCTCCGCCTCCTCCGGCGGCAGCGGACGACAACGCCAAAATGGAAGTAGACGAAGATGAGGAAGGCGAAGACCAGTCGATGAGGCCAATTAAGCTGGAGCCAGAGGTCAAATCCGAGCTGTTGGACTCCAACTCCCAGCCTGTTCTGGGAGGCCTTGGCGGACAGGACGGCAAGGAGCCTGGCCATTGGAAGTGCAACCAGTGCAGGGCGGTCTTCGAGAACGGGCCCCAACTGCTGGAGCACCTGGACCAGGTGCGCAACGCGGAGCACAACTGCCCGGCCTGCCACCTCATCTTCGACGACCGCAAGCTTCTACTTCTGCACCGCCGCAAGTTCCACCCCGCGACCGGGGCCGCCGCCAGCGCAACCGCCACCAAGATCAAGTCCGAGCCCCCGCCGACGGCCCTCGAGGACGTGATGCCAAACGAAAACGGGGAATTTGTCTGCGACAAGTGCGACCGTGCCTTCAAGGACAGGGACCTGCTGGGCAAGCACATGGCCTGCCACGACGAGGAGCGCCCCTTCGAGTGCCTCGAGTGCGGCAAGAAATTCTCCAAGGCTTCGCTGCTCAGGGACCACCGCAGGAGGCACTTCGAGGTGGGGCAGTTCGAGTGCGGATACTGCCACAAGAGGTTCTACACGCCCAACAAGCTGAGGGAGCACGTCAGGATCCACACTGGGGAGGCGCCGCTCTCCTGCAACATCTGCGGGAAGACCTTCAAGAGACACAGCAACCTATCAGAGCACAAGAGGATCCACCAGGTAAGGGTTTAATTTACTGAATCTTGCTGCTATTGATTTACTATTGGTTTTGTTTCGTTCTTTCCAGGAGAATCGCCCGGTGAAGCCTCCGAAGGAGCTATTCTGCCACTGCGGCAAGGTTTTCAAGACCCAGCGAGACCTGGACTGGCACAAGGAGGGCGAGCACGACCGTCAGCCAAAGAAGTGCACCTACTGCGGGGAGGTCTTCGTCCACGGCTCCAGCCTCACCCGGCACATCAGGCTGAAGCACGAGTCCAACTTCCTGCCCACCGACAAGAAGAAGTCGCTGTACGCCAAGTGCCCGATATGCGCCCAGACCTTTTACAAGACGAGCATCAACAAGCACATCCGCATCAAGCACCAGGGCCAGAAGCCATACAACTGCGACGTCTGCTCCGCCTCCTTCGTCACCAAGTGCAACCTGCTGAACCACCAGTGGCAGCACCGGAACGCGCGCTCGCGCCCCTTCAAGTGCCAGCTCTGCTCCAAGGCCTACCTGAGGCAGGCGCTCCTGGACGCCCACATGAGATCGCACCGCGGCGTCAAGCCCTTCGTCTGCAACGAGTGCGGGCTGCAGTTCGCCAACAAGTCCAACTGGCAGCGACACGTGGCAGAGCACTCGGGAGCAAGGAACTACGAGTGCCCGCACTGCCACAAGCGGTTCTCCAGGGGCTACTACCTGACCGACCACCTGAAGGTACGTTAATTATTGGGAAATCAATTGTCTGACAACTGTTTATAAAATCAAAATATTTTTGTCTCCGTTTCAGGTTCACACCGGCGAGAAGCCGTACGCGTGCAACATCTGCGGCAAGCTGGCCGCCACCCGCAGCAACTACAACTCCCACATGCGGACGCACATCACCAGGGAGCCGGTCAACTCCGAAGTGTAGAAAAGGAAAACAAGAACGCATCCTGGTTTTTTTATTTATCCAATCACTAGGTCTCATTTCTCTTTGTGCCTCCATATGTAGTGAAAATATCACCCTTTGCTTCATGCTGATGGGAGAAGCTTTAAGTCTTCTTTCCCATTTTCATGCCGTGTTTTTCGTTACGACTGCTATACAACACTGCGACACAATCAAGTCGCCCCCCCCCCAATGAAGTTATGTTATCTTTTTTGTGAAAACTGTTTCCATATATCGTTCAGTTTAAGACGATCTTCCCACCTTAGGAACATTATTTGTACACATGAGTGCACCAGCACTAGCAACAATCGTTGTTAACAATCTCCGTTCTGAATAAATCCATATGAATGTCATATGCAAACAGCACTCCATTCCTTGCTGGTCTACTTCTCTATTTTTTACTTCTCGCGGAATTCAATGTACTGCATCTAAGCGAGAACGAAACCCCATGCAATGCTACACCAACTACCTGTTGCTGCCTCGATCCCCCCCCTTTCCGTCTCCCTGGGTGGTCGGTAGGTCGGTGTTCTAACTGTGCCAGCAGATGAGGGAGAGGTGAGAGGTCCCCTCCTCCGCCGGCCCCCGTCGCCAAGACGACGGTCGGAAAGGCGAGGGAAAAGAGGACTACCGTTGCAGTGCTCCCTCAACAGGCCCAGGCGAAAGATTCACCGCAGATCGTCGTCATGGAAACTCCCCTAAATGGTTACGGGAGCCGGGGTTTGACTGCAAACATTCAGATTGTGGTAATTTCCGACTTGCGTTGTTGATTTGACCTCCACCCCTTTCCACTCCCTCCCCGCGAGGCTCTTCCTCCGACTCAGCCCTCCTTTCTCCCTCGATCCTCTCCGCCGTCGCATCACGTCAGAGAGAATTCTATTCGTAGAAAAAAAGGCCAAGCGAGGGAAAGACCCCTCTCTCCTTCCTCCGCCGCCCTCACTTCCGCAGTTCCCCTGCGACGACCGCTATAGCCGAGAGAGAGGGCCGCTCCGTATCTACTATTCTCGTCGGAAAAAGGTAAGAATGGCTGCGCCTAAAAACCAACAGTTTGTTGCAAAAACTGAGATCCCGTATGAGAATGCGCATTTTCTACAGTACCATTTGGTTAAGCATAACCAAACGATCACTACCTTTGAAGAAAACTAAGGTGACCTCTCGCGTGAGAAAAGGATATGATCTTCTCCCCCCCCCCATCGGAAAAGTGATTAGAACACGAGAATAAAGGGAGAATGGGGGACGAAAAAGTTAAAAGAACGAGGGTACATAAGCGTCAAAGTCTTTAGTCGGAGGGATTATATCGGGGGTCTCCGCCATCTTGTACGTTCCGTGTATATAACTTGCCCTTGGCTTAGGTAGTCGGCGATCACC
>JAAUYJ010214208.1_pt1 | contig 21605 bp, 24 predicted proteins | sample 7278031 | NCBI WGS metagenome assembly JAAUYJ01 (sample SAMN14350222, study PRJNA611818) | marine sediment metagenome | isolation source: surface marine sediment (1.8m) | place: French Polynesia: Moorea | collected 2018-08 | reverse complement strand
GGTTAAAAGTCACCAAAGCATAGATGATCGTGGGTTTAAGTGCTTTGGGGGGGGGGCACAGTACGTACTACAATACGTACATAAGGTTCTCAAAAAGTTCGTACGTTACTAAATAAGAAATGGGTGCTTGAGGGGAATCCCCCCCTCCTTCGCTCATGTATGCACCAAAGTAAACAAAAAGTTCCGTGCCCACTGATGAATGATATATAATTTCTTACGGCCTCTGTGATAATTTTTGGCGCTCAACAAGCGGACCCGGCAGTTTTTTTTCCATTATTGCCAAGCCCCACGGCTGTGTGAAACAATTATTATCGAAGTTGATGTAAATAACTTTGCAATTAAACAAGGTAGGCAAGTTGAAGAAAGGCAACTATGAACCCCGTGCATTCGATCTAGGGCGTGGCGTGGGGGATTTTAATATTTTCGTAAATATATTTAAGATTCCACAATTAGTTTGCGCGGTTCCTACTTGCAGTATAATGTTTCACAATTTGTTAATGTTCTCAGTTGTCCTCAACTTCTTTACAGCAGTGCTTACGGTACCGTGCCAAAAATGGTCAAGGGACGATTATGTGCCTTGTTCAACAAACATTTTTCGAAACTTTTTTCCCCATTTCCTCATTTCCATTGGGAAAGTCAAATGCGTACGCATTTCTTCGGAACTCAGTTTCCAATTTTCGTCCTTTCAAGTTTCCGCGGCAAGCGGAAGCGTCGTCCAGAGCGCGGCCATGAGCACCATCGCGCTCCTCCGCCGCTCCCGCGAGATGGAGTCCGCCATCGTAGCCCAGATCCCGGGGAGCATCCGCCACCTGGTGCCGCCCGACCTCAGGGTGGTCTGCGCCGGCGGGGACGTCCTGAGGGCGCACCAGGTCATCCTGGCCGTTCACAGCAAGTTTCTCTCCGACGTCTTCCTGGAGCAGCACAGGAGCAAAGGCGGCGGGGACATGGTGAGGACAGCAGGACGCTGCTCTGATCTTGCTCCGGAAACCAGCCTGCAATGTTAGCGTTCCATTTCACAGGTGTCCCTCCACCTGCCCAATCACTCCCTGCGGCAGGTACGCCCGGTCATTGATTTCTTCTACAGTGGGACGATCCTCTTTAAGGAGATCCGCATGGACGTATTCAGGGCCCTGGGGGCGGCCAAGAGGATTCTTCGTGAGCTCAAAGTGGCCGTCAGGATGGAGGAGGACAGTAGGAAGAAGGGGGGCGTCGGCGAGAACGACGTTCAGGACGGACAAGGCGGCAAGAGGTCCAGCGCCGCCGCCGCCACTACTTCCAAAAAGAGGATGCGCGAAGAGTCCGCAGACGGCAGCGGACGCCCCGCCAAGAAGAGAGCTCCGCCACCGCCACCGGCGTCGTCACTGTCGGAGCTCATCAGGAAGCGGCTGTCCTGGTCGGAGGAGATGGAGCGCGGGCCGGTGAAAAGGCCTCTCGGTGCCAACCCGGCGGATTCGGTCAAGAGGAGGCAGAGGAACAAGAGCGGAGACCTGAGTACGGACAAGTCTTCTTCCTCCTCCTCCTCGCAGGACTGCAACAACAACAGCAGCAACGGCGACAAGAGGGTCACCCGGAGAGCCACCAGGAGAAAGAAGAGGACGGTGAAAAAAATGACGAGGTCGCCAACGAAGAAAAGCGTTCCTCAGTCCCCACCTTCCTCCGACTGGACCTGCGACTTCTGCGGCAAATGCGTCCCCAGGCGCCACGGCAGGAGGAACTTCTTCTCGCACGCCATAACGCACGTCCGCGAAGGGCTCTTCCAGGAGATACCAGAGGAAGAAGAGGCTTATGAATGCTACCTGGACGAGTGCGGCGGCGGCCCGCCGAAGGACTTCTCCACCAGGAGCAACTATATCCTGCACCTGGCGTTGGACCATGGTCAGATCTTCACCCGGGCCGCCGCGTGGGCGGGACTCTCGCTGGCGGAAGGGCGCAGGCGCCACGAGCCGCCAAAGTCCGTCTACAGGCGCCTGCCGCTGCTGCTCGACTGGGTGCGGGACAACTACCCGCAAGCGGAGGAAGAGGCCGAGGACTCAAAGGCTGGACTGCTGGAGACCCTTGGAGAACTCCAGCACAAAGAGAGAGATGGCCAAGAGTCGCTAGGAAACATACGCATCTCCGACATCACCTCTCTGTCGACCTAATACCTGATGAAATAGTATACTTTTCACCCCGATTCCGAAGGCATTTTATGAGACGTTAAATTCATGCTCAACATTGTCGGACATTGTTTTATCCCCCTATGTCGTTGGGAAAATCAAGTCGATAGGAGAAATTAGAACTGTACATGACGCTAGATTGCGTACTCCCAGTCTCCCACCCACCTGCCAACACACACTTTCACAGCTCAAAATGACGATGCGAAAGAAGGAAAATAGACAAGAAGAGAAAAAAAAGTTGCCTGGCGAGTCATCTTATATTTCAGGGAATGACTGCTGCAAATGTCACAGTGTGCTCATGACGTTCTACAGTAGTTTAAAGTCTGGACAACCAATGATGCGAGGGGGGAGGGAGGCGTTAAAGCTTCTCTGGCCAGGCAGGCACTAATATACCCATCTCTCTTCTAGGAAATCTTTAAACGTTATCATCGCGAACGCTGCTTCGTAGGAAAAGCAATCTGGGAAAGTAGAAAAACCAAAGTTTAGTGTAACGGCCGAGACTTGATAGGGCGTTGGGACTCTGGGAGGGACATTTGAGGTCGATAGGGAGGGCCGGTTTTGCGGGGAACAGGTCCGAATCATTTCAGGCGGATTGGAGAAGGTGAGGGGAAGGTCATCGGGAGGCTGCTTCTGCTGCGGCGTCGTCCGATGTAGATGAGGTCCCGTCCATAGTTGCTGGCCGGTCAGCGTGCCTTACACATCTTTGAGGTCTTCCGGGAGAGGGTTCTTGGGATGCTTGTTTTCGAAATGCTGCTTGTACGTCTTGGGATCGGGCATCTGGGCCTGCGGGGGCGAAAGTAGAGATAAGAGCCTTAGTTAAAGGAATTGAGCAAGGGTGGAGAGGGCAAACAATGCCATGCAAAAAAGACGATAGGATAATACAAATTGTACAGAACTACCAAGGTCTTCTCCAGCGATACAGGACTACAAGAAGGACCCACTGAATAAGGGAGTGGAGATTCAAGAAGTTAGCTGGAAGAGATCTTTAGTTCAGAAAAATACCAATTGTAGAGCAAAACCGTAGAATCATCTTTACCTGCCACGATGCCCAGATCATGGACCCGTGTGCGTTCGTCGTCATCTTCTCGTTCTTCTCCTTCTTGTTCGAGGGGGATACTGTTGCTTATGATAACTTTGGATTTCTTAATATCCGTGATAGACATTACTACTTTGGGGGACCGAAATTGGCCCAATTGACGGTTAAGAAACTCAGGTCATGCCTAGATCTTTTCTGCATGACCAATACAGAGCAAAACCATGGAAAGTTGAATAAATTTGCACAATAAAGTATCCAACAATACCAGACCCAATACATAAATTGCGGTACTCTCTGCCCAAAGAGATCACTATGGATCAGTGAGCAAACACCACACAAGCCGCCTAGGCGGTTGACCTCGCGCTCCCCCCGTCCGTGTCTCACCTTGCAGACCGTACAGACCGCCTTGAGCGCGGCGGCGGCCGCCTTCCGCTGGTCGTTGGCGTTGTGCCCCTGCTGCTTCTTGAGCTTGGCCTGCTTCTCCGCCGCCTTCTGCTGGGACTGGATCTTCTGGTGGCCGCGAGCCATGATGGAGGGAGGACGGAGGACGGGCAGAGGGGGCACCAGTGGTGGGCGACGGCGACGGCGACGACGGCGACGGCGAGGTGGAGGCGGTTGACGCACGGCTTGGACTTCTCCTTGCTCGACCACTTTCGCTTCTTCTTTTCTCGATGTTTGCTTTTCGTTTGAGGGAGAAAATCGGAGTTGCCAAAAGAGAGAAAAGGAGAGGAAAGAAAAACCATTCTCTTCTCTAAGATACAAATCGAGTTGATTTTTTCTGGCAACGATGAAAATCGCAACTGGGATTAAACTGAATTTGTTCAACCTCCGCAAAGGGAAAGTCTGAAAGTGCTCAAAGTGGAGGACGGGAAGTTGAGGTGCGTGTCCTCCGCCTCCCCCGCCTCCGCCCTCCTCTTGTTCCTCGCGTGTGTCACCATGTGTGCCGAGAGATCCTCCTCCTCCTCGTCCGCGTTGCACTTCCGTCGCCACCACCGCGATTCCTCTCTGCGGGCGCAGGTGGCCGCGCTACAATACCAGAACGCTATGCTGACCGGGTTGCTCAGGAAGATGGTCCTGGCCGCGGCAGGACAACAGCAGGAGCCTGGCACTGGCGCCACCGCCAGGGAACAGGAGCACTATTTCTGCACCGACTCCGGGCAGGTGCTGTTCTCCCGCCAGGGCGCTGCCGCACACCCCTCCGTGGACAACGACGCCGACGAGTACTACCAGGATGTCGGCGGACAGGAGCAGCAGCAGGAAGAGGACTACTACTGGGGCCAAGAGGACGACCTAGGATACTATGACGAGTAGGTCATGGCCTTAGACACGTAGTCCAGCTTGTATAGTCCGTTCTTTTCCCGTCTCCGTGCAGTTATGGCCACTACCACTACTACGAGGACGAGGAAGAATACGGGGGAGAGCAGGAGGAGGAGTACGACCCAGCGCAGTACGCGGAAGGGGAGCAAGGGGAGGACGACGACGAGGAAGCCTCCTTCAACGACGACTTCCTGGTGGACGCCTACAACAAGGCCGTTCAAAGTAACTACTGGTACTTGAGCTAAGCTGGGAAAAGGCTACCTGCCGTTTAAGAGTACTAACAATGCATTCACCGTTTCAGGGACGAAGGCCAAGGCGGCCAGGAAGTATGAGGGCGCTCAGCCGTCTCTCATTCATCAGGACGACGAGGACGAAGAGGAGGACGAGTGGGGCGACTACTTCCAGGAGAGAGCGTCGCGGAACAAGCGCGCGGAGGGGCGGACGGAGGAGGTGGCCGTAGACTTCGAGCGGCAGAAGGCTGCCATGAGGGAGCTGTACGGGGAGGAGGCGGAGGCGGTCCACGCCCTCGAGACCAGCATACAGCTCAACTTTGAGAAGGTGTGCGACCGCCACAAGCCCCTGCTCTGGCCCTGCCTCCCTCTCAACATGAAGTTTGACTGAGCAAAAGCGTGACGTCCGAATCAGAACCCCGTGGATGATGTGGGCTGTGATTTTCAACAGAATTAAAGTGTATTTTCTTTACTACGCCCTACAGAAACAAGTGGCAACGTTTAACAGTGCGAGAATTAAAACTATATCTTGGCCAATGGGCATTAGCTATCAAACCAGGGCCTTCCTATGCGCGAAGCCGACCCTCCCGCGCTCAAGATCGTACTCCACATAGAAGCGCCTGAGGAAGATGTCGCCGATGACCCACCCGCCGATGTTGAGCTTCATGAAGCCGCTGAGGCACATGAAGCCCCCTTCTTCGTCCGGCAGCTTGAGCACGTACTCCTTTGCCGGGACGGAGAAGAGCTGCCCGCCGAAGACGAGCGTGACGTCCGGCATGGGCGCCGCACCCTTCCTCGTGCCCTCCACCAGGTCGCAGTCCACCACGTACTCGCCGTACTTGGACTCGGTGGCTCCGATAAGGTTGTTGATGGCGTCGATGTCCTCCGGCGGGCCACCAATGAGGGAAGTACCGGTGTCGATGATGGCGTGGCAGCTGCTCTTGCAGGCGCGGAGGAACGAACCAATTTTCACCATATCCATGGTCACCTGTGGGGGGAAAAGTACGTACTTGTGGTCCGGAATTTTTTTTACCGTATGCGCCCCTTCATCACCTCGAAATGACCCTTCTTGACAATGTCTACGTAGTGCATTGGCGCCTCATAGAAGAGCGGGTCGGACCCGCCCCAGACGATCCTCCCGGTGCCCCCGTCCACGTCGTCCCCAATTTCTCCGGTGTCCTCGACGAACATGGAGAAGACCTTGCCGTTAATCCTTCCCTGGTCCTTCATGTTGTACAGCACCGGCCTGACGCCCTGGACGGCGATGTTGTGGTAGGCCAGGCCTAGCAGCCCGTCAAAGTCGGCGCTGGAGAAGATGTCGTCTGGGTCCTCCACCGCCTCGGCAAACACCTGGTGGTCCACCGCCAGGCGCTCGCCCAGGGTGACAGTGTCGTCGGAGAGGAACCCGGAGAGGTAGCCGGAGCCGTAGCGGATCTTGAAGGGGGTGCCGTCGGGGGTGAAGGAGAGCGACTTGGACGAGTTGTACCAGTTCCTGCGTGTCTCGCAAAAGAAGGTGGTCTTCCTGCACCGCGCGCTGGGCACCCAGAAGTTGGCCGAGCCCGTGTCGAAGATGACGTTGAACTCCTGAGGCGGGTGGCCGATGTAGATGGGGCCCTGGAAGGAGGACTTGAGAAAGGCGGGAGGGGCGGAGTCGTCGCTGTCGTCAGATAGGAGCGGTCCGGAGCCGCTCCTCCTCTTGCTGTTCCTGGCCAGCTTGCACTTGGGCCCCGGGTGCACCAGGCCGGAGGAGGTCGGGGCGATTCCGGAGGAGTGGGCGGCGTTCGCGGGCGGAGGCTTCAACGTGGTGGTAAGCGGGCGGCAGCAGGCGGTGGCGGACAAGGGGAACCTGGGAAAGACAGTCCTGGACTGGTCAACAACGGGAAATGAGAGACCGCTTCCCTTGACCTCACCTGTACCCTAGGTGGAAGGATGCCGCGTCCACATCCTCCTGTTTGGGCAGCAGCTCCGTGTAGAAGGGCACGAAGGAGTCCTCGTCATCCTCGTCTCCTTCAAAGTCCTCTTCTTCCTCGTCGTCCCGCAGCAGCCCCTCCGACTCCCCTTCCTGGGGAGTCTCGTAGGCGATGAATCTCCTCTTTGGCGCCGCCGGGTGGAACCCTCCGGTCTCCGGGTGCGTCCACTGGGCCGAGGTCGCTCCCAGGCACAGGAGAACAAGGAAGACGACCGCGTTCATGTTGGACAAGTGCAATATCACGAATTCACCGACTTTCCGAGATCCGAGTTTCCGGCGGCGCCGGCGTCTCCAAATGTCGAAAATAGTCGAAAAAAAATCCTTTTCTTCTTTTCCGGTGGAATTTTTCCCTTTTCCTTTTCTGATCGGTTGACGAAAATCAATTAGCGCTTCTTTTCTTTATTGCCGGCTGGCGCACGCACAGGATGCTTGATTACGGTTGAAGTGGTCTCGATTTCCATGGCTATTAATTCTACAGCAGAAAATGATAAAAAACCATGCTGTTTATCCATTATTGTACACAGTAAACAGCAAGAAAATGAACATATCTACCTGCGAGGCTGCGAGAACCTGAGTACACAGTAGGCAATGACAATTTGTGAGACCATGTTGTGCGATAGGATGTAATTTTGGGTAAGATAAGATGGATAGGGAGCAAGACCTCCCGAAGAAGGAGGACACCAAAATAATTTCCCTACCTGTCACTTGCGAGCAGCGACGGACGTGAAAAACACAAAATGCAAATGAGTCTTGCGAAAGTAGGGCTGCTGCGTCATCCTATTCCTGGCTTCGCCTCGACCACAAGGGCGGTCTTGTGTCGGCGGCTAGGAGGAGATATGGGGGCCTTTCTTTCTTGGATCTCATTTCCGCCCCCTTCGTCTTGGTGCACTCGCGGAGAGATGGAGGTTTTTGTTTTTCACCCTCTGGCGCCCATGAGAGCTCACGTAAAATTAGCGCTAGGAGACTCGCCCGCCGCCCCGCCGAAGCGGAAACCAGTATAAAAAGCCGTCTCCGCGTGCACCTCATCTCTCAGTGGCAGAGACGGGGACAACAACAAGGAGTAGCCATGCCGCCAAAGTCGCCACCGCTTTCGTCGTCTTCGTCGTCCTCCCTCCGCCTCCCCGCGCCACTCCTCGCGATTTTCGTCTCCTCGCTAGCCCTGTCCATGTCCGCCGCCAACGCCGCCCCCGCCCCCGCCCCGTCGTCCGCCCCCGCCGCCGCCGTGGTATTGGCGCCGTCCTACGCTAGCAAGGTGGAGAAGGAGAGAATCAAGAATGAAGTGACGAACAAGGTATTCACATAATGAACAATATAAATAAATACGGTGCATACCATCGGCACCCTAATCACAACAGCAATGTATGCGTAGTATAAACGGCAGCAACAGCACCAACATAAAAAAGATCGTCGAAATGGTCATCCCCATCATTACGAGAAACAGAAGCCAAATCCGGGCCAATTTTTTCCCGATGCACGTATAGTTAGCAGAGGTGTTGACCTTGTACTCCCTCATCCGCCCCCCTGGCGGCGAAGGCCTCAGCGTCCAACCACAACAGCAGCGAGTCCTCCTCCCCCCGCCCCCCTACATCAACTCTGACGTTCGCCCCCCCACTCCAGTGTACCTCGACAGCAGCGGGGAGGTCGCCTACGCGCGCCCCGCCGCGGCCGCCCCCGTCGTGGCCGCCTCCACCTATCAGGCTCCCGCCATAGCTCTCTCGGACGCGGACCGGTGCGTTTCCCTTAAAGAAAAGAACTGTTCATTGTATCCTAAAGTCGTGCGTTTCAGGTACGTGTGGAAGAAATCAGGGGCCGCCGGCGGGGGCGAGACCAGCAAGCAGATACACTTCCATCCCTGCTACTTCAACGCTGTGTCTTGCTTCTAAGCGAGGCCCAAGTTCTTACTTTTTACCTTCGTTTGTTTTTGGCAACTTGAAAAGGTTCCCCTAAAGAAGAACATTTTGCACTTGATATCGGCAGCACAACATTTACAATGTACAATTGCACATACTATGAATGCACGAAGAAAATTTATTGATATGCAGCCTCCCAGGAAAGGTGGTGATGACTGTGAGCAGCGACGTTTTCCCCGACGAATTTAAAGTATCAAGCAGGGGCATATCATGCGCTCTTGAGTACCGTCCGTTCACAGTTTCGAAACATTATTTTTAGAAAAAAGTTGGGTTGAGGGAAAAATTTGTGTTTGACATCTTCGAGGGATTTCCTAATAGCCCTTATGCCTACGTACGCGAAATACTGTTTGAAGTTTCTCCCTTCTCGCTCTTGATTTGCCCAGGTGTGCAGTGTTTATGCCCGAAATTAAACAAATAAAAGCAGAGCCAACAATATGGCATGGACCTCTGTCTGTCTACATGTGTATGTATATTTGGGTAAATGCATTTGTGGTTTCCTCGGGGTAAACGTAATTTCACTTTTGGCCAGTTTGCGTATCAAAATATTGCCGCGTGCAACGCAGCTGGGCGGTTCGTCGGAAGTGGGGGGCGGGGGCTGTTTGGAAAGTCCTAACATACATCGAAAATCGGAACGATATATTTAATAATATGCTAACAATGACAGCAAGCGGCGCAGGAAGACGGCGGCTCTGTTGGACCGGCGATATGCTGCTATATCATCGCCCCCGCTTCTTGCGGCTTGCTGCGCAGAGTACACGTGTTGGTAGTTCCCATTTCTCGGAGAAGAACTTGGCTTGTATCACAACGGCTTGCGCCTCGGTGTAATAATGTAGATCAAAACAGGCTGCTCACTGGCATAATAACTACTCGGAAAATTATCCTAGTACAGTTGAATTCCTAGTACCCTACTTCTCCGAACGAGAGGAAGGCAGGAGTGCGAGCGCTTCAGGAGCCTCCTATACGTACAGGTTTCTGCATCTACACTTTCTTACAGTTCGATTGGTTAAATTTCTAATAACATACGTTTCTTTTCGGACAGCCTAGAGATGTGTTTTTCTTCAAAAGTACACTTTTTCAGCTCGGCGAAACGACCAGAGAGCCAGTCAAAGTAATAATCTTCTTCCCTAATCGCATTTTTCACACACTCTTTCCCATTCTACATATGCTACGTCCAATTCGGCATGGTCCCCATGGCGGCGGCGGCCGCGGCAGCCATGGGATCCTCCTGCATCATGGGCGGCCCCTGCGGCTGCTGGGGCATCATCCCTCCCATGGGAGGAGGGCCGGGTTGCTGCTGCTGCATCGGAGTCGTGGGCATGCCGCCGCCCCCGGGGAGGCCCATACCTCCCACCATCCCGGGCGGAGGGACAGGCCCTCCTGCTCCGGGCATCTCCAGGTTGGGGTTCTCCAGCAGCATCTGCTCGAAGGGGGTTGGAGCTCCCATGCCCCCTCCTCCCGGCCCGGCTCCGCCGTTGGGCGCTCCCCCCACGGCGGCCCCGTTCATCCCACCGTTCGTTCCCGTCCGCACCATCGGAACGGGCAGCTTCCTCACTCCCCTCCCGGCCTCCACCACCGTGTCCATGGGCTGCTGGTTTGGGAGCGGCATGTTCACATGGTTGTTGTAATCCTGCTCGAGAGACCTGCTCTGCATTCCGCCCCTGTCCGGGAGCTGCCGCCGCCTCTGCATCCCTCCCCCTCCTCCTCCGTTCATCATACCGGCGAGGCCGCCCAGGAGACCGCCGCCGCCGCCGTTGGTCATTCCCGGATTTACGCCCATGGGCACCTGTGGGAGCTTGGCTCCTCTGCCGGGGCGTCGCCCGGTTCCTGAATTGAGTCCGCCGCCGAGGCCTGGGAGCTGGAAGGACTGGGAGTTACGCATGGCCAGCGGGGGAGCTGTTTGGAACATGCGTTGTTGTTGCTGCTGCTGCATGTGCTGCTGCTGCTGTTGTTCTGTCTGTGACTTTCCAAAGCCAAAGCTGAACGGAAGCAACTTTTTCTGCTGTGGAGGCTGTTGCTGCTGCTGCGGAAAGTGCTGCATCCCCATTGCTTGTTGCTGCTGCTGCATGTGGGGCATGAAGCCATGCTGCTGCTGAAGCTGCTGCTGCTGAAGGTGTTGTTGGTGAAGCTGCTGTTGATGATATCCGGCGGCCGTCGGACCATGCGCTGCCGCGCCAACTCCCATCTTTTTTGCGAAGCCTCCGAACAGATTTGAGATGGCCGAAGTTGGAGCGGGTCCAGCGCCAGGTATTGCTCCATTTCTGTTGGCATTGGCTGGTATCTGCGGCAACTTTCTGTTCCCTCTGCTTAGCCGCCCCATTTGGTTCAGCGGCAAGGGAGTGGTAGGCTGCAACATACTAACGGGCTTTTGAGCTTCTGGCGGGGGCTTGGGGAGCAACCGGCCGCCGGTGGTTGGGATGCCGGCCGCTTCCCTGAGGGCTAGAGTGGCACGGTCCAAGTTTCGCATAATGTCCCCATTCCGACCGCCAATGCCTCCTCCTAGCCGTTGGAAAGGACCCGGCGGACCAGAAGCCGGACCGGGAGGACCAGGCCCCATTGGGCCGCCGTCTAGGTGTCCCGGCGGCGGCGGACCTGGTCCCATTCCTCCGGGTGGAAAGCCGTTGGAATTTCCGTAGTGACCCGGCCCAACCATTCCCCTGTCGAGGGAGCGGTTCTGATACGACAGCATGTCCCTGTTGGTCCACCTGGGCCTCTCAGGACTGGGGCTCCTCAGCCTGGTTATGTACCGGTCGTCCGCCTCCCTGTGGTACTGGTAGCTCTGTTGCTGTCGCTGGTCCTGCCGCTGGCGCCTCCGCTCGGAGTCGAGCTGCCACTGGTCCTGCCGGTTGAACCAGTCGTCCCTGTACCAGTTGGCCTCGTTGTCTCTTGACTGGGGGGGCAACTGGCGGGGCTTGGACGGTTCGGCGGGGTGATCCTCTTCCCTCCAGTTGTCCTCGTATTCCGTCGGCCTGAAGTTGAAATGGGATTTACTACGCTGACATTGGTTAGCTCCCAGAAAATTAAAAAAATACTCACGGTTCTTCGAAAGTGACTTTTTGATGGTCCGCAGGAGAGGGCGTCCGGCTGTCCCACCTTCCAAAGTACTCGTTGGCATCCGGAGATTGCACCGGCGTCTCGTTGTACGAAGACCTCGCAGACAAGTTGTCGACCATCATATGATCGTGGTGGTGTTTGATGTCCTGCAAGTTTCACGGAAAAAAAGTACTTTATTACTATGCAGAGAAAATACCAAATACCACACAACACTCAGTCGCCTACACGAAACGGGGAAAAAGCGCAGCACACACAGCGGCAACACCAAGCATGCAGCGGCTTGGGATATTTGGGGAAGGGATATATAGCGCCGATTCTATCCATTCGCTGGTGGACTTCTGCATCTTGGTTCTGCCCAATTTGTTGACCTCACTGATGACACTGAAATAGAGCAATCCGTGCTGGCTCTGAAGGATTTGCTCAATGGGACTGCCGCCACTCCATTGAGTGTATGTGGGTAATGATGACGGAGAAATGCATCGAGGCTTTTCAGTTCGGGAGGAGTATCGGGAGAGGAGTAGGCAGCGGCCTCCTGGGCAATTTGGTTGCAGCCATGACTGAAGAAATGCGAGCAGCCTCTCCTCCAGCGCTGCAGATACTGCTCCTGCGTGAGGGTCTGTGCGCTCCTGAAGTCGTCTTCTTCCAAAGTCAACTTCTGTTCCTCCATATATAATCACTATTTTGTTGAAAAGCAGAAAAACATTTCAAAATTTCCACAAGCTTTATACTTCTTTTTTATGCAAAAACATCGTTTTGACCATTTAGCAATTTTGCCCAGAATTAGGTACCGGTACTAAGCCCTTAAAATACATCTGATTTAGCTACAAACAATGTTGAAGCAAAAAGGACAAAAATACAAACTTACAATTATTGGTGCAGAACAACCGAGTTCTGTACTTTCTTACTACGAGCATATTTCCATGCAATTAAGACTAAGTACTGAGAAATGACGGGACACTGGCATAATAAGGCGACCTTTCTTTGGGTGCTTGCAAAGGGGCGGAGCTCCTTTCCTCACCTTTTTCGGGCCATCGGGATAGTCAGGATGGTCCTCCTTTACATGCGGGATACTGAGACCCATAATGCGCTGGAGCAGCGATCCCTTCTACGGAAGGGTGCATGGCAACGCGACGTATGTATGGAAGGAGAGAGAAAAAAATTGAGACTGTGAGACGACTGGGGTTGGGAAGTAACGGTGATCTGGAGCATAGGGATAAGTTCTCGTGGTGTCGGTATGAGGCGGTAGTATCAGTAGTATGGTACAGAGGAGTGAGAAAGTGGTCATCGCTAGAGATATGATTGTACAATAGTTTTGTGGCTCGGCAAAGAGCACATGTCTCATGGTGGTATATGTTTGTCGTAGAGGGTGAGATATAGTACATAGTAGAAAAAAATACTTTGGACACTATGTGTCGGCATTCACGGTTGTTTTTTTGCCGCTGCCTTTACAGTTGCGTCATTATTGGTAGGGACAAAAGTATCTGCATGTTGGCCTCCGTTTTCAAGACATTCGTGTCGGAGATAGGCCAGACTAAATGGATTGGTTCCTTCTTCTGAACAATTCTTTTCTAACCGAACCGTCGGCTCTGGAATCTGGCGCGATATCTTTAGAGTGCTGTGGCAAAAGCAACCAAGAAAGGGACCCTAAGAGTAGTGCAAGGATATTATTAGAACGGTAGATAGGATGAAAAAAGAACGGGACTCCCGTCGGCCCTTCTTACAATTAAGTATGTACAAATGTGTCATGTAATCCGTGCTACCGGTACAGATCCAAGTGCTGATCTGCGTGTTACTGGCTTAACTTTTCTTGCTGAATGAGGAGGGGGGAAATCTGACAACTTTTTTTTAAAAAAAGTGGGATTTGTAGTGGTTCCTGACGTCTTTTGGACAGGCAGTTGAGATAGCAATCCAGCTACTGCTTTTCTTCCTACCTGGGCCTCAGACATTGCGACCTTGCCGAACTTGGTGGCCTTCCAGTTCTCCAGGATGAGCAGGCCGCCGTATATCTTGCCCACAGTCAGCCTTCCCTTGCCAATTTCTGCAAAAAAAAACATCTTTGTAAATACAATTTCCTTGACATCATTTTAGTGCGTTTTCTTACCTTCCCGCGGGGGCACTAGAAGGTCGATCTTCTCCTTCCCCTCGTACGGCCACACCTTGATGATGGTCTGCCTCAGCTCGTAGTCTGCCTGGTCCATCTCCTCCGCCGCCCTCATCTTGATGCTCAGGTTCTCACGGATGAGGGCAAAGAGGGTGGTGGTGAAGTGCACCATGCCCTCGTCGTCAATGGGCTGGTTCATGCGGATCAGCTTCTTGAAGGCCAGGCGGTCGGGACACTTGGAGCCAAAGCCCAGAGGCGGGTCCATGTTCTTGAGCATGTCATACATTTCGGTGTAGTATATCCTTCCCCTGGAAAATGTAATTTTTCCATGTAATTTTAAGTTTTTTTATATAAAAAAGTCAAACTCACTCTGCACTCGGATCGTACTCTGCCCATATCCGGATGAACTCATCAAGATGATGAGCTCCCAGGATGGAGGAGTCCCTGGTGAGGTAGTCAAAGTTGTCCATGATGACAGCAACAAACAGATTGAGCATGAGGAAGGAGCAGAGGAAGATGAAGGAGACAAAGTAGGTGTACGTCATGCTGGAGCCGCAGGTCTGGTTGATGTCCAGCAGCTCCCCCGTCGTCATGTTCCTCTTCATGGCCCCGTCGGCGCAGGGCTGGCCTGCCTCACACGCCAGCATGATGCTGGGCCATGCCTCCCCAGTGGCACACCTAAAAAAAATAAATTTCATAATTAATTGTATAAACTTTTCATGGGAACTAAAATGGACGATTTTTATACCTGAACAAGACCATGATGCCCGCGCCGAAGGTCTGGAAGTTGACGTGCCTGTTGTACTCGGTGCCCGGGATGAACTTGAGGTTGCCGAAGATCTGCATGCCGATGATGGAGTAGATAAAGAAGAGCATTGCGATGAGGAGGATGACGTAGGGAAGGGCCTTGAAGGACTGGACAAAAGTCCAGAGCAGGATGCGGATGGTCTGGCCCTGGCGGAGCAGTTTGACGAGACGGGCGGCGCGGAAGAGGCGGAGGAAGCCGACGTTGATGAAGTTCTTGGCGAACTCGACCATTAGAGCGTCCACGATGCTGCCCACCACGGTCACGAAGTCGAAGATGTTCCAGGGGTCCTTGAAGTAGCTCTGCGAGGAGAGTTTTTGGAGTAGACAAAATTTGTTTCAGCCCAATGTCGGAAATAAATTACTGTGCTGGACAATACAGAATATCAGTGTTTCTATAATTTACCCCGGGCCCGTACGAGATGAGCTTGAGCACGCACTCGACGGTGAAGCACATGGTGAAGGTGAGGTTCATGTAGCTGAGAATGTCCATAAACAGGAGCGGCGCGCCGTGGTACTGTGAGTGTGCGGAGGAGGAGGAGGAGAGGGCGGTGGTGAGGAAAAAGTGCATAGTGCAAATTGTGGACATAGGCGTGGTGACATATCCGGCACACAGTGAATAGCAATAGTGGAGTGCTTTTTCTTTTCCGTCGAATTAATGTGTGCTATTTTGCATGGCGACTGCTCTGGACCCGACAGACCGATAAAGTGACTTTTCGCGAAGAATACGCAATATCTTTGTACCCTGATCCCGAAGGCGATCAGTTTCAGGAAGCACTCAAAGGTGAAAAAGCCCGTGAACACAGTGTTCGCGTAGTGCAACGAGATGGCCAAAATCTGGGGCGCCTGGTAGTACTGCGAGAGAAAAACCAAATCGGCAAAATAACCATTTTGCTTTTTGAAAATGCACTCATTGTCGGTTCCCAAAGCCGCACGCAAATGTTAGAAAACTGACGAGCTTTTCATACCTTCATCATAAGGAGTATGGTGTTGAGAACAATGAGGGTCATGATGAAGTACTCGAAGGGCGTCGACTCCACGATCCTCCACAGTCTGTATTTGAATCCCACCCTCTCCTCGGGCATGTACCGCTCCAAAGGGGTGGCGTGGATTGCAAAGTCGATGCACGATTTCTGTTGGATGTTTTCAAGTGTAAAAGCCAATGGTTCGCACCATAACTTTCTGCAAATTTCCTACCTGATTCTTGTCTATCTCCGCCTCTTCAAGCTCCGACTCTCCCTGCTCCTGGAAGGTGATGATGATCAGGGCGACGAAGATGTTGACAAAGAAGAAGGGGAAGACGATGAAGTAGACGATGTAGAAGATGGACATCTCCACCCTGAACAGCGGGATGGGGGCCTGGTTCTCGAAGGTGGAGGCCATCGAATTTTGCAACACCCTGTAGGAGAAATGGGGCATAATTAAGACCGATTTTATTGGCGTGCAAATGTTCAACTTACGCTGGCCACCCCTCCGTGGTCTGGACGGCAAACAGGGTCAACATTGCCGTAGGGACCTAAAAAACCGGCACTATTTTTACCCAGCATGGTACAGTTTTTTGATAGCAGCTTACGGTATCGTAGTGAAACTTCTGGTGGTCCCAGACCCTCTTCAGCACTTCCGGCGGGCCGTCCCCATAGGGTTCGTAGTAAAAGAATTCGCCCCTGAGAAGAGGAATTTGTTTGCACATGAATGAAAAAGTTGTTTGCAAATGTGCTCCTCACTGGCACTCCTCCATGGACTCCTTGCTGTCGTCGGTGCAGAAGAAGAACTTCCCGTTGAAGAGCTGCACGGCTATCACAGCGAAGATGAAGTGGAAGAGCAGGTACACCACCAGGATGTTGAACACGTTCTTCAGGGAGTTGATGACGCAGTCGAAGACGGCCTTCAGCTTGGGCACCCTCTTGATGGTCTTGAGCGGACGCAGCACCCTCAGCACGCGGAGGGACTTCATGGTGCCGAGGTCCTCTGCGCCGGAGCTTCCACTAAAAAGGAAGAAAAGTTAGAAAACTATTGGTACTTTGTTTCAGACAGTGGTCAAAAGACTCACATGGCGTCCATGATCATGGAGCTGACGGCGCACGAGACGACGGTCATGTCCATGACGTTCCAGAACTCCCTGAGGTAGGAGCCCGGGTGGAGGATGACGCCCTGGTCCACGATCTTGAGCAGCACCTCGAAGCCGAATATGAAGGTGAAGACCTTGTCGAACTTGTTGAGCATCTGGTTCCACTCGGAGTGCTCGTTGACGGGGTCCTCCGCCGCCAGGGCGATGGAGGAGGCGATGATGACCAGCATGATGGCCACGTCGAAGAGCGGGAAGGTGACGACGGCGTGGATGGCGCAACGGAAGGAGTTGGTCGAGGAGAAGATGAACATGGAGGAGTAGGGCAGCACGGGAGGGGCCTGCAAGTCAAAAAAAGATGGCGTGATGATCGAGCGTCCCATAGTACCATATGTTTCGCTTCTGAATTCCTTGCCTGATTGGCCAATTCCTCCTCCTCCGCTGCCGTCAGGGCCGCCTTCGCGGCCTCCTCCTCGGCCCTCCGCCGCTCCTCCTCCTCCCGCCTGTTTTTGTGAGATCAGAAACGGCGAAGCGTCAAGAAATGATGCCGGATGAATCAAACAAAGTGCGAGACTTCTGATCTTCCGGTAATGAAGTAATTAGGTTTTGGCCTTATTTTTCGGCGGATCAGAAGCCTCTCAAGTTTACTTCTATGTACGACTATACCTTCTCGATACTATAAATCGACAACACAGGCGACACAATAACTGATATTACCACGAAATGTTCCACGAATCGTTGTCAGTGTAATGCAAACGTCATTTTTTGAAATCACGGCACTGCAGTGTGACACACACTCAGGACGCTTCTTGTTATTTTATAGGGATTCCCCAATCCAAGATTCTGTAAGATATTGACGGTTTTCCTTACTGAAATTACAAAGTTTACTTGACGTGACGTAATTATTCACGGTTCTTTTGCAGGCCAACACGTTTTACCGTATACAATATTTAAGCACTCAAATAATTTCCCCAAATGCCGTCAACCTTTCTGTTTGGTTTTTGACGGTGCCTCGAAAATTTTGTCCCCATGCACCAAGCCACAAATTGTGAAGCGATCTCACGACCACTCTGTACACAAGTTTGCAAAGACCTCTCTCGTTACAACATCAAAACCACTCTTTTCTTCAATGTCAATGTTCGAGGGCAGGTCATATCGGCAATGTTGTCTACTACGTGCGTACTTAAAGTACGGTACTTTTCACTTAATTTGCAACATCTCTACTTTACCACTCTTTTTTGAATAATTATGTACACTTACGAATGTCTACAGTGTCAATTTTCAATTTTCGAATTAGGTTATTTACCCCTTTGTTCTGCTTAAATACACACCACTCTTTTCTTTTCACTTTGAAACGTTGCTTTCTTATCTATCAAAGGTTCAATTGCCGAAATATTGTCTACACTCTCACCAAACACATACCAAGTTGCTATACATACTCTGTGCAAAATTTCTTTAAAAGGTATTTAACTTTTGATTTCCTCTTCCGCCCTGAAACAGAACAAGACAACGGACACTTAACTCCTGAACCTAAAATGATGAAATCCTTATCAACTAGAGGCCCGATCACGGCCGTTGTTCAGAAAAAGAATCTATTAGAAGCTTTTTTCCAGAGCCAATATTCGCTTCCTGTTGTTTCAGGCTGTCCAAGATATAATAGATCAACGTATCAGTACGGCATACCGAAGTTTGTACAAGAAAATAGATCTTAAGCTTGGAATACCCTCGAGAAAATGCGCCAGAAAAAAGTATGCAAATGCTCGGCGTTCGGTCTCGTCTGCGAAACGCCAACAGCGTGCTGCAAATAGATCAAAATAGAAATAGTACCTACGCACTTCTGTAGCACTTTTACAGAGTACTGTAGGGCAAGAGGGAAAAAACTCATTACTGGCTAAGACCGATATCGTACACTGTACCGTAGACGTCATTAGTAACCATTTTGTACACGGACCCTTGCGAAATAGGGAGCTGCGAAGCCCCCCCGCTTCAAAAATGCTGCCTAGCTACTCCTCGATCCAACAAACTCGTGCTACTTTCGGGATGCAGGTCGAATCAGGCAGACCTGGAGATCTTCAAGGACAATACCGGCCCACCCTTCAACGCGCGGAGATGCTACATTGTTATGTACAAGTTTTTGAGCAGCCGAGGTTCGACGCTGTTGAGCCGCCACCGCATACGAGTGGAAGGACAAGAAGTTGCATGTACGCCGCACGCGTACATTATGCAGGGAGGATAAGTTTCTCCGGCAATCTCGATTTACAGCTAGTATTTTGTAGTAGCAATGTATCTCGGAGCAAAGAGTACGTAAGTCGACGCTATACTGAATATGGTACAAGAAGAAGACTCCTCTTCCGTAGGCCCGAAGGCCGCGAAGAGGGGAAGAAAAAGTAGTATCTAAGCATCTCTTGCTGCTGCAGCGGAATGTATGGCACAATGTGTCTCCTCCATCCTCTCTCGATCAACCAACCCAACAACTACCGTATCTGGGAAACTAAAAGTATCGGCAGGCCGTCCGCGCCGCCGGTCGGTCGTCTGACTGATTCGGCGGCCGCTGCGGCAGGCCGATCTCCCCCCGCTCCACTCACATGGCCTCCGCTGCGGCCTTGGCCTTCTCATACTCGGCCATCTCCTCCTCCGTCGGCTCCACCACGGTCCCGTCCCTAGTGGCAAGAGCGATCGATCGAGGGAGGTTCTTACGCGGCGAAATGTACGGTACGCGGCATATGGTGGTACTTTTTTTCCTCCATCCATCGAAGATGCCTCTTCAGTAACACAACATGTACAAAGGAAAAAAAATCTCCTGGAACAGAATCTATGGTGAACTCTCCGCGCCATCATGGAGATCACAGTCACTCGCCTACCGACGGCTGCTTTTCTTCCGGGAAAATTGATTTGAGCAAAAAACAGGACATTTCCAAAAATACTTTTGCTCCAGCGCCCTTTATCTCGTTCCCTAACATGTTAGCTGCTTGACTCACTCCTTGGTCTTGGGCCCCGGCGGCACCGGCCCGTAGGCGGCCCTCAGCGCGGCCTCCTTGGCCTCCTCGTCCTCCTTCTCCTTCTCCTGCATGGCAGTCATCTCCTGCGCCTGGCCCAGGCTGTCCACGGCGATGGCCAAGAACACGTTGAGGAGCGTGTAGTTGCCGAACATGGTCAGGAAGATGAAGTAGAGCGAGTAGATGAGGCCGTCGCGGGCGCCGCCCTGGGACTTGATGCCGTAGTACATCACCTCGTTCCAGTCCTCGCCAGTCAGAATCTAAAGAGGAGGAACAATATGCTGCCATAAAAAAGACAGAGCTCTGGAGGAATCTCACCTGGAAGACTGTCAGCATCGCGATGGCGAAAGAGTTGAAGTTGGAGGAGGGCGTCCCCTCCTCAAAGTTGAAGGTTCCGCCGAAGAGCTGCATCCCCAGCAGGGCGAAGATGAGGATGAAGAGGAAGAGGAGGAGCAGGAGGGAGATGATGGACTTCATGGAGCTCAGGAGGGACACCACCAGGTTGCGCAAGGAGGACCAGTAGCTAGTGAGGGAAAGAAGAATGAGATAATCATATTCGCTTCCGAGAAAGGAACCTGTCTCAGGCGAAAATTGAATTTCCTCGATCCTACAGTGTCGTCGCACGTCTGTTCACCGAGCCTTTTAGGGTAATGTGTTTTATTTTTAGCGAGCAGTGAAATTTTTGAGGGCCTTTCGCCCCTTTTAGACTCCTCCCCTCACTCGGCCCTTTGTTCAACCTTCCCCTTTCAGAAGGAGGCAGGCAGCGATGGGCTTTGTTTGAAGTCTGCCACCGGCACATCATGTCTCCCGCCCCTTCTAAAACCTTTCTCGCTCGCTCCTCAGCAGAAGAAACAAACAGGACAAGGAGGAGAAAATAATTCGAGGAAAATTCACCCTAACTAAACTCTTAACGTTTACCAGAGGGCCCTTCAGTCAAGGAGACTCTCCTTTACAACATGCACAGAAATCCATCCATTACATGAGCGTTTTCAGGTGTAAGTATTTAATTGAGGTGAAAGTATTTAATGTAAGTAGTAAAATGCTCAACACTTACACCGTGACCTTGAATATCCTGAGCAGCCTGAGTGCGCGTAGGACGGATAGGCCGAAGTTGCCGGCCATGGGGTTGAAGTGCGTCCAGATCATCTCGAAGACGGACCCTGAGATGACGAGGCAGTCGAAGCGGTTGAACGAGGACTCAAAGTAGATGCGCGGTCCCAGCGCCCACATGCGCAGGAGCATCTCGAAGATGAAGAGGCCCAGGAAGACGAACTCAGTCGTGTCTGGAAGAAAGAGACCGTTTCTCACAAAATATCAGCGCTCACAAATAGCAAGGGCTTTTGCTTACGCAAGAATTCTGAAAGCCAGTCCGGCTGCCCGTAGTGCTCCACGGCCACCGAGCAGGTGTTGAAGAAGACGAGCATGATGACGAACCAGTAGAACCACTGCTTCTTGATGGTCTTCCTTATGATGAAGCGCACCTTCTTCTCGTAGACCCAAAAGTCCGAGTTCTTCTTGAACTTCTTCTTGAGCGCCAGCCCGGGGGCCTTCTTCTTCTTGTTGAGCAGCTCTGGGGAGGGAAGGCGAGAGTTGGGTAATCGCGTGAGAGAAAGAGAAAGAGAAAAGGAGGCAGGGAGCGGAGGGGAATCGAATTAGCCCTCGCGGCCGCCAGAGAGAGCGAGAAATGGGGGGGAAGTAGAGAGGGGAGGAGGAGGAGGCGATGGGCACACAAACAACATCACTGTCAGTCCTTCCATCGGTCGGTCGGACCTTCTCTCTCGCAGCCCAAGGGAAAGAAAGAAAAGGGCCACCTGATCCTCCCACAGAGGCTCTGCCCGCACTTTCCCCCTCCCCGCTCCCGTCCATCCCATCTCTGGACCAAAAATAGGAAATGGAGGGCCCTCTCGCTCCTTGTTTTTACCTGCGGCCGTAGGCCCGCAGGTCTACTAGTGACCCTGGTTGTTGTTGTT
>JAAUYJ010004572.1_pt1 | contig 21627 bp, 15 predicted proteins | sample 7278031 | NCBI WGS metagenome assembly JAAUYJ01 (sample SAMN14350222, study PRJNA611818) | marine sediment metagenome | isolation source: surface marine sediment (1.8m) | place: French Polynesia: Moorea | collected 2018-08 | reverse complement strand
TGTAGGGTGTATCTTGATTGGGAAGTGTCTTGATGCTGTCCTAAATTTTTGGTCCTAGAAGCTTAACAACTCGCACTTTTTTCGCGACAAAAATGCGCTCAACCTTTATATATAAGTGCTTTTAGATTACATTTGCCTGCCCTACTAGACGAATCCCACACTTTGCTGATGCACAACCGTTTTTTCATCACGCTCTTATCCGGACATGATATAATTGAGAATATTAGAGATGTATTAGATTCTCAAGTACGCCAAGCAGAACTACCGAATTTATTTATATCACCCTAGAAGTTACTCCTACTTCTTTTTTCTGGTCGCTGATAACTCTGTTATTTGTACCAGTCTCTAAAGTTTCAATCACACCCGCTCCCACACTATCTCCCCAAACATTAATCGTGGTGCGGCATCGATCCAAAAACCAGTCAATTACCAAAATCAAAGATATTCCTTCTATCGGAATATTAACTGCCCGTAACACAATTACCATAGTTACCAAACCAGCTTCTGGAATACCCGCAGCACCCACTGCAGCTAAAGTCGCCGTCAAGAAAATCACCACCATTTGCCCCACTCCCAACTCAATACCGTATATTTGGGCAATAAAGACTGCAGCCACCGCTTCATATAAAGCAGTGCCGTCCATATTAATAGTCGCTCCTAATGGGAGAACAAAACTAGCAGTACGAGATGAAATATGATTTCTTTCTATGGTGCATTCCATGGTTAATGGTAAAGTCGCCGAACTCGAAGAAGTTGAAAATGCCGTCGTCAAAGCAGGTGCCATTCTCTTTGCATAAGGTAGTGGGTTACGCTTGCCGAATACTTTGAGAATTATTGGTAAAACAATTGCACCATGAATCAACAAAGCAATAATCACAGAAGCTGCATATTTACTCAAACTAGCAAACTCGGCAGCAAACCCACTAAACCCCCCAGCTAATCCTAGCCTACCAGCAATCAGAGCGCCAATACCTACAGGTGCAGCTAATAAAATCAGATGAATCATTTTCATTATTGCTTCATTCACCCCTTCTATCAACCGCAGCACATTTTCGCCCTGTTCTCCCAATGTTGTCAGTACCCCACCAAATACTAGGGAAAAAATAATCAAGGGCAAAATTTCATTTTCTACCATTGCCTTAAATAGGTTACGTGGTAGTAAACCTACGATCACTTCTTTGAGTACATCAAAAATTGAACGTTCATCTTTACCTTTTACTTTCGCTGCTATTGCCAAGTCAACTTTTAAACCTCTACCGCTGAGGTTTGGGGTAACAGGTTCATCCTGTAGGTTAGTCCATTCCGAAATTATTAAGCTGTTATCTGAGAGTTGCTTTCCTGCTGTAATTGCACCGTGAATTTCATTTTGATCTGATAAAATCACACTGTAGCGACCGTCATAAGCACGCCGGAATGTGCTATTTTGAAGGGTTATTCTATTTTCTTGAATGCGATAGGGGACATCTGTTAATATCTGTCCTCCTCGGAGCGCTACTCTTTCGGCATCGGTATTAGCTACACCAGGCTGGATGATATTAACCATGATTAAACCGATTAATACTGCGATACCAGTAGTAACAGTGTAGAATAAAATTGTCTTGCCACCAATACCTCCAAGTTTTCTTACATCTCCAAGACCACTGATACTAGCAATCATTGATGTCATTACTAGAGGAATTACTAACATTAATAGACCATTGATGAACAGTTCCCCAATAAATTCTAATGAACTGCCAACTCCTGGTAATAAGCCACCAATTAAAATACCTACCCCAATGCCAATAAGAATGGGGATGAGGAGAGATTGAGCCTTTTTTTGATTTGTCATTGTCCTTTGAATTATATAATTAGTCTATTCTTTTATACAATCAGGTTGATCATCAATTATTATGAAATTTACAAATTTGAAAAAAATGTTCACTAGGAACAAAATAAAAATATGGCGCTCGCTAAGTATCCCTAAATATCCCTAAATTATGATTTAAAATTAAGTATTATTAAATCATAATTATATGGCAATAGTGGCATATAGGAATCCGCCTATAGGTTGCGGGTAATTAAAAAGTAAATAAAAAAGTTGAAACTCGCACCTGTTCCTTGTTCCCTAAAAAGAGGTAATATTTTTGCCAGGAATAAAATAGGATTGCTATATCTAATAAAATGCGTTCAATGTTATTAGTAATGTATAAAAAATATATCAATTTTCCGGGAAACCAAAGACTTTAATGGCTAATTAATTCTAGCCACAAATATTTGATAATTCATTGAATCCTCAAAAAACGGTATTAATTTATGAATCTCAGTCAAAACAAATTTTTAATGATTTTTGCAAGTATAACAATTGCAGCCATTCCTACATTGGCTACCGCTAGTTATCGAGAAATATTGACTCAGAAAAAAACTGATATTTCTCAACCTAAAACCCCTAAATTACCAGACTCAAAAAACTCTCCTTATACTCAGCTAGAAAAATTGTTAGCCAACCAAAAATGGCAAGAAGCAGATGAAGAAACCTATAATCTTATCCTGAAGCTAACGCGAAGAGATAGAGCTGGAGGTGTCAATACAAGAGTAATTAAAGAAAAACTTTCCTGTGAAGAAATTCGCAATATTGACCAACTGTGGCAAAAATATTCTCAGGAAAAATTTGGTCTCAGTATCCAAAAATCAATCTACTTAAACACAGGTAATAAATTAGCAGCATATGACCCTCAAAGTTATCAAATATTTGGTGAAAAAGTAGGTTGGAGAGAAAACAGAAAATGGAAAAAATACGACCAGCTAAATTTTACCCAAGATGCTCCTCAAGGTCATTTACCATTAGCCTTGAGAGAAGCAGAAACTACTACGATAAATATCCCTGAATTTATCATTACAGAACGTTTGCGTCGGGTACTATATTTGAGATTAGAAGAATGTCAGATTTGATATTGTATCAAATCTGGTAGCATCAGTAAGCTAATACGCATTTAAAATGGGTATTAGCAACTCAGAAGCTTGCACCCGTGAAGGCGGAGGTTATACCAAATTGATAAATGTTTGCTAAAAATATTATCAATCTTGGGTGTTGGGTGTGGGGTGTTGGGTGTAGTGAAATAATAGGAAAAACCCAGAAAAAAGCCGATTATAACAGGGATAAAGTGGAAAAAATTTATTAATTGGTTAATACTTGAAGTTTGATCAAGCATAACATTCTTTTTTCACGCATGGTATTAGAATAAGGGTTTTCCTGAACGGTATAGCGGTGTGCGCGGGTGTAGGGTGTAGGGTGTAGGGTGTAGGGAATAGAAACCGCTTTCGTCATGGGGGTGTAGGGTTCTGTCCCCGGAACAAAACTGTTACCATACCAGCGCTCCTTGCTATAGACAACAGTAGGGAAGTTGTATGCAACATCCCTATAGAACCTATTTGAGATCTATTTAAAAATAGGGTAGTCCTGCATGGTAATGGTGAGGATATATATTTTTTAATTTCTTCGACACTCCCCATCTCCCCATCTCCCCATCCCCCCATCTCCCCACACTCCCGGTGCTTCGTTTATCATTACTATGCACCACCACCAAAAATAGAGAGGGGAAGGTGGGAAGTAGGGGCGATTTCCTTCGGAATGCTGCGCAAAAGCGTTTACGTTTGCGCAGCATTCCGCAAGGAAAGTATTCCGGAACGGAAATCCCCCCTACAGCAGGATAAATGGTAGATTTCGGGATCGATTTTTCCCAAGCAATCTCATTTCTCAAACCTATCATTTAATACTTTCTAAACTGTAAATTTTTTGCGGTTCTAAATGCTGCATAACTATCAACAACTCACTCATAGAAAAACTTTGCCGTTTCAGTTGTACTTGTAAAGTAGTCATCGGATCGACACTAGAAGCAATCAAAAAATCTAGCTTTGATAAGTTAGGCCATTGCGATATTTCTGTGATAATTTTAGCGATCGCCTGTAGATAAGGATGATTTGATTCTTGATACCAATTTGAGACAGTCAAGGTAGATTGTTCTAAACCGAAATTAACTATTAAGGGAGCTTGAGTAAATAATGCCATTGCTACAGGTCTCGTCTCTTCCTGTAGTAGAAAATCGTAATCTTTGATTAAACTCCGCAGTTTTTCTAAATATTCATAGCGCCTTTGTATCTTATATTTAAGAGCTTTAACTGAAAGATTATTTGAGATGTTTTTCTCCGCTTCTAGAGAAATATTATCTCCTATATTTTCGTCGTCCCAATCAATAGCAATTGTAATTAAATAACTCCTTAATAAAATATGACCTAACTTTTGAGCCTTCGTTGCTAAATAAACAGAATTATAATCGGTTGTTTCTATTAATAAAGGGACCCGATCAACAATCTCTATACCATAACCATTTAAACCCGCAATTTTTCTGGGGTTATTAGTAATTAAACGAATTTCTTTGACTCCTAAATCATTAAGTATTTGAGCGCCCATACCATAATTTCGCAAATCAGCAGGAAAGCCCAAACGTTCGTTAGCTTCGACAGTATCTAACCCCATATCTTGCAATGAATAAGCCTTGAGTTTATTAATCAAACCAATACCCCTACCTTCCTGTCGCAAATACACAACTACCCCCGCTCCAGCATTTTCAATCATTTTCATAGCAGCCTGCAACTGCATCCGACAGTCACAACGTAGAGACCCAAAAGCGTCTCCGGTGAGACATTCTGAATGTACTCTTACCATAACTGGTTTGTCAGCAAATTCTTCGGGGTTGCCTTTGACGATAGCAATATGTTCAGAATTATCTTGAGTATTGCGATAGGCATAAATTTGGAAGTCACCAAACTGTGATGGCAACTTAGCCACAGCTTCTCGGTAAACGAAGCGATCGTGTTTGAGGCGGTAACTAATTAAGTCAGCAATGCTGATTAGTTTCAGCTTATGAGTTTGAGCGTATTCAACTAATTGAGGTAGTCTTGCCATGGAGCCGTCTGCGTTTTGAATCTCACAAATAACTCCCGCTGGATACAAACCTGCCAGTCGCGCGATATCAACTGCAGCTTCTGTATGACCTGCTCGCTTTAATACTCCTCCCTCTCTCCCCCGAATTGGGAAAACATGACCAGGACGACGTAAATCTTCTGGTGTGGTAGTGGGGTTAATCACCGCCTGGATAGTGCGGGCCCGGTCTTCGGCTGAGATACCTGTGGAAACTCCTAAATCTGGGGAAGCGTCAATGCTCACAGTAAAAGCGGTCTGGTTTTTGTCGGTATTTTTGGTTACCATCAGTGGGATGTCGAGTTGGTCGAGGCGATCGCCTGTTAATGCCAGACAGATTAGACCTCTAGCTTCGACTGCCATAAAGTTAATCATGTCTGGGGTAGCAAATTGGGCCGCACAGATTACATCTCCTTCGTTTTCCCGATGTTCGTCATCGACTACTACCACGCAACGACCTGCTTTGATGTCAGCTAGTGCAGCATCAATGGTGTCAAATTTATATTGTTTGTTTGGCTGTTTACTCACAGAAGGCTTCTCAGAGTTTCTAGTTTTTTCAAAGTATAGCAATCTTAATTTTAGTTGTGTAGAAAATTTTTTGGAATTAAGCAAAAAATAAGTACGCTGTTTTTTTTACTTTTTATACAATTTTAGATGAGCTTACCCTGCAGTTAACTGATGCCATATCATAAATGTATAAGCACAAAATACTAAAATGAAATGCCTTTTTAGGCTGATTTTATCTCTGACTTGATCTTCTCTTAGTCCTAACCATCCTTTGGCTTCTAATCACGAAAACTTCTACCGAATTTCTCTGTTGATAAGTAGAATACATCCACTCTGGAGTTACATATTTGTGTTCTATAATAGTTAATATCAGTGGCCTCAGAAAAACTTTTAGCATTGATCACGATAGCTATAGTTTTTTGACCTGACATCCTAGATATTTGTACTTCGCGCTGTAGCTACCCAAACTTCTTTAGCCTTTTTTGTACTTAGCTCAACTAATTTCAAAGCTTTTTGGGGTATACTTTCTGCTAGCTTGTCTAATCTAATTTCCTCTTTAATTTCATCCGGTTTTTTGATGATTACTTTTTCCTACGGAATGCTACCAAACGATTTTTAGCTAATCCTCCTATATAAGTTAAATTTCTTTTCTCTAGTTGATTTAAGAATGATGTATTGTTACCATAGCCTCCATCAATTAAAACAATTTTTGGTTGGTGTCCTCTGGACAAACATTTCTCTACTAGAGACATTGCTAAGTCTGGTTTCTTGACAAATTCTGGGTCTTTTTTTCCTTTGGCTAAAGAATCAGCTTTCTGATATAAAGCTATATCTCAAGGCAGACTTTTAACTCCATCATAAAGATGAGTTGTAACCACAACTATACCATTATCTGTTTTTCCTATTTCTCCTATATATTCTCGCCCTACTCCAGCAGTTAAATTACCACTTCTTGCTCCGTCTTGACGCTGAGGAAACCTCAGGGCAGGCGGTGCGCTTTTTCTGTGGCCTGAATCGTCTATAATTAAAGCAAATGAACGAGAAGGTATGGAGTGACGACATTCCCACATCACTTGAAGACGACGCTCCCATACCAGCATCTACAGACCAATTTGCTCGAACTAAAAAATGCCGTAATTTGTGGTACGTGTTACCTACAGTGTTGTTGGCAATTTGAGACAAGTTTTTTCTTTGGCTTTCTCAAGAGTAATCCTCCTATATACTCTCTAAACCCGTTTTTTTGAGCTTTTGTCTTAAATACATTATTAAAGCGATTTGCTTACGCAAGGCTTGGGCGAAGGCACCATCGATGGAAACAAGGGGGCATGGCCACTGAAGTTGTTTCTTTCATCGGACTTCTCCCCGGCCAGTAATTAACGTAAAATACATATCTGGTATATATTATACCCTTTTTTTACTGTTTTTTCACTAAAGTCCCGCTAAAAGCCTAAGCTACCAATAGTTATTCCCAGAGGTTTACAATGTGTAGTTAGGGCTGGCTGATTAAATATCAAAGTATTGGAAGATAAAGGTTTGAGCATTTTGAAGTCCAGAAAAAATACGAGATTTGGGGCGGCTCTGGCTCATGGATGTTAGTATTTGGGTAAGAGTTGGGGAGGTTGCATCAAGGGATAATTTTTCAGAATACCTTCTCTATAACTCCCTGTTTCTCTTGACTCTGTACGGACGTTGCATGCAACTTCCCTACCTACTCCCTACTCCCTACTCCCTACCCCCTACCTTCACAAAAAGACTTTTGAGCGCAAACCCTAGTTATTAATTATTAATTATTAATTATTAATTATTAATTCTTGAACTACCACCGCTAAACCTAGAAATTCATTTGTAGGAAACATTTATCAAATTGGTATTACTTAATTTTTGAATGTTCAATTGCCTGACCTGCTAACCATCCAGTTGTCCATGCACTTTGAAAATTAAACCCTCCTGTAACACCATCAATATCTAAAATTTCACCAGCAAAATATAACCCCTGACAACAGCGACTTTCCATAGTTTTAAAATTAACTTCCTTGAGACTAACCCCACCACAAGTAACAAACTCATCCTTAAAAACACCTTTACCTTTAATTTCATATTTACCTTGAGTTAGCTCTTGAATTAACCTATTAATTGCTTTTTTTGATAACTCAGCCCAGTGTTTTTGAGGCTCAATATCCACAGCAATAACCAAACGTTCCCACAAACGACGCGGTAGAGAAAACGGACAACTATTAACGATCGCCTTTTTCTGTTGACTTTTTTGTGCCAATAACTTTTTTCGTACTTCCTCCGGGTTAATATCCGGCAACCAATTTATTAATAACTCAGTTTTATAGCGATGTTCGTAAAGTACCCTCGCCCCCCAAGCAGACAACTTCAAAACTGCCGGGCCACTTAAACCCCAATGAGTAACCAGTACGGGCCCAGTTTGCTTGAACTTAGCGATCGCCAGTTGTAAACAAACATTCTCAACCGAAACACCAGCCAAGTCTTTCAGACGGGGGTCGGAGATATTGAAAGTAAATAAGGAAGGTACAGGAGCTTCAACCTTATGACCCAATGCTTTTGCCCAACGATAACCGAGGGGACTACTACCAGTTGCTAAAAGTAGGCGATCGCATTCTAAAACTTCCCCAGATTTTAACTTTATTTCAAATACATTCTGATCCCCAACTGCTGGTTTACTCGTCACAGAAACCACTGGTGCAGCAGTGCGAAGACTTACACCTTTAGCCAAAGCAGCTTTAGTTAAACATTCAACAATAGTAGCAGAATCATCAGTAGTGGGAAACATTCGCCCATCTGCTTCTGTTTTTAACTTTACCCCTCTTGCTCCAAACCATTCTACAGTATCGCGAGCTTGAAACCGAGTAAATGCACCCTGAAGTGCTTTGCCACCTCTAGGGTAGTTTTGGATAAAAACAACTGGATCGAAACAGGCGTGAGTAACATTACACCGCCCACCTCCAGATATGCGTACCTTAGCCAGAGGTTGTCGCCCTGCTTCTAGGATAGTGACATGGGTATGGGAGGAGCTACAGGCGATCGCTCCGAAAAAGCCTGCCGCTCCCCCACCTATAACTACAATTTTTAGAGGTGGGAAAGACACTTACTTTATATATATTGGTTACTCATCGACTGGTTCAAAATCTGATTTAGCTGCACCACAGGTTGGACATACCCAGTCGTCTGGGATATCTTCAAAAGCTGTTCCGGGTGCTATACCTCCATCTTCGTCTCCTTGTTCTGGGTCATATTCATATCCACAGACGGAGCAAACATACTTTTTCATGTTAATTTTTTCCTGTTTGATAGTTCACTTGGATTTTACAGGCTTGCCGGGTAGAGATTCTACTCTCAAGTTGCAAAGTTTTGTTAATTTTTTGATGGTTAGCTGTGGCACTTAAGACTGGGGTAGAATTAAAGTTGGTAGTCCTGCATGGTAATGGTGAGGATATATATTTTTTAATTTCTTCGACACTCCCCATCTCCCCATCTCCCCATCTCCCCAAACTCCCGGTGCTTCGTTTACCATTACTATGCACCACCACCTTAAAGTTATAGAACCCATTTGATATCTATTTAAAAAGAGAGAGGGGAGTTTGGGGGGTGTGAGAAGTGTAGGATAGATATATGGTCTGTATTTCCAACCTGCTTGGTGCGCGTTCTCTCTCATGGTCAGCATTCCCTTGCGACGAGTCTTGTCGCGGGGTCGCATCCGCTTTTTCCCATATTTCTTCCCTCCATCTTCATGACTCCTAGTAAAAAAACTGACATTGTGGAAAAGATACCAAATCCGGAAAAGAAGGAGTAGGGAGTAGGGAGTAGGGAGTAGGGGGAAATAATTGATGATTTATACGGGATAATTGATTTGATTTTTGATTATCACCAGATGTCTAATACCAATTTGATAAATGTTTGCTACAAATAAATTTATCGGTTGAGCGGTGGTAGTTCAACAATTACTTATTAGTTATTAATTATCAATAAATAGACATGGCAAAAATCTGGGAATAACTATTGGTAACTAAGGCTTTTAGAAATCTCAATTTTCAAAACTATCTATTGATAAATGTAGATAATTTAATGGTTTTGCAGTAATACTTTCAGTCTCGAAAGCAAATCATTTTTTAGAAGAACTTTACAGCGGTTTTCATTTCAGTAGTAGGGACGTTGCATGCAACATCCCTACAAGGTTTTGGTTATGGCGATATGGTTCATCAATTTGAAAAGCGCTGTAATAGGTTGTGAACCAAACATATAACCAACAATCAAAAACAATAGAAATAATAGTTTCAGGACTTTTATCTATTTTTATGATTTTTTACAAATGATTTAGTATTGCTATATTGATTTTCCTTAAGTTACTTATAATTAAAAAAAACTCACAGTATTATCAGCAATAGCAATATACAATGATTCGTGAAAAAACTGTAGGGGTTTGGAGAGCAAACCCAAGCGCAAAAATATTTTTATGATATAATTTCCAGCAAAATAACTTCTATATATATCTATGGCACTTGCACCTTTATTCCCAATTTTACATCCCATCTTAAAATCAGCCTTTCCTAGTTGTTTATGGAGAGGACAAATTCATAAACCGGAAATTACTCTCACCTTTGATGACGGACCTCATCCAGAATATACACCAAAACTATTAGCAGTTCTCGATAAATATAATATTAAAGCTAACTTTTTTTGGTTAGGTATATGTGTAGATAGATATCCAGAAATAGCTAAAGCTGTTTATGAAAAAGGTCATTGGATTGGATTACATGGTTATGAACATATTTCCTTTCCCAAACTCACTTCCACTGAACTAAAATCTAGTTTAGAAAAAAATCAGCTTGCTATTTATAATGCTTGTGGATTAGAACCACAATTTGTCCGTGATGTGCGTCCGCCTAATGGTATATTTACACCAGCAATTATCAAATTATTAAAACAGTGGGGATATCGTTCGGTAATGTGGAGTGTGGTACCAGAAGATTGGGTGAGACCAGGAATTTCTGTAGTAGTTAATCGGATAATTCAGCAAACCTATAATGGTTCAATAATTGTCTTACATGATGGATATTATGGCGGTCAAGATGTAGCTCAAACAGCAGCAGAAATAATTCCTATTTTGTTAGATAAAAATTATAAATTTGTTTCTATAGATCAAATGTGGGGAATCACAAAATAAGTGATGGGTAGAATTAAAAATATAATCTTTATCGTAACTATTTCCTGTGGAATACTGCGCAAATCTTATATATGAGAAGTTTTTTCAGTCTTTATACTTCTAATAAAAACCGGTGGTGCGTCAAGGAAGTGTGGGAAGTGTGGGGAGTGTGGGGAGGGTCGGGAGATGTCCGAAAGTAGGAGGAATAATTGTAGGGTCTATCTTGATTGGGAAGTGTCTTGATGCTGTCCTAACTTTTTGGTCCTAGAAGCTTAACAACTCGCACTTTTTTCGCGACAAAAATGCGTTAAACCTTTATAGATCAGTGCTTTTAGATTACATTTGCCTGCCCTACTTGACGAATCCCACACTTTGCTGATGCACAACCATAAAAACCGGTGGTGGTGCATAGTAATGGTAAACGAAGCACGGGGAGTGTGGGGAGAAGGGGAGATGGGGAGATAGGGAGATAGGGAGTGTGGCAGAAATTAAAAAATATATATCCTCACCATTACCATGCAGGACTACCTAAAAACCTAATTTTTATTACTAACAAAATTTATCAATTTATTAGTTTCACTATATTTTCAATATAAGTATTTAAGCTACCTGATAGAGTCGAGTATTTGCTTTTTGCTGACTGTTGAAGCCCTAACTGCTGAATACTTACTATTTATTTTTAGACTGATAAGCAGATTATTGAGTTGATAAATTTTCCTTACTCAAATACTAGTAAATTAGCTAAAACAATAACTTGTCAATCTCAAAAAAAGGATGTACGATGCTAGAGTTATAGGAGCTTAAGCATTTGTACGTCAAATAGTCAGAATTGAGATTAGTAATTTTCAGTAGAAAAAACGGTGGAGGAATATTTATGATTAGAATTTATAATCGGCATCCTATACTTGCTTTAATAGTAGTATTAACTATCATATTTTGCCCAGAATTATTCGGCAGAAGAAGAATTAACTCCGCACTAGCAGAAACGAGTCTAGGAGATATTCAAAATCATTGGGCTAAAGGTTGTCTAGCAGATTTGTTAGAACGAGAAATCATCAATGGTTACTCCGAAGATGAAACTTTTCGCCCCAATGCACCTGTGACTAGAGCTGAATTTGCAGCAATGGTTACTAGAGCTTTTCCAGATGTAAAATCGGTGCGCGAACCGATATATTTTGTAGATGTTCCTGGAGATTATTGGGCTGCTGATGCTATTATCAAAGCCTATGAAAAGGGTTTTCTTTCAGGATATATAGGGAGAACTTTTAACCCTACACTCAAGATTAGTCGGTGGCAAGTTTTGACAGCTTTAACTGGGGGATTAAATTATCAAGTAAGTGACTCTAGGGTAGAAAATTTAGGGATAATTTTTGAGGATGCAGAGGCAATTCCAGAAGAATCAAAAAAAGCTATTGCTGCTGCAACAGAAAAAGGCATTGTTGTGAATTATCCAAATGTAAAAAAACTGAATCCAACTGGAGATGCTACTCGGTCAGATGTGGCAGTTTTTCTCTGTCAAGCTATTGCTAATAGTCAAGGCAATCATGGGGAAGAATTAGTTTCCCAAGTTCCCTCAGAATACATTGCTAAAATTTCTATAGACGAACAAGAAACTACTACAGCAACAATTCCAGAACCAGAAACTACTACAGGAACTAGAGAAAATTCTATCAATACTAATCCAGAAACTACAGCAGAAAATTCTACAGAAACACCAGCCGAAACACCAGCAGAAAATACTACATCACCGGGAATAGTAGAAAGATTTGGTAATGGAAACTTGCAGGCAGAAATTATTTACGAGCAAGCTAATAATACAGATTTAGTAAGTAATTTACGTCTGAAAATTATTAGAGATGGAGAAATTATCCTCAATGAAATAATACCAGTAAAATCCCTTGCAGATAACTCAGATTACGACAGAGAAATAGAAGTATTAGCAGGTAGATTTGTTAAAGTACAACTACTAGACTTAGATGGCGATCGCGAATCAGAAGTACTAGTAGATTTAGTAACGATAAATAATAGCAACGTACCATTAGATGGCGGTACTTATTCCATAATTTACCGTTACGAACCGACAAGAAATCGATATATAAAACTCCAGCATTTTTGGGGGAATTTCAATTACAGAATTACAGATTTAGATAAAGATAATATTCCCGAATTTAAAACAGTTGATACCAGATTTTCTGGCGCATTTACAGATAAAAATAATTCTGCTTTTCCGATTAAAATCTGGCAGTATCGTCAAGGGAAAATGTTAGATGTAACCCAACAATATCCCGTTCAAATAAATACTAGTGCTTCAGAACTTTGGTTGGAATTTTATAAGCGTTCTAGTCAAAATCAAGAAGTAAAAGGAGTCCTGGCAGCTTACCTGGCAAATAAATATATGTTAGGTCAAAAACAAAATGGTTGGGAGTTAATAGAAAAGGTATATCAAAGTAGCGATCGTGAAGAATATTTTGCAGATTTACGTCAATTTTTGGCAGATAAAGGTTATGGTACAAACCAACAAATTGCTACTAATTTAGTAGCTCCCCAAAATACGTCTACAACAACTCAAGAAACTGTTGGTTTGACAACTACTGAAACAGAAGAAACTCCACCCCAAACAACAGCAGAAATAGAAAGTACGGAAACAGAAAATACAGAAACTACTGCCACAGAAGCAGAAAATACAGAAACACCCATAACACTGCCACCCGAAACTTCAACAGCAGAAACAGAAACAACCGCAACTGCCGTCACAGAAAATAATAAACCTGAAGAAACTCCAGACCAAGCAACAGCAGAAACAGAAAGTAAAGAAACAGAGAACACAGCAACAGAAACCGAAGTAGATATTAACGACGACCTCATACTCGCCCCAAGATTAGTTCGTTCCCTATCCACTCCGCAAAAAGACTTTGCTTCCAGTGTAGCCATCAGTTCCGATGGTAAAATATTAGCCAGTAGTAGCGGTAAAGACATTCAAATATGGAATATAGAAACTGGCGAACTGCTCGACACTTTATCCAGTCATAAAGGTAACGTCCGCTCCTTAGCTATTAGTCCAGATGGAGAAACTCTAGCTAGTGGAAGTGGGGATGGCACAGTCAAACTTTGGGATATTCCTACAGGAGAAATGCTAACAACTTTCTGGCATTCTGATGTAGTCACAGCAGTAGGTTTCACCGCAGACGGCAGAGCTGTAGTCGGTAGCAGTGCAGAGCGCAATATGAAATTATGGAATATCTACACTGGGCAACTGCTACATACGATGAACGGTACTCAACCCATTGCTTTCGGTGCAAATGGCAAACGCATGGCAACCAGTGGCGGGCCAAGGTATATTCGACTCTGGAATGTAGCTCAAGGACAACTGTTGAAAAATCTTTCTATACCCCCTACAAATAAAGATAAAGGAATACAGGCGATCGCTTTTAGCCAAGATGGACAAATTATTGCTCACGCGATGAAAGGAGAAAGTAAGATTTTAGTCTGGGATGTGGAAACCTGGGAAGTGCGTCACACTTTAGAAAAGCATTCTCAGAATATCAATGCGATCGCTATTAGTCCAGATGGAAAAATCCTTGCTAGTAGTAGTGAGGATGGTAATATTAATCTGTGGGATGTTGACAGTGGCAAGTTATTGAGGAGTATTAAAGGTTATGGTGCAATTGTTTTTAGTTCTGATAGTCAGCAACTTGTCACCGTGACACAGGATAATACTATTCAGCTTTGGCAAGTTTATACTTCTGTAATTGAGCAATAAAACCTTTTTCATTTTTGAGACATAAAATTATTCTCTGTCTATAGTCTCTCGGATGAATCATCATCATTAAATAGCAACTTCTTATAACTTCATTAAGAAAACAGAGAATAAATAATATTATCTGTAATCTTTAAGTATAACCTTTCAATTAACTTTAAATCCCCTAGCTTTAGTTGAATTTAGGCTATAGCTTAGGGATTATTTAATTTTATACCATTTTCATAAAATATTGCTACATTGCTTGGTTGTAGGTTTTAGTTGGTAGGTGGTAGGTGGTAGGTATTAATAGAAGAAGTCTAAATATTCCCCTCCGAAGAGTGTCCGGATTTTACTGTAACAATCCCCCGGAGTTTACCCTCGCGGAGGCGGGGGCGAGGGCAAGCTTTTTTGAATTTGGTATTAGATAGTCCTACATTGCAGTATCGAAAAATTACAGTTAAAAATTGATAAAGATTAAACGCTACAATCAATTTGAAATTAGTCAGACTGGACTTTTTCCCAAATATCAACCGTCCTGTATTTCTAGTTTTCTAAAACATAAAAAAAATGATGGTTTAACCTACCGGAGTTACAAAACTAATTGATAACTTGATACGCGATAAATAAAAAAAAAGGTTATTTAAAGACTTTAACCCCATACCGTTTTGATAGCTATAAAAAAATTATAGCCCATAAACCAAGCAAAAAATTGATTTTTTACCTATAATATTGTCTAGAGAGAAAATCTATTAATATCTCTCCGCTCGGCTTAACCACACTAATAATTGCTACTTGCTACCGAATCCCTACTATTTTAGATATCAGGGCCTAAACTCAAACGTGGGTATTCAATCGGATCAATACCCAGATTAATATTTTAGTGCCGATTGAAATTATCCGGAAAGCACTCCTGAATAGCTTAATAGGTGGTTGTAGAGGAGATTTAAACATAGAGCCTCAAAAACTTGACCATAACATAGATGAAGAGGCAAAAAAAATCAGCGTTACCTAAACTGACTAACCAATATGTGGTCATTCCAACCACCTGATTAGCTATAGATAACGCCGAAACTAACCGTGCCCACCGCTATGGCTGGCAAATCATAACCAGCAATATAATCTTGTTTTTACTAAAACCAAACTTACAACCGTCATTTATCCCCTATTTCCAGACCAAAATCAAAAATATGATGGGAGTTATGGCGGAGTAACATCAGCAGAAGGATAGTAAATCAGTGACTCAGGAATTTCATATCTCAGTCACCCCACTTGGGGAAGACGAATATTTTGTCCGCACAGAAAAAGTGCCTGTAGGTGGACTACTAGCTGAAGAAATTGTCGAATGGCCTGTCCAACAATGGCTAGCCCAAGCTCGTCAACTATTTCGCGATCCATTAATCGATCTCCTAGATGGAAAGTCCAATACTCAGGTAATTATCCCCGATCAAATTATGGCCCAGTCTGGGGAAATTGCCAGTCCAAACTTAGTAGGTTTGGGCCAAGAAATGTATCAAGAGCTATTCAAAGACACCCTCAGAGATAGTTGGAATTGCGCTCAAGGAATAGCTCATAACCGGGGAGAAATATTACAGCTACGTCTGGGGGTGAAAAACAGACGTTTATCTAGTTTGCCTTGGGAGGTACTCCACGCAGGCGATCGCCCCCTTGCTACCGGTACTGATGTTGTTTTCTCTCGCTATCAACCTAATACCTGCTTACCTAAATCTACCCGGAAAGTAAGTTCTGGGCAACCATTAAAAATCTTAATGGCGATCGCAGCTCCTACTGACAAAGAGAGTCTCCAACTAGAAAAAGAATTTGAGGCTTTACAACAAGAGCTGCAAAAAAATAGTGGCGAAACCCAAATTCACCTAGATATTCTTAGACAACCAGGGCGGGAACAACTTACCCAAGCTTTAGAGCAAGGTCAATATCAAGTTTTTCATTATGCAGGTCACAGCAACTGGGGTAACTTTGGGGGTGAAATATGTCTAGTTAGCAATAAAACAGGTTTAACAGAATCCCTGAGTGGGAGAGACTTAGCGGGGTTGCTCGTTAACAATGGTATTGAAATGGCAGTATTCAATTCCTGTCGAGGTGCTTACAATCACATAGCTAGCCCTACCGATGAGGGAGTTGAGATTAACTTAGCTGAGGCGCTCGTTAAACGTGGCATTCCGGGGGTGCTAGCAATGGCCGAACGTATTCCGGATGAAGTTTCCCTGATCTTAACCCAACTATTTTACCGAAATCTTAACCAAGGTTATCCCATCGACTTAAGTTTAAGTCGGGCAAGACAAGGGCTGATTTCTGCTTACGGTTCTCATCAACTATATTGGGCGTTGCCTGTACTATATCTGCATGAAAAATTTGATGCCTATTTGACTAAGACAGGAACAAATATTACAGCAGAAGTGCAGGAAATGCAATCTGATCGGCAATTTTTTGACCAGCAATTTGATCAGGAAGTGGAAACAAATTCCATATTTGCTAGTGAGTCAAACATGATGTCGTCAGAAGATTCTACATTTGTTCCCATTGATGAGCTTGAGGATGCAGATTTTCAAGAATATGAATATATTGAGTCTTGGGAAAATGAAGAAGATGGTTTTAATGAGCGAGTTGAAGACTCCACAGTTATTACAAATCTCTTAAATCAGCTAACTAAAAATGAGCTATCAAAACCATTAGAAACAAAAGATATACAACAGCAAGAAACTCCAGAAAATTATCAACAGCAGCAGCGTTCCATAGTACAACCAGAAGTTAGTGAGGAAGTAACTAAGCCAGAAGAGGCAGTCAAATCAAATGCTCGAAAAAACAACAATTCCAAGTTATTTGCCATGACACCAGCCAGGGTGCTAGCGCCTTTAATTTCAGTGGTGTTGAGTCTTGGAAGTATATGGGTATTTAATAACCGACAGTCACAAGTGAACGCTCAATTACCACTACCTCCCGATCCAGTTATCAGCCATGGCTATAATAGTGTTCGCTCTGTTAACTACACCACTGATGCTACTCAGGAAGCAGAAAAAATTGCCATTCAGCAGTTTAATCAAAATGATATTAAAACTGGTAAAATGGCTTTAGAAAAATTACTAGAACAAGGCGCATTAGAAGCTGCTAAAAAAGTCATTGATGCTATTCCAGCTCGATATACTGATAATTCAGATGTTAACTTTTTGAAAGGTCGATTAGCTTGGGAAAATTTCCAAGAGGGAAATCAAAATTCTCTAGATGAAGCAATAAGTTACTGGGAAAAAGCAGTGGCAAAAAGTCCACATATTGCTTTATATCAAAATGCTCTTGGCTTTGCTTACTACACCAAAGGTGACATCAATACAGCTTATGCAGCTTGGTTAAAAGTGTTGCATTTGTCTGGAGAAATTACACCAGAAACAGAAAAATATCGTGCTGTTAATTACAAAAAACAGCAGCAGAATTTATCAATAAATAAAAGGGAAGCTCTGAATGCTTATGCAGGTTTAGGATTAGTGATGATGAAATCTGCTCAAGGTCAAGAAAAACATCTCAATCAAGCATTAAAATATGTTCAAAAAGTAATGACAGAAGCTGGCAAAGAATTTCATGTTCAACAACTACAAAAAAATTGGTTGTGGTCTCCCGCAGCTCGTCAAGATTGGGATGAACTATTAAATCTCAGAACAAATAGTAAGTCTAATGAATATAATCATTCTGAAGAGCTTACTTAATTGAAGCTAAATCTTTTTTAGCAGTCAAAAATTCTCACAAGCTGATTAAACTAAATCTAAAATTTGAGCCAAATAATGTTGTCATATTGTCATAATTTGCTATGGGATTATTTCTGGTTAAATACTTAATAAATGAGCAGGAAAAAGTTTTTCGGGATGATTAATTAAACTGATTTGAATCATATAGCAATTCCCATATTGGTGAGGTACACTCATTCATTTGTTTGAGAGAACAGGGAAGGGGGAACAGGGAACAGGGAACAGGGAACAGGGAACAGGGAACAAAAGACAAAAAGATAAATGTACCTCACGAGCTTGAGAAACGCTATACCGACTACCTCAAACTTTTATCATCATCTAATTAACCAGACAATTAACCAGACATGGTATCAACTTATCTCTGAACTCAAAATCAACTCATCCCCTAAAAATCTCACCTATTATTTTGAGTTCAGACTTCATCTAGTTAATCAATCAAAGTAAATCCATAAAAACCGGATCAAAATGACAGAAAATAACAAACAAGAAAAATTATTATACTCATTAAGCCGTGGTATAGTTTCACATTTAATCACTGTATTGTTAACTATTGGTGGTATGTGGTTATTACAATATAGACAATCACAAATTTATTATGGGTCTTTACAAGTAACCCCTGATCCAATTAATCTTGAAAGGTATAATAAAGAAAAACCTGTTAATTATAACCCCAACACTATAGAAGACGGACAAAAATTAGCCATTGAAGAATTTAATAAAAATGATATTGTAGCAGGAAAAAAAGCTGTAGAGTCTTTACTAGAAAGAGGTGCATTTATAGAAGCAAAAATAGCACTTGAATCCGTGCCTTCAGCATCAGAAAACGACCCTGAAATTAGCTTTTTAAAAGGTAGATTGGCATGGGAATTACTTCACGATGGAAATCGAAACTATACTATAGATGAAGCTATATTTTATTGGGAAAAAGCTCTAGACCAACTCCCAAATTCTATTTTATATCAAAATGCTTTAGGCTTTGCTTACTATAGTCAAGGTGATTTGAAAAAAGCTTATGAATATTGGTTAAAAGTGTTGCAATTGTCAGGAGAAATTTCATCAACTTCCCAAAAAGCAAAGAATATTTCTACTAATACTACTAATACTGAATCCACTTCATTTGTAAGAGAAAAAGAGGCTTTAAATGCTTATGCTGGCATCGGACTAGTAATGATGAAATCTGCTCAAGCTGCACCGAAAGATGAGCAACAAGAACGATGGTTAAGAGCTTTACAATATCGGACAAAAGTAATGAAAGAGGCGGCGAGAGAATATCATATTCCTCAACTTCGACAAAATTGGTTATGGTCGCGAGTGGCATTACGAGATTGGGATTTTCTGATGAGAGTAGATTGGAATATTTTGGAAAAAAAAAATAATTAATATTAGAACAATATAGATTTAATTTAGTAATCCGAAAATGGTAGCAATTGCTTATGTAAAATCAGGGCTATTTCATTCTCAAATTTGCCATTTTATATATTTACGAGAATACCTTATTGCCTGCTTTAGACAACGCATCTTTAGCTATCTGTAAAGCCAGTAAATTCATTGCCAAAATCTAGAATGAAATGACCCTGTGTAAAATCAATTATACATTTTATCAGACATCTCCAATCTTATCTATTAAATTCTCAATTATTTCTCTCTATTTATTATTCCCTATTCCCTATTCCCTATTCCCTGTTCCCTCTCTCAACTAGGAAATTTATTTTTTATGACTACTTATTGTATACTAATAGTTAAGTTAGAATTTCCCACTTTATAGTGATGTAGAAACTTCCAGATTACTTCAATGTAATTTGATTTTTTCAACCAATATTATGACAAGTTCTCTCATTTTACAGCGCTTTCCGATGTTATGAGGTACAAGTATCGCGGTCAAGATGCCTGCACTACAAGACATTCAATTCACGCCTTAAGTTATACCAATTTGATAAATGTTTGCTACAAATTCAAATTGGGGTAGTCCTGCATAGTAATGGGGAAAATATATAGAACCCCTAAGTGTATCTCTGAAAAATTAGGCGATATAGCTGCAGCTAGGCTCCGGCAACGCTAATCTCTTGAGCATTAATCGAATAAAACAAAGATTAATCTTGGCAGTAGCATTTTCCAGAGTTCTCTCAAAATTTTTGCTCAAGCTTTTACATCTCTCCATCCAAGAGTTAGCTCTCTCAATTACCCACCTTGCTTTGACTCGAACAAATCCTGTTTTTCCTTCCTGTTTTTTCTCTGCCTTTGATGGTTTTGGTGATAGTTTCAACCGAATTTTGGTCATAATCCCTGGATAAATTTTCTTTAACTCTTCTATTATCTTTTCGGGGTGATATCCATTATCAAGTAAGATAGTAATTTTAGGAATATTGACTGGTTTGGATTGAAAATAGTCAATATTGTCTGACAACATTTCTATTAATCCTACATCATCAGATACGGATGCCTTGGTACAATGAGTGAAAAAAGGAAAACCAAGACTATCTACTGCTAGGTGTCTTTTGATACCGTTAGTAGCCTTGTCAAAACAAAATCCCTTGGACTTCACACCAGCATTACAAGTATTTTTTACTGCCTGTGAATCAATGATTATTAAAGTTGTCCATTTGGCTTTTTTTTAACCTGTTGACGTACTTGAGAATGTAATATATCTCTAATTTTCAAGGGTTCCCCCTGATTCTCGCCATTGTTTATAATGCCAAAATACTGTTGATAATGGGTGTTCAATCTTTAGGTAAATCACACCAATTACAACCATTTTTTAATTGATACAAAATACCATCTAAAATTTCTCTCTTGCTCCATCTTGTGGGACAAGTTTTCTTCTTCTTTGGTATGGGATGGTTCAATCAGAACCCATTCTTTATCTGTTAAACTGCTTGAATATGGCATTTGCCTAACTCTTGTTTAGGATAATTGGCGTTGGCGGAGCCTAGCGGCAGCTATATCGCTACCTAGCATAACATTGGAAGGAAAAGATACCTTCAGGGGTTCTATAAAAAGCGCTCGATATTTACCAACTCGCAATCGCCATTCGGTACGACCTCTGATATCAAATCTGGTAGTATCGGTAGAATTCTAGACCGTAGGGGTTTGGTCTCCAAACCCTCTACAAACTAGGAGTTTTCACTGTTACACAAACATACGTCGCCAATCCGACGGCTCCCCTATCTGACTTCGTTAAATACCATTTGTAGGGGTTAACAACCGTTAACCCCTACTTACTTATGTATAGTGCTTATCCGTAAGTCCTATTTCATAGATTACAGCGGTTTTCATTTGGATAGACCACAGTAGGGACGTTGCATGCAACGTCCCTACAAGGTTATCATTTTTTTTATGTGGTTCATTGACCTGAAAATCGCTGTATGAAGATGTGGTTCATCAATCTGAAAAGCGCTGTAATCAGCAACTCCTAATTATCAATTATCAATTATCAATTATCCATTGGTAATGGTCGTGCATTTTCATTATTTTTGTTACGAGAACAGTGGGAGCATCTTGCTCCCGT
>JAAUYJ010152893.1_pt1 | contig 21628 bp, 23 predicted proteins | sample 7278031 | NCBI WGS metagenome assembly JAAUYJ01 (sample SAMN14350222, study PRJNA611818) | marine sediment metagenome | isolation source: surface marine sediment (1.8m) | place: French Polynesia: Moorea | collected 2018-08 | reverse complement strand
TCAATATCAATCACCACAAAATAAAGCCCTATTACACACATAATAATCTGACTTAAAGAAGTAGCTAAACCTGCTCCACCACTTTCTAAACCCCAACGAATAATTAACAAATAATCTAAGATAACATTAGCCCCATTACCCGCAAGAGAAAGCCATAAAACCTTACCACTTTGTTCCTTTCCTAAAAACCAACCAATAAAAACAAAATTAAGTAAAACAGCCGGGGCTGCTAAAATTCGAGTGCTATAATAAGCTTGGCCTGATGCTTTAACCATCGGTGCAGCACTTACTAAATTAAATCCTATCCATTGCAAAGGATACTGTAAAGCTAAAATAATGAGCCCAAAACTAACAGCTAAGATACCATTTTTAAGGAGAACTAATAAGACTTCCTTGCTATCTTTTCTTCCCATTGATTGTGCTGTTATACCCGTTGTGCTAGTGCGTAAAAACCCCAAAGCACGATATAGATAATTAAAAATAATTGTCCCTAAAGTCACCCCTGCTAAATGATGAATATCTTCTAAATGACCTAAAAAGGTAATACTTAGTAAACCAGCAATAGGAACCATTAAATTTGATAAAATATTGATAGAAGCTAAGCGTAGAAAACGCCAGGAAAATGAAGGGAAATTGAAAAAAGCTAAATAAATATTCTGATCTGCTTCACGATGAACTCTCTTCAGAGAAGATTCGATGATATTCATTATAAGAAAAACTAATTTAAGGTTTTTTTTATTGTTATTATTTAAACCTTAACATAAGTAGGGGTCAACTTTTATTGGCCCCTACAGTAGAGATAAAAGAGAATCAAAGCTATTGAGATAATTGTCCCTAAGATACCCCTTGTAATTGTTCAGTTTTCACAGTCAAATCTAACAAGCGATCTCCTCGGTACAACTTCACTCTCAAAGTGGCATTAATTCCCGCATTTTCGACAATTTTTTGCAGAGCCGTGCCATCTTTCACCGGTTGATTATTAACTGCCACGATTACATCCCCACGACGTAACCTTGCCTTAGCAGCCGGACTATTAGGAACCACCTGCACGACTAAAATTCCCTCCACTTCAGGAACCAGAATAGGAGAATTAGGGTTACGGTTGTTTTCTTGAGCCACTTCAGGGGTAAGATTAACCATTTGCACCCCAATATAAGGATGGGGAACTTTTTGCCCCGAAGCGAGTATTTTTTCTAATGCTTTGGCTTTGTTGATGGGAATGGCAAAACCAATTCCCATGGCATCAGGCCGAATAGCAGTATTAATACCAATCACTTCTCCATTGCCATTTAAGAGAGGTCCGCCGGAGTTACCAGGATTAATAGCTGCATCAGTTTGAATAAAATCAAGTCGTTTATCAGGAATACCGACTTTAGCCGCAGAACGACCAATGGTACTGATAATACCCAAAGTCACTGTATTATCCAATCCCACAGGGTTGCCCACAGCGATGGCCCAATCTCCCACCTGTAAAGTGTTAGAGTCCCCTAAAGGTGCTACGGGCAAGCTACTTCCTTGAGGGTTAATAGCCACAACAGCCAAATCAGTAACTTCATCAGCCCCTCTGACTTCTCCATCAAAGGTTCGTCCATCTTTAAGGGTTACAGTCACCTTATCAGCCTTATTGACTACATGGGCATTAGTTAAAATAATGCCACTCCTATCAACAATAAAACCTGAACCCTGACCAGTAATCCGTTGTTGTTGGGGGGGGCGCATCTGTTGGCCAAAGAAGTCACGGAAGAAAGGATCATCAAAAAAGGGATCAATTTGTCGAGTAACAACCGCTTCTGTATCGAGGCGAACCACCGCCGGACCAGTACGGGCTACAGCCGAGGCGACAAAGCTATTGGGAGTAATTCTAACAGAATTTTGGGCAACTTCTGCAATAGAGTCGGCTTGAGAAGATAAGGGATAAAAACCGCCAAAGCAGAACAGCACACCCAATAAGAGCGTGATGCAATGACTCGCGATGAGGCGTAATAATTTTCTAAGCTTCATTTTTATCAAGGCTTTAATGGCTGTGACATCCTCCCACGCAGGCTGCTTTCGCTTTGTGCGGGGAACCTCCCTCACTCACGAGAGGGCATTCCTGGTTATTCACGTGTATACGAGGTTTCGCCACTTATCTAGAAAACATTGGTAAGAGCGATGAGCAAATCTCCCACTGTTGCCTCCCAGACAGAACGACTAATCAGGCGTTTTCGTTTCCCAGAGTGCCTGGGTACTTTATCTAGTCTATTCAAATTTTCTCGTATTTCGCAAGCTCTCGATGTCCTCTCTTCTGAGTGTCTTTTTAAGTAAAGCTAGAGATGGAAAAACTAGATTAGATTACCAAGGATCAGGAATTGAGCGAAAAGGATTACCGTTACTATTTTGATCACTATCTAAATCTGCTATTATTGTCTCCTTATTAGGATCTAATTCTCTTTTTAAAGCCTCCCACTCTCCAGGATCTTGTAATTCTTCGTATAACTCTTCATATAAACTGGCATCAGCCGCAATAGTTTCCTTAAACATATCAATATTGGAAGGGATTGCCTCCTTAACTTGCTTGGATGAAAACCGTTGATTCAATAATGGTTCTTTGATATGTTTTTGTGGAGGAGCAACATTTTGGGTAGGATGTAACGCTTTTTTGAGTTCGTTAAATTCTTGAGTTAAGCTCATTAATAAGGTTTCCACCTTTTCTAAACGTTCACTAAGATCATCTTCATTAATATTTATAAAGACCTCAGAATTGGTTTCAGGGGGAATGGATTTCTCGAAAGTATCAGGATAGAGTTTCAGTAAGTCATTAAAACCAATTTCTCCTTGTTCCACTAATTCTAAAGCAGTGGTTAACAAAGGAGAATTTTCTTCCCCAAAAGCAGCTTGTTTAAGTTCAGCTAACCCAACATTTTCAGCGATCGCTGTTTTTAAAGATGGGGTAATTTGTAAGAGCTCATAAACCTTAACTCTTCCGTGATATCCTTCTCCATTACATTGTCGACAGAGTCGCCCTTTGTCTCTCATTTGTTCAATTTCTGTCTCGTTTAAAACACGAGGTTGATAGAAGGTAAGTTCACGACTCTTCTCAGGAGGAATCCCCAATCTGACTAATTCCTTCATACTGGGTTCATAGATAGTACGACAAGTGGGACATAAACGAGGTAAGTGATGCTCATGAATCACCCCAATCAAAGTTTTAGCCAATAAATTAGGGGTAATCATCTCCTTTAATAAAGCGATCGCTCCCAAACTATCATCAGCACTGACACTCGTTATAATGAAATGGTTGTTATCAGCCATTTCTGCTACCATACGAGCAATGGAAGGGTCACACAGATCATCTACCATAATGGTAGATTTATCTTGCTGAGCTAGGGAAGACAATACATCAGCGTATTGCTCATCTCCGTCTAAATCCACTTCAATTTGCTTCATCTCAGGTAGCAGATAAGAAATGGATTCTTGCACCGTTGCCATGGCTTTAAGATTTGAGTCTTCTGCACACAACAAACTATAAAGAAGGGGTGTGGGTGCTTTTTTTTGGGAACGACTGACTAATAATAATCCTGATGAACCTTTGAGCATTTCCTCAAGGGAATGTCTCATCTGAGAGTCCCCAATCAGTTTATCTAAACTTGGGGGTTTAATTGCACTATCCAAAACACGAATGATTACTTTTTCCCCATAAAAACTAGGCTGGGTTTGCACGAAAAAATCAATGGTGCGACCGCCACCTCGTTTACGAATACGACCTTTTTGGGGAGTTTGGCATTCGTTAACCTCTAACTCTGCCATCGACTTTAAGCGAGAAAGAATGGCCGGAGTGAACTTTTTGGGCAAGGGATCAATGAGGGGTTTGAAGGTTTCTCCGTGACCATAACGAATACTTAAAAAATTCTCTTCAGGTTCAATCTGGATCTCGGTGGCCTTTTTTTCAACCGCCTTAGCGAGAACTTTATTGACTAGAGTGCTAATCGTGGTAGACTCAGTTTCATCTACTAAGGAACGATGGGATGGTGGAGTTGATGCTATGGTTTCAAAAGAAGCTCGATTACTTGTAATAGTTGCCTCAACTTCTGGATGCCGATGTTCTAGAGGATTTTCAATATTGAAAGAATTTTGAGGGTGGTTGGTTGACATGGTTAGTTAAAGATAGGAATTAATCAAATTTGAAAATAATTAGATAATTTTAGAGGTTCTCCAACAGTCTTGATGATCAGGGGTGTTAGTCAATTAATTTATTCTTTAATGCTAAGTGTTTTGATCATTCTTTCTAAAGGATGCCCAAATTTACTTAATTTTCTACCATTTCATCAAACAAATTTTCTCAAACGGCAAGAGAACTCTTTTCAGTGCAGAAGGGGTCAACGGGCGTTGACCCCTTCCGATAATTTTTGAGATAATCTTATGATATCTACAGCAATCCGGTATTAGTCCCAGGCTTACCGGTAGCTAATTCTACCTTGACGATTTTACCACCCATTTTCATAATGCGTTGTTGTTCGCGAAACCAGTTATCGTAGGCAACTAATTTCGTGAAATAGGTATTTTGTAATTCCCGCTGAGTCCTGATTCTGGTTTGACTGGGAACACAAGCAGTAACTTTAAACATTCGCATGGATTGAGTTCTCCTAAATTTCCTCAAACATCTTATAAAACAAAGTTCGGGAGTCAGAAGTCAATACTAGTTCGTCAAAACCCATCTTTAGCAGCAAAGATCAAGCCTTTAACCAACTAGCACTCACTCTAGACTTCCCGAACCCTTCTGGACAACTCTTATGGAATTGCCACCATCATTCGGTCTAGCTTAAGCCAGAGCAAATGTAGTCAAAATAAACACCCATTTCCTTTCCAGCATCAGCACCAACGAGTCCTGCAGTGACTTCTTTCATGGCCTGAATGGCTTGAACGGTACTACCAACGGGAACACCTAGGGAGTTATAGGTTTCTTTTAATCCGTTGAGAACACGCTCATCAAGGATGGAAGTATCCCCCGCTAACATAGCGTAGGTGGAGTAGCGGAGATAGTAGTCGAGGTCACGAATACAAGCAGCGTAACGACGAGTGGTGTACATATTACCGCCAGGACGAGTAACGTCGGAGTAAAGTAAGGACTTAGCAACTGCTTCTTTAACAATAGCAGCAGCGTTAGCACTAATTACGCTAGCAGCGCGTACACGGAGTTCTCCAGTAGCGAAGTAGCTTTTTAGTTTGTCCATAGCAGCGCCGTCAAGGTACTTTCCTTGTACGTCGGAGGAGTTAATGACGGAGGTAATTGCGTCTTGCATAGTTTTGCTTCCTTAATCTTGCCTAGTCTTCAACAGTCTTACAATTATTGGGGACGGCTTGGATAGTCCGAGTTGGATAACTCGTCTTAGCTCATCGCACCGATTACATAATCGAAGTAAGAACCTGCTTCTGCTGCATCTTCAGCAGACATCATTCCAGTTGCTACTTCCTTCATTTCTCGTACACTTTGAGCCACTGCGTCAATAGAGGTTCCCAAAGACTTGTACATTTCCTTTACACCCACTAAACCAATTTCTTCGATGGGGGTTACATCACCAGAAACGATTCCATAGGTGATGAGGCGTAGATAATAGTCCATATCACGAAGACAGGTAGCAGTCATTTCTTCGCCGTAAGCGTTTCCACCAGGAGAAACAACGTCAGGACGCTTTTGGAATAGGCGATCGCCGGCTTGCTTAACAATGGTTTCCCGTGAACCAGTTAAGGTTTCTGCGATGCGTAGACGAGCACCACCACCGGTAACAAAGGCCTTGATTCTATCGAGTTCGCCAGGGCTGAGGTAGCGGGCTTCTGCATCAGCATTCACGATGGATTTCGTGACAATACTCATTGATGGATTCCTCCCAATAAATTGATTTAGATGCTCTTAAATCGACATCTTATACGAAATCGGGTTGCTCATGGGTGTCTCAACTTGTCGTTGTGTCCAAGCAACCTGACCCAATCATTTTCTGGCATTCTGTTCACATTCACTATCGTTTCTTAATATTTTGTAATATTTCGGTTCAGAATTGGGAGAGCAATCAGAATTTACAATTACCTCTAACTTCAAGTGGAGACTTGAAACTCTTTTTTAGGTCATAGCAGCAAGTGAGAAATATCACATCTAAGGGGTGACTGTTTTTATTGCGGTATCCAGAAAAATCAAGCAGACTTAACCTAAGAGCAAAGGAGATGAATCATTAGTTTCAAAAGTTTCCCTAAGAAATCTGATTCAAAAACATCATCCAGAGCAAAGACTCAATATCAATCATTTAGATCAAGGTTCAGACCCATGTTAAAAAAAGTAAAAGCTACATATCGTAACGGTACTTTTATCCCTAACACTCCCTGCCATCTCCCTGACAACACCGAAGTGGAATTAATGATTGATGTTCCGTCCGAGTATGCTCAAAGTATTGTTGATCGCGAAACCCGTAAAGAAATTCTCCATGCACTTTTAAGTCGAATGCGTGATAGTTCTCTGGTGCCCAAAGTTAACCGTGTGAGCCTGCCAGAATAACTCTTAAGTATTTTTATGTTAAGATTTGGGGGTGGTCGCTACAAACCCCGTAATTTCAACTATAATGAGCCTATCAGAATTTTCCGTCTCTAATGTCTGCTCTTGATCGAGAAATAAGATCACAGGGCGGCTTTTTTTTGGGAATGCTGACAATAATTCGTTAAAATCAAATTCAGAGTAATTATTGCTCATCACCTATCGAGAGAAAACAACCGACCAATGGAGATTAAAGCCGTTCAAGCTGGTTATTACGGAGATTCTAATTTTCGCACTCCTCCACCAGACCTAGAATCCTTACTACTGAAAGAGCGTATCATCTACTTAGGCTTACCTCTATTCTCTTCAGATGAAGTTAAGCAACAAGTGGGAATTGATGTGACTCAATTAATCATCGCTCAATTGCTTTATTTGCAGTTTGATAACCCTGATAAACCTATTTTCTTTTACATCAACTCAACAGGTACTTCTTGGTACACAGGAGATGCCATAGGCTTTGAAACTGAAGCCTTTGCCATCTGCGATACCATGAATTATGTTAAGCCTCCCATTCATACTATCTGTATTGGTCAGGCTATGGGAACGGCGGCCATGATTTTATCTGCTGGAACCAAAGGCTGTCGTGCCAGTCTGCCCCATGCGACCATTGTTCTTAATCAAAACCGTTCTGGGGCGCAAGGTCAAGCAACGGATATTCAAATACGTGCTAAAGAGGTTTTGCAAAATAAGCAGACGATGTTAAAAATCTTGTCCCAAAATACAGGACAAGCGGTTGAAAAAATTGCCAAAGATATTGATCGCACTTTCTATTTAACCCCAGAGAAAGCTCAAGAATATGGATTAATTGATCGTGTCTTAGAAAGTACCAAAGAACTGCCCAAACCCTTAAGTCCTGTTGGTTAATTACTGTTTACTTTTACTTTGAGTTAAGCTTATGCCTATTGGTGTTCCTAGTGTTCCTTATCGTCTTCCTGGTAGTCAATACGAACGATGGATTGATATCTATACTCGTTTAGGCCAAGAAAGAATTATTTTCCTAGGTCAAGAAGTAACGGATGGGATCGCTAACCGTATTGTGGCCCTTCTGTTATATCTTGATTCTGAAGACCCCAGTAAACCTATTTATCTGTATATTAACTCCCCTGGAGGTTCGGTGACTGCTGGTATGGCTATTTACGATACCATGCAGTACATTAAGTCTGAGGTCATCACTATTTGTGTTGGTTTGGCTGCGTCTATGGGATCGTTTTTGTTGGCCGCAGGAACCCCTGGAAAGCGTCTCGCTTTACCCCATGCGCGGATCATGATTCACCAACCAATGGGGGGAACTGGAAGAAGACAAGCGACAGATATTGAAATCGAAGCGAATGAAATTTTACGCATTCGCTCCCAGTTAAATCAACTTTTAGCCGATAAGTGTGGACAGTCTCTCGAAAAGATTGAAAAAGATACGGATCGAGATTATTTTATGTCTGCTGAAGAAGCCCAAAAATATGGCCTCATTGATAAGGTAATTGAAGAAAGAAGTCTTTAATTATTTCAACCCTTTGGTAACGGTTGTATTGATACTATCCCCCATGATCTTAATTGATTATGGGGGTACTTTTTAAAGAAGTCAGAAGTTCCTCTGGAACATTAGGATTATTAACTTCAAAAAAAGTTAAGTAAATCTTTTTGAAATTTAGATTATTAAGTTTTACAAGTAGCTCTTACAATTTTTATTTGTGACTAAATTAGATAATAACTTAGAAAAATTATGTACAGGTAATCTATCTGATGTTCTTTTAATGTCCATTTTCTTTCTCACTCACATCTATAGCTAATACCTCATCTACATTTGCATCAAAGTTAAAACCGATTTTTTCAGTTACCACAATATTTTTGTTGATAATATTCATCTATTTTTCTCACTGCTTTTAATAAGGGGGCATCTAAAGATTCTACCCAGTCAGAAACTTGACGAGATAATCCTAGGGTTACACCTTTCTGAGAAGCGGATAAACTATCATTAATGACCTGATTTTTTATCTTTGTTAACTTATTAAGCAAACTATCTAACATTTCTTGATTATTTGTTTCTTGTAGCTGCATTTTCTTGGCAATTTCAAGAGCATTATCAAGAATTTGTATCAATTCACGCTGATTATTGTTCATTTTATTTTTCACTCATCTAAATATTCAATAAAATAGAGATGCACTACCATTAAACATCTCTATTGACCTTATGATTTACTCAATACACTTAGAGTACGTTTCGTCAATTTTCTCCCCTTCTGACCAAATAATTTCAGGATCTCTAGAGTCAATAATAAAAGTTTGTTGTCCCCAACATCATTAGAATTATACTCTGTTTATTTTACAAAAGCTTTGTAAATTACCTTGATCTTAAGATTTGTTTTATGCTTATATGGGGAGATCATAATTAACTTTCAGTTGATTCTTTATCTTTTGTCTGACTCATCAAAAACAATCTTAGTTTTAACAAACTAAAGGTTTGACCTAAATTAAGAGGTAATAAAGAAATCCCTTCTAAACGAGATTGTACCCAACCATCACCCCATAACCATTCATGATAACCATCAATACCTTGTTTTAAAATCATCCTTAAACAGTTATCATCAGCAATCTCTACCCGATGCTCAATGGTGACTAATCCAAGCTTACTACTAAACTTTGAACCGGTGATTAACTTATCAGGGACATCAGAAGATAAGGTTTGAGGAATTAACCATTTTTTTAAATGATTAGTATTTAACAAACTATCCCGAATTAGATCATGATCTCCAGGGACAGCAATGCGTAATTGACTTTGTTGAAAGTTGCCTAACATTTGATTATTTAAACTGGTTCAGTCAAGTTAACTATCCTATCTTATCTTAGTATAAACCTTTTGCTCAAGATTATCTATAATTATACTTATTTATGTTTTGATTTCACTAACTGTAAACAGATTGATATATTTGAGATGTATAAAAGGTTATAATAAAACAGTATAAAGAAATAAATATGAAATAAGATGGCAAAAAATCATGAATATTGATACAAAAATATTACAAACCGTTTCAAAAATGCCGCAATCTCTCAAGGTAGAACTTCTACATTATGCTAAGTATCTTATAGAAAATCATGCTCAAGAGTCCTTATCGAAACAAGAGGAAGAACCTGTTAAAAAACGTCGCTCAGGTATATTAGAAGGGACATTTGTTTTACCCTTATGTGATGATTTTGATGAACCTATAGAAGATTTTAAGGAATATATGGAATGAAGGATTTTATATTAGATACTCATGCTTTTATTTGGTTATCTGAAAATGATCCTAATTTGCCTAATAATCTTAGAGAGATGATTGATCTAGCTGATACTGTTTATCTGAGTATTGTTAGTCTTTGGGAAATGGCTATTAAGCTAAATCTAGGTAAATTATCACTGAAACGGAGTTATGAAACCATTGAGCAAGAATTGAAATCATCAGATATTTCATTATTACCTATTACTTTTATTGACACTGTACAAATTTATCGTTTACCGTTACATCATCGTGATCCCTTTGATAGAATGTTGATTGCTCAAGCTATCAATAAATCCCTAATTTTGATTAGCCGTGACAACCAATTTGATGCTTATCCCATTCAACGGATATGGGAGTAAAAACATTGTTTTTTAGGAACGAAAAATAATCCCCCTCAATTTACTGAAATAAAGGGGAAAAAGTTAGATTTAAAAGCAATTTAGCCTACTTTTATGGTTTCTTTTCGATAGAATTATAGGGTTTTAATTTGCGTTTTAAGGTTGCACCTGCACCAAGTATTCCAAGGGAAAGAAGACTTAAAGTTGCGGTGGGTTCAGGAACTACGATGACAGGAGTATCAACTGGAATATCACTTTGAGGAATATTGAAGATAGTGGATGTATAAACAATGTCAAGTGCATCTACGTTGTCTGTGGTCAATAAGCCTAAATTACCTGCTGTTAAATCAAAAAAATCTAAATTACCAGGAAAAATTCCTAAGAGACCTGTTTGACCTGCTATATCAAACTGTCCAGAAAAATCTGTGTAAAGTATATCTGCAGGACTTAAATTTCGCCCAAGAGCAGGAACAAAAGTTTGAAGACTAGGAGAGTTAGGCGCTAGAGAGAAAATAGCCTCAATTAGTCCATCATCATTAAGGTTAATATCAAGACCCAAGGCATCAATTTCATCTCCTGCAACTAAACCTAGTGTAGCGGCTTGACGGAAAACATTAGAACCTCCATTTGGATCAGGAGCAATCTGAATAGTATTACCGCTAACTATAGAGAAATAAACATCATCGTTGTTAACAGAAAAACCCCGATAAGGAACCTCGATGCCTAAACGACTATCAAATACTTCTGCCCCATCAACGTTATCAATAGGATGTGTTAATCCAAGAGAACTATCAGTAGCTAACAAGCGATTAGTACCAATAAGAGCGGGATTGGTAAAGAAAAGATCGGCGGCTGCATTACCGTTTAGTGTGCTTCTAAAATTGACTGAACTACCGTTAACACCAACAGATAAGCGATCTACGGAGAAAATAAAATCCCATAATGTACGATCAAGAGGTTCATACCCTGCTGATAAGGCATTAATATCGGGTGGATTTAGTTGAGGAAATCCAAAGAAAGCATTTTCATCATCTATAATGTTAGTTCCTGAAAATCCTCTCGCATTAAAGGTATCGTTCGGTGCAGGTGGGGGTTCTTGATTTAAAGCTGTGTTGGGCTGACCAACAGAAGCAGGATCAACAGTAAATGATTGACCACGAGCAAGACCAGCATCAAGAGACCAAACAAAAAGGAAAATTCCGGTCAAATGAGGCAAACTAACGCTTTTCAAATTCAAAAATAATCGAAAACTCATTTTTGTCTATGTTTACTAAACGTACCATTAAAATATAGAATCATGTGATTTGTTCTTTCAATACCTAAAAAGTCATATAAAAACATATAAAGCAGTATTAAGAAAAAAAACTTAAATCTAAAAATAATATTAAATTAACCGTACATCTTATAATGTCATGTAATGTCAGGTAAAAGTCTAATAATCTTAATTTGTGTTTAAAAATGAACGGTTTTGATATTCAATCTCTAATTACAACTATTGATAATCTTATTTTCTCCTATACAGGAGGACATTTAGATGATGTTCAATCTGAAATCTTAGAAGGGGTGATTAATCATCAAAAATATACAGAAATCGCTAAAACTCATCATCGTTCTGATAAATATGTAAAGGATGTTGCAGGTAAGCTATGGAAAACTTTATCACAAATATTAGGAGAAGAAGTTAATAAAGCGAATCTCAAGTCTAGTTTGCGAAGATATTATTATAATGTTGCTAAAAATAATTTTGGAATCCAACTTAGTGAAAATAATGTCTGTAGTAGTTTGTCCGAAAATCTATTACAAAAAAAAAATTTTGAGGAAAAATATAAACTGGAAATTGCAGAAGAGTTGCTCAAAGAAGGATTAACAGTGGAACAAATTGCTAGAGTGTTAAAACTTCCCTTAGAATTGGTAAAAGATGAAATTAAGAAAGATCAATAATTTTGCGATCGCTGATCTTATCGGCTGGTTTTATTCTAATAAATCTTACTTCGATGAGCAATTTTAATAACAATTACTTGAATAATCTCCTCATCAATTTCATAAATGATACGATAGTCTCCGATGCGATAACGATAATACCCTTTTAACTTACCCTTAAGAGCTTTAATATTAGGATGTTGGTAAGGTGTTTGTTCTAAAATCTCAAAACTTTTTGCTAACTTTTTAGCTAATACTTGATCAGCATTTGCGTAAATGCCTTAGCTTTTCTTATTAAAACAACCTTATACATCGTCTCTAACGTCTCGCCAATCTGTTAATTCTCTCTGCTCAATATCTTGTTTAGCTAACTCAATATCATCCAATAAATCAGGAATTTCTAATAATTCTGCGGTTGCTTCTTCTCTTTCTTTTTCTGCTAAATTAGATATGAATTCATAGACCATTTCTAAGTTAGGTTCAGATAATTGATCTATATATTCACCAATGGATTTTTTAATATTGTTAACCTTTGACATAAAGCAACTTATCAAATAACAAGTATCTTAATACTAGCATATTATTAAGGATATCGCTTACCTTATAGGGGGTCTTAACTCATTTTAATGCACTTAATCTATTAGATAATTATTGCTTAAAATTCCGCAATCTTAACGCATTGGAAACCACAGAAACGGAACTAAACGCCATCGCTGCACCGGCAATCATGGGGTTTAATAAGACACCAAAGAAAGGATATAAAATACCAGCAGCAATGGGAATACCCAAGGTGTTATACACAAAGGCAAAAAAGAGATTTTGACGAATATTTTGCATCGTAGCACGACTCAATTCTATGGCTGTTACAATACCCTGTAAATCTCCTGAAATGAGGGTAATATCACTAGCAGACATAGCTACATCTGTACCGGTACCGATCGCCATTCCTACATCTGCTTGAGCGAGTGCTGGGGCATCATTGATCCCATCCCCAACCATAGCGACGATTTTACCCTGCGATTGCTGAATTTCTCTCACTTTATCTGCTTTTTCATCGGGATGGACTTCTGCAAAGACATGATAGATTCCTACTTCATCGGCGATCGCTTGAGCCGTTTGCTGGTTATCTCCCGTTAACATAATCACTTCTAATCCCAATTTTTTGAGCTTTTTAACCGCTTCAATGGAAGAAGGTTTGACTGCATCAGCAATGGCAAATAGGCCTTTGATTTCCCCATTAATGGCGAGCCAAGGAGTTGTTTTTGCTTGGCTTTTCCATTCGGTTGCTTCCTCTATCAACTCATCAGTATTGATCCCCAATTTTTCCATCCATTTTTGTGTTCCTATTTGTACTAATTTTCCTTGTATTTGACCTTGTACTCCTTGACCTCCCATTGTTTCAAAATTTTCCACCCCAGGGAGATTATTGGAGATACCTTGAGACTTGGCATAATTAACAATTGCTTCAGCTAAAGGATGCTCAGAATTTTGCTCAATAGCTGCTGCTATTTCTAATATATTTAATTCATTATGCTCAGCAACTCCATCAACGGTAATATAATTCGTCACAGTTGGTTTACCTTGGGTTAATGTTCCTGTTTTGTCTAAGACAATCGCTTGAATTTTGTGTGCTAATTCTAAACTATCTGCACCTTTAACTAAAATTCCATTTTCTGCGCCCTTACCTGTTCCTACCATAATGGATGTGGGAGTTGCTAATCCTAAAGCGCAGGGACAAGCAATAATTAAAACGCTCACTATTGCCACCATTGCTAAGGATAAATTTTGAGCAAATAGCAACCAACAAATGAACGTAATTACAGCAATTACTATCACCACAGGAACAAACCAACCGGTGACTTTATCCGCTATTTTTTGTATGGGTGCTTTACTATTTTGTGCATCTTCTACTAACTTAATAATTTGCGATAATGTTGTATCTTTTCCTACTTTTGTTGCTTCAAGTTTAAAGCTTCCTGTTTTATTAATGGTTGCCCCAATTACCTCATCTCCTTTTTGTTTTTCAACAGGAATATATTCCCCTGTAATCATAGATTCATCAAGGGTAGATTTTCCGTCAATAATCTTGCCATCTACAGGTATTTTTTCTCCTGGACGTACTAAAATAAGGTCACCAATAATCACATCTTCAACAGGAATATCTAGGATGTCTCCTTGACGAATAACCCGTGCTGTTTTTGCTTGTAATCCCATTAAGTTATGAATAGCTTCTGATGTTTTGCTTCTTGCTCTGCTTTCTAATAATTTACCTAATAAAATTAAGGTAATAATAACAACAGCAGCTTCATAATAAACATCGGGATTCAACCCTTGAGAGATGAAAAAATGAGGAAAAAATGTAGCCAATAATGAGTATAAAAAGGCAGCACCAGTACCTAAAGCAACTAACGTATTCATGTCAGAAGTTCGACGTTTTAAAGCTTTGAGTGCCCCTGTATAAAACCCTTTCCCACACCAAAATATCACAGGAATACTTAAAATCAACTGTAACCAAGCATTATGTAACCAATGAGGAATAAAAGGAATAGATAACCCTGTCATCATTGGTAATGAGCCAAAAATTAAAATAAAACTAACAATACCGCCTACAATCACTTTTCTTGTTAATTCTTGTTGTTTGGCTTCTTTTTTTTGCTGTTCACTATTACTCGTTTGATTGTCTGGCTTATTTTCTAAAATAGAAGCTTTATATCCTGCTTTATTGATAGCGGCTTTAATAGTTTCTAAATCAGTAATTTGAGCATGATATTTAACGGTTCCTCTTTCTAGGGCAAAGTTAACACTGAATTCTTCTACTCCAGAAACTTTATTAACTGCTGTTTCAATTGTTGTGGCACAAGCAGCACATCCCATTCCTTCTAAATGTAAAGTTTGTTGTGTCAAAGATCCATTTTTATGAGAAGATTTACGGTGTAGGGAAGTTTTCATCTGGTTTGTCTTTCCTCGCTTTCCTCTATGATATAACACCATTTTTGCTCTGGAGAGTAAACCATCATTACCCAAAATCTAAAGCATTTCTAAAAAATTAAGGGGGTTACTGAAGTCTTACCTATAATTGCCACCAAATACCTTTTTTTTCAACAATGAAAATAGTAAATAAATTAGAGATTATCGCTGTTGTTACTACCTTATCTTTAGCATTCTTTAATCAATCTGCATTTAGTAAACATAATCCTCTCAATGAGCTTGAAAATGCTGAAAATCAAAAATCAGAAACCATTGTCACTGAGTTCAATGATAATGAGAAGTTATTGCTGTCTTCACAAAAACTACTGAATGTTAACGATTCATCAATCATTCTCCCCATTCCCCAGCCTTTAGGTATATTATGTCTTTTGGGAATGGCAGGAGTTAGTAGTTTTTTGAAGTTGAAAATAGCGAAAGTTAAGCATAAAAAGCAATCAGAGAACCAGATAGAAACAACTAATATAGAAGAAAAACCAGTGCAAATGTTGAATCATTAGAACTTTTCTGCCAAAAGGATTAAAATGAGTTGGTTGGCTTAAAATGAAATGACTGAATGATCCAACAAGGACAAACAAAATCAATCAATATTAGTGCTAAAGAGATATCCTGGCCGTTTTGGCCCTTAGTTCCTTTGTACCCCTATGGTCAACGCCGTACTTTACGCAAAGAAGTAGTCAAAGATACCATTTGGACGTTTGAACAGTGCCAGGGCATTCTTTATGTGGTGGTCCCCATTCGCATGACGGTGGTTAAACTAACCACAGGGGGGCTTTTGGTTTACGCACCAGTTGCACCAACCGATGAATGTATCCGTCTAGTTAATGAGTTAGTAGAGACTCATGGTGAGGTTAAATATATCATTTTACCAACGGTTTCTGGGATTGAACATAAGGTGTTTGTGGGGCCGTTTGCAAGATGTTTCCCAAAAGCACAAGTCTTTGTGTCTCCTAATCAATGGAGTTTCCCTTTTAATCTTCCTCTGAGTTGGTTAGGGTTTCCTGGAAAACGAACCCATAAACTTCCTGTCGATAGTAGTCAAAGTCCCTTTGCTGATGAGTTTGATTATGAAATTTTAGGACCTTTAGATTTGGGTTTAGGTCCATTTGAAGAAGTTGCTTTTTATCATAAGCGATCGCACACTTTGTTATTAACGGATTCTATTATTTCTGTACCTGCAACTCCTCCAGATATTATTGAAATTGATCCCTATCCTTTGTTATTTCATGCTAGGGAAAATAGCTTAGAAACCATGCAAGACAGCCAACAAAATCGGCTTAAAGGATGGAAAAGAATTGTTTTATTTGCCCTCTATTTTCGACCTAGTGCATTAGGGGTTGTTGACTGGTTACAAGTGGTTAAAGATGCTTTAAAAGCCCCTGATTGTTCCCGAAAAGCTTATTTCGGGCTGTTTCCTTTTCAATGGGATAATAGTTGGCAGTCTTCTTTTGAAGAATTATATAATAAGCAATTATTGGTTGCTCCCATTCTACAAGGAGTAATTTTTAACCGTACTCCTTTGGAAGTCTTAGCTTGGGTAGATCAAGTCTCAAAATGGGGGTTTAACCAGATTATTCCGGCACATTTTTCAGCCCCCATTTCAGCTACTTCTTCACAGTTTAGAGAAGCATTTGATTGTTTGCGTCGGTCTGACTATAATTCAAACAATGAGGATTTTCAACTCATTCGAGACATTGATCAAAAATTAACTAAAATTGGGATAACTCCTCCTTCTCAATTATAGGGTTTAATCTCTTTCTGTTCTGATCCATTTCGACTCAGGACGAACTAAAAAGGCCAAGTAAAGGGGAATTTTCCATAATAAATAAAATGGAATGCTAAGTAAGGTAAAGCCAGGAATTTCTTGACGGCCATATTTAGCCCAACCTATTAAAACACCAAACACTAACAACATTCCCGCTATGGCTAAAATAACAGTCGGTAGCCAAGAAAAGCCCAAGAAACCTGCTGTTATTGTGATGCTAATTCCTCCTATCCATAACATAACTAATAGAGATAAGGGGGGAACACTTAATTCTAATGCTAAAGCTAATAAGTCAAAACGTCTTTGAACAATTGATCCTTTTAATAGTCTAGGGACTTGGCTCAAAATAGTTTGAAGATGACCATGTTCCCAACGAGTTCTTTGAGTTTTTGCGGCCGAAGTTTGTTGAGGGAGAATTCCTGTAACTTCAGCATCTGGACAAAAAATAGGAGAGTATCCAGATAAAGCCAGATCAATTCCTAACTGCATATCTTCGACAATATTACCACTAGCTAAAGAAATTTTTTCTAAAACTTGCCAAGGAAAAGCCATTCCAGTTCCTGCTAATAAACAAGGTAAACCTAACCGAAATAATCCTGTGGAACGAACTTTATTTTTAACTAAAAATGCCAAGGCAGAAATTAAGTCCTTGGGACTGGGGTTTTGGGGTTTTTCTAATAAGTATAAAGCTTGTACCGGTTTTTTAGTTTCAGACGCTTTCTGAACTAATTTGTTAATGGTTTCAGGGGTAACATAACAGTCAGCATCAATCAAAATTACGATGTTTGGGGGATTATTTTTTAGAGACTTTAAGCCATAATCAAGAGCATAACCTTTTCCTCGATTTTCATCATCTTCACGTTCTAAAACAGTTACTTTGCATTGTTGAGCGATCGCCGCAGTTTCATCACTACAATTATCAGCAATGACAATAATTTTATCGGGTGAATCTACTTGAGGTAGTAAAGAGTTTAAGGTGGTTTTAATTACCGTTTCTTCGTTATGAGCAGGAATCAAAATTTTAAAGTCAAAATTATCTTCTGGTTTTATTTCTGATGTCTTAAGTGGAGAAAACAAAGACATTAAACATTCTATAAATAAGACCAAACAAGGAATAATGATTAGACAAGAGATGAACAATAATCCGAAAAAAATTATGATTTTCATGGGCTTTTATTTTAGTTTTTAATTCAGTGAATAGAGTTAAATAAGTGCTTTATTTTTTGAGCTTCTTGATTGATATTATGTTCTTTTTTTACCATTTCTGTTCCAGTTTTTCCCATAGCTTCTAAATGAAAAATTGGGGTATCTAAAACATTTTTCATAGTGGTAACTAGGGTCTCAACTGAACCAGCAGGAACTAACCATCCTGACTTTTCAGGTATCACTAATTCAGGAATTCCAGCAATATAAGTGCCGATTACAGGACGACCTAAAGCCAGACTTTCCATGATTACAACGGGTAAACCTTCTGCAAAACTAGGTAACACCATAACTTGTGATTCTAAGATAAAGTTTTGAACTTGTTTTTGAGTTGCCCATCCCGTAATCTCTACCGTATCCTGTAAATTGTAACGGTTTATTGCTTCTTCAATCGGTTTTCTTAATTCACCATCTCCCACTAACAATAATTTAAAATCATATCCTTGGGATACTAATTTGCTCGCTGCTTCTACTAATAAGTATTGACCTTTTTGTTCACTTAAACGGCCCACAGAAACAAAACAGGGTTTTTCTGAAATAGGTTGAGGAGGAAGAGACAAAAAAGCATCATCAACTCCACAGTGAACTATCTTAATTTTATCCCAGTCTTTAAACTCGCACCAACGATATAATTGACTACGACCATAAGAACTAATGGTAACAACAAAAGCAGCCCGTTTTATTTTTTCAGGCAAGGCTATCGCTTGAACTTTATCAAACTCTTCTGGCCCATGAACTGTAAAACTATAAGAAGCTCCCCCTAACACATGATTCAGTAAAAGAACTGTTGTTGAATTCGTTCCAAAATGAGCATGAAAATGAGTTATATTTAGGTGAGAAAACCTATCCAATAAAACACAAGCTTCCGCCAAATAAGCTAAGTTTAATAATACTCCTCGATCTGAGTTCCAGCCTATTTTTAAAGTTAACTGTAATGCCTCTAGCCAACGTTTAGGTCGAGTTAAAAAAACCTTAATGAAACTGATTAATAAGCCTAAGATTCCTACATCCAAAAGGACATTCGTTTTTACCAATTCTTGTTGATCAGCTTCATCAACTAATGGTTCTTGGCACGAACGAATAGAAAACCTTGTAATTGGGATTCCAAGAGCTTCTAGGGCTACAATTTCTCGTCTAATAAAGCTATGGCTAATTTTTGGGTATTGATTAATTAAATAAGCAATTTTCATGCTATTTCTCCTGAAGATTTAGCCTAATACTTACTGTCTCCACAATACAGGGAAACTTCCCCAACTCAAAAAATTTTTACTTCCCAGTCCACTTTTGATTTATAATTAAAGTCATAGGGTATGTGTGGTAAATGTGTGCGCCTACAACCTGACTCTGATCCAGGAAACAAGCTTTATTATCAAACAGACTAGATGAACGATAACCCCCAAAATACATCTCCACAGCTTTCTCAAGAACAAGCAGAAGAGTTAATGCGATCGCTTCTCCATAAAGAAGGAACCTGGATAGACTGGGGAAAAAACTGTCAGCAGCTACAGAAGGCAGGATACAATAGTCAGACTCTCTTTGAGAAAACAGGGTTTCAGGCGAGTCAGCAAAATTTAATTATCGTTGCCTCTCAAGTTTATGAAAGTTTGGTTAATACTGGTGTATCGGAGGACTTATTAAGTTACTGTCGTGGACCTAAAAGTGATGTACTCTATGAACTGCGCATCTTAAATCAATCTCAAAGGTCTATTGTCGCCCAGTTAGCAAAAGATAAAAATTTAGACGCAATCGAAACAAAAGAGGCAACTAAAACCTTTCAAACCTTTGCCTTGATGCCCCAGTTACCGCCAGGTTTTACCCTTCACCCTGGAGATGCAATAGCTTATCAGTGTTGGAAACAAGCTAAACAAAAAAAAGACCTTCAACAACGAACCCGTTTGATTGCTAAGGGGTTAAAATACGCTTTTTCCAACACTGCCAGGGAAGCCATTGAAAAACTACTCAGCGACTTTACACTAACTCCCGCTCAAAGTGCGCCCTTAATGCCTCTGTATCGGGTCCAAAATCAAGAAGAGATATCCCGTATCGTTCCTTTGGCAGGAAGCCTCCCCTTGAGCAAAGATGAAGTATTAGGAGTAGAAAAACTAAATATAGTTAGCCCATTCAACTCTGTCAGCTACAATAATACAGGTTCTGTGGTTCCGTTACCAAGTTGGCAAGCTGTTTTGAAAGCAGTTGATCCTGTGGCTATTATTTGTCAGAGCGATTACTTGCCTCAGTCGTTAACAGGAAAACCAGAGGAGGTTTTAGTATTAATTGATCGGGCAATAACTGAGTGGGATGCTCAGAGTTACTTTTTGGTAGAAGAAGGCACAGCATTAACGTTTAAATGGTTTGCTGAGACTCCTTCTATTCCCTTATTGGGTCAAGTGATTATTGTATTACGCCCTAAAAAGATTTTTGATGAAAATAATTTATTAGAACCTTGGCAAATGGATGATTAAGGAATTGAGAATTGAGAATTGAGAATTGTTAACTAAGTCAGAAGTCAAGAAAGCTGATTGTTGTTAAAGGAGTTGAGGCAAAATGGTGGTTTTGTTATTTTTTGCAGCAAGTTTAGGACTTGCGTGGAGTGTTTTTTTTGAAAATACTTGGAGCGAAAAAGTTTTAGCTTTTGCCTTTTTTTTGATGTCTTTAGAACAAGCTAGAATGGCCAAAATAGATTTGGATAATATTAGAATTGTTAAAGAAAAAAGTCAAGAATTAGAGAAAATAAATAGCTTTTTTGTGGTTACTATTATCACTATTGTTATAGAATTGTCAGGTTTTTATTTAGCATCATTTTTCTTATATAGAGGAGCAATTATTGTTTTGATTAGTTTTATTTTCTTCAATGTTTTTGCCAAAATAAAATTACATCCCACAGAAGAAACAGTAGTTGAAGATTGGGGAATTTTTCAGCGTTTACCTATTTTAATAGCGGATAGTTTGGCCTTAGTTTTAGTGACTTTAGTAATCTTTAATTTTTTTCCTCTAGTTATTTCTTCTATCTTGTTAGGAATTGTTGTTATTTATGGAATAATCAAATATCGCATTCATGTTTAATCTATAAACAGTAATAAATTCTTTTATCCCTTAACATAAGCATCCTAATTAATATAGTCTTCATATTTCAATAACACCAAAAATATAAGAACTTTACGATTGATTATTGTCTTCATTTTTGATTCTTTCAATTTCTTGTTGTAACTCTTCTATTTGCCTTCTTAAACTTTCTGCTGCTTCAGACTCATCAACAGTAATACCCTCACTTGTTTGAGATGTTTTGTAATTTCCTTGACGAATATTTTCATAATCATTAGAGTTAGCCCAATTTTGTAAGTAATGAACCCTATCTACAGGAAAAGGATGGCTCAAAAACACCCCATTGCCACCATTATAAATTAGGAACTTATACAATTGATTAAGATCATCTTCATCTAATTCTCGATATCTCTCCGCTTGTTTTAAAAACTCATCCAAATGACATTCATGAGCGTATTTATGACTGCCTCCTGCCATTTTCATCATCATTCTAAAAATTGGTTCTGTATCATCAATAATCAATAAAGCAGCCCTATCTGCCGATAACTCTGCTTTTCTACGCCAT
>JAAUYJ010220635.1_pt1 | contig 21629 bp, 13 predicted proteins | sample 7278031 | NCBI WGS metagenome assembly JAAUYJ01 (sample SAMN14350222, study PRJNA611818) | marine sediment metagenome | isolation source: surface marine sediment (1.8m) | place: French Polynesia: Moorea | collected 2018-08 | reverse complement strand
TTGCTGAATCAAGGTATGAAAATAAAATATTGAACAATCCCAAATATTTGTTATTCAATAGTGAGCGCAATTACCAAAAAATACAAATCATACCCACCCATCAGCAACGCCGAAAATTATTTATAAGGATATATCTCACCATTAGGTAAGATTGCGCCATTGAGTTTAGCATCAATAAAGCTGGCATTACTAATATCAGTGTCCCGTAGTCGAGTAGGATTGGTCTGTTACCAGACCTCACCCCTCTAAAAACCGTACGTGAGCCTTTCAACTCATACGGCTCAAGCCATACTTCAAGCCTTATTTCACTCGGATTTATGTACCTGCTTATGACACATTTTATGTAGGTGTATAAGGTTATTCACGTCATCTGAACCGCCTTTCACCACAGGTACTATGTGATGGATTTCTAGATGTTCACCATTAAGCAATGAGTCGTTACAAATTGGGCATTTATAATTTTGATTTTTGGCTACTTTGTCCAATTTAGAACCTTTTGCCCATCTTTTACTACCCATTGATTTGTTACGTTTTTCAAAATAGTCAGTGTAGTTAGGATCATCTGGACTGGCTACACTTTTGACTTTAATGTGTCTGATAATAGGTATATCTTTGGATATATTAACTAAAATTATAGGTTTCGTTTTTCCATTTCTATCTATTTCTTCGCACATGAAAGTCCATTTGACCCCATTGTAATAGTGGAAGTATCTGTCTTTTATCCATTTTTTGCCTTTGAGCGGATGCCTACGAACCGCCCATTTCCAAAGATAGTTGGTTAGTCTATGCTTAACATAGGCGAAAACTTCCTTACTAACTTGGCTTCTGTAGTAATTAGCAAAGCCTCGTAGGATAGGATTTAGTTTTCTGATAAGGGCGACTTGGGTTAAACCTAGTCCTTTATTTATTTCATCCTTGAGTTTCTTACAGAATTCAAGGACTTTTTCCTTTTCAGGTTTAATTAGTAATTTGCCACCATAGTGACGTAGATTGAAACCTAAAAAGTTGAATCCCTCATCTATGTGAACTATCTTTGTTTTTTCCTCGTTGATTTTAAGTCCTTTCTCATGTAACCATGTTTTTAAGGTTGTGAAAGCTGTTTCTAGGTGTTCTTTCTCTCTAGCTGTAATTACAAAATCATCAGCATAGCGAATGAAGCCGAGTTTTGGTCTGTGATAACCTCTTGCTTTGGCAGGGAGTTTAATAGAGGTGATTAATTCCTCTAATCCATGTAAGCCAATGTTGGTAAGTAAAGGGCTAATCACTCCACCCTGCGGTGTCCCTTTTAAGGTTTCGTATTTAACACCATTGTCAATGAATCCAGCTTGTAACCAATCCTTGATTAGTTTCCTTGCAGGGAAAGAGTCAATGAGATTGATTATAGTTTCATGGTTAATGTTATCGAAAAATCCTTTTAAATCAACGTCTAGAACCCATCTATCTGCGTTTCCTGTATTGAGTCTGCTGTAACATTGCATAATTGCATCGTGACAGCTTCTTTTTGGTCTGAATCCATAGCTATTGGGTTCAAAAACCGCTTCCCATTCGGGTTCTAGGGAATTTTTAACTATTGCTTGTTGTACTCTATCTCTTACGGTTGGGATGCCGAGAGGACGTTTCTTACCATTGGATTTAGGAATATAAACCCTTTTAACAGGTTTGACTTTGTTTTCCTTCCAATTGTTAATAAGTTTCACTCTATCTTCTGGAGTTTTTATCACCTCCTTATCGACACCAGAAGTAGCTTTACCGCTATTCAATTGAGTGATTTGTCTGACAGACAATAGTAGATTTGAGTAGGACTTTAGTATCAGTTTCTGCAATCTTCTTAGTTGCTTATACTGACCGAGCTTTTTGGCACGAAAAATACGTCTTCTTAGGTTTTTGACAATTTTGATAGTTTTACGCCAGTTAATGTCGTTCCAGCTATTTAATTGTCCCTCCTGTCCATTTATCTCTTTATGAGATATCAAACTTTTCATTCGGTTCAATTCCTTATAAGTTTTCTTTTTCGTATATGACCCAAGGTACGTCTGCTTCGCTTTCGCTCAGGGGCAAATTTTGAACCCCTATCCACTTCATTACAAAGTGGCATTCGCTTCTTACCTCATCCTTCTCCCTCCAGAGATTTCCGCATTGATTACTCTTTGCCTATCAGTAGATTGACTACCATACTGAACTCTGTAGGGTTTTTCCTGTTGTATCATTTGAAGTTCTGTGATGGTTAAGATGGTTATCTTTTCTGCGAGGGGGATGATGTCTTCATATGTACAGAACAGATTACTCTGTACATCTACCCATTTACCATTTTGGTTAGAGCCTATCAGGAATATTTGGCTCTTTAGAGGATAACGCAGTTTAATAAATAACTTAGAACTATGTTCATCTTTCCATCACTCCCTTTTGCTCCTAGAGGATTATTCCTATCCTTTTTGGCTACTTTTAGGGTCTGCTTACCACCATTACTATTACTAGCTATAGTGTGACCTACCGTTCTTCATGACGGATTACTCTACAAGGGTATGGGATGAAGAACCCATAGGGAAGTGGGCTTCCCAGTTCAAATGACCAGTTCAGGTCGCACAATCTGCTCCTCTTAAATCAGCATTCCAAAAAACAGCTTCTGTTAAATCTGCTCCCCGTAAGTTGGCCTTTTGGAGATTTGCCCCCCAAAAGTTAGTAGATTTGAGGACAGACCTCTGTAAGTTAGCTTCTTGTAAGTTGGCACTATCAAATTTTGCTCCTGTTAAATCTGTATTGGTAAAGTTTGCTTCTTCAAGGTTTGTACCAGAAAAGTTAGCATTCTTTAATGTGGAGCCGGTCACGTCCATTTTTTTATAATTGGCATCACTGAGATTTATATTGGAGAGGTCGCAGTAGAAACATTCTTTTGAACGTTTTAAAATTCGTGCTTGCCACTTTGTATATGCAACTACAGGTGTAGCCAAAGCTAGGGAAATTAATATACTTGTTACTAATATTTTGAGTTTCATAATAACTATTGATATAATTATGATTTGATTAGCAAAAGTTGATATTAACTAAATTATACTAATTTGAAAAAAGGCGATTACAGTTATTTCAGTTAACAGTTAAGTAGGTTGGCATTAAAAATTATCGTTATAAAAAGGCAAAGGGCAGAAGGGAGAAGGCAGAAGGCAGAAGGGAAGAGAATTTTAGGCAAATTTACTTTTCGTTACTAACTTGCTGTTTTTTTGCACTGTTCTACTTATCAGTAATCAGTTATCAGTAAATATATTCCTGGATTTTTAAGTGAGAAAGAAATAGTTGTCTTGATTTATTCCTCCCTATTTCCTGTTCCCTATCTCATTTTTATATTTCCTTTGCCAACAATCTCTTATAATCAAATAAAATTAATCGCTGCTAATAATTATTATATTCTGGGTGATTTTGTAATAAATTTAATCTATTTACCAATAGTAGATAATCCTTCGACAATTAAATGTGGAGTATAACAAGAACCATTCCATTCACCATCTTTTCCTAATTCTACTAATTTCTTTAATGCTGTATAAACATTACCCGCAACCATTGTGTTTTTGACTCTACCAACTATTTCACCTTTTCTAATACGATAACCAAGTTCAACATTAATCGAAAAGTCACCAGAAATACCTGCACCACCACCGAGAATTTGATCTACTATCAGACCATCATCCAACATGGCAATTAATTCCTTTAGCGATCGCTCCCCAGGCTTTACAATCAAATTAAATAATTCTGGTGTGGGATAGCTACCTAAGTCGGGACGAAATCCATTTCCGGTAGTCCCACTGCCCAATAATCTGCCAGTGGTTCGGTCTGTATAAAATAGTTGTAAAATGCCGTTTTGAATAAATATTATTGGGCGGGTAGGAGTACCTTCATCATCAAAAGGACAACTAAAAGCTCCTTGGTTTGGTTGTTGGGAAATAGTAATTTTTTTGTTGGTGACAAGCTCTCCTAAGCGATCGGTCCAAGGAGAAGCACCTTCTAATATTTGTTTACCATTCAAAGCTGCAGAGATGGTACTCCATAATAGGTCTGCTGCTTTAGCTGTAAATAAAATAGGTACTTGACCTCTAGGAGATTTCACATTTTTTTCTGCCCAATTTAATCGCTGCAAGATTCGGTTAGCTACTGTCTTCGGGTCGAGGGTATTTCGTTGGATTTGACCATCAGATATATTTAAGAAGTCGTCGCCCCTCACCCAATCAGTTTCTATGTAGCCACTGAGAGTTGTATCTGTATGATTACAGTCTAGTCCTAATGAGTTAATCAGACGGGTGGATTCTACTTCACAGTCCCATTCCCCGTGACAAAGGACATCTGGATATACTTCTCTAATTAATGCGATCGCTTCTTGGCCCCAGCTTACTAGTTGTTCGACTGGTATGAATATTCCTTGGTCGGGATAATGTCTAGTTTTAGATACAGAATCTAGTTCTATATCCTCTGGTTGATTGAGGCTACTTATAGAAATAGCACGTTCTACTAATGCTTCTGGTGCTACAGGTCCATGTGCTACAGCTAGACCTGGACATCCATTTCGCCAAAGTCGGAGAGCTGTACCTTCTGATTGGATACTTTCGAGTTGCTTAAGTCTATTACTTTCAAAGAATATGGGCCGAGAGTGCGATCGCGTTTGAAATACTTCTGCTGCTTCAGCTCCGGCTTTGGCAGCTAGTTCTAGCAGTTGTTCTGCTAACTGGGTCATAATATTCTGTTTGGGATTTTTAATTTATGGACAATAAAATTGTTAGTAGGATTTTACCAACGTCCAGTACCCAAAGGTTAATTAAATATTAATTTCTTGTAATAGCCAAAAACCAGCAAATGATTGAGATTCTGGATTTGATTGTACGGCCAGAAAATGAACTTGTTTGACTTTTGACTTAGCTTCCTCAAATCTTTTGGCTTCTGAAATGGTTGATGAATTGCTCAGATTATCTAATATCCAGCTATCATTGCCTCCTGTCTCTAGTACAATTCTCGCTGGAGGACCTTCATTGAATTTAATAAATGCTAACTCTAAACCTGACATCCAAGCTGCTAAGGGCTGGGCTCTGGGTGAGTAGATAATTAGACCAGGAATTAGAGAATTTGGTTTTAGGTCTATCATGCTGAGGGGAAAAGCTTCTCCAAAGTCAATATCCCACTCTGGCATTTCTGTAAAAGCTTCTGCCTCTAAACTGACAAATGCCCACTTTTGTCCAATTAGAGCATCTGGTAGGGGTTGGGGTGAGGCACTAATATATTGAACTGAGGGATTTGTTCCTGGCTGATAACCTGGATGAGTGGGATAAACTTCCTCCATTCTTTTTTGTAGCAACTGGTTAAGTGCGTAGGTACGACGACTGAGGGCAGACGGAATGGCCAGTTCTGCACAAGCTTTGTTAATCATGTTGTTCATTTGGCGACGGAAAAAGCGGATTTTTTGAGGCGGTTCAGGAGCATCAGCGATCGCTTTTTCGATGGCATTTCGTAGCCAAATAGAATTTACTTCTTGGTTATTTGTAAATTCTGAGTAACTATATAAAGATTCTGTAGGCTTTTGTGTACCCAGGGGACTCTGGCAAATTAAGAGTTCCCAAAGTTTTTTTTGTCTTTCGTCTAGTATTGGACGACTATAAAAATCTAGTTCCCAGATAGTTGCCATGTGTTGATCTCAAAATTAGTCCCTTTCATTTATATGATATGATAGGTGCTTACGAACAAGCTATCTAAAATACAGTTTAATTTAGAGACTTCCAAATAAAAAATTATCCCACTAGCTCTGAAAGTAAGGGAGTAGGGAGTAGGGAGTAGGGAGTAGGGAGTAGGGAGTAGGGAGTAGGGAGTAGGGAGTAGGGAGTAGGGAGCAGGGAGTAGGGAGTAGGGAGTAGGGAGCAGGGAAGAAATTAAATTGCAAAAGTTAGGCAGTATGAACTAACAAATTAACTATAGGAGTACAAAAATTGGGATAATTTATTTTCTGCTATTCCCTTAAGTCAAAAGTCAAACAATTAACGTCAAAATTTTGGAAATATTGTATCGGCTGAAAATTCCTCAAGCCTTTATCTGTTAATCCTTTTATATTTAATCAGAAAGTCCTAAGTAGGTAAGTGTCAACAAATATCACCTTTATCAGCGTAGATAAGGTGAGAAAAATTCTTTAATTCTTATGATCTATTTACTATTTTTTATCTGTCAAAAACGTTTTCTATTTAATTTGACAGCTAATAATTGATAACTGAAATGAGTTACCTATTTATTTATCTATTTTGCCATTATATATACTCCCATCTGGCATAGTTGCACCTTCTAAATTTGCACCTATAAAGTCAGCACCTTTAATATTTGCTCCAGTTAAGTCGGCATTTTTGAGATTAGCATTTTTGAGGTTAGCATTTTCTAGGTTAGCTTTTTGTAAGTAAGAGCTTTCTAACAAAGAATTTTCTAGATTAGCTCCCTTGAGATTAGTGTTTTCTAAGTGAGCGCCAAATAAGTAAGATTTCCGTAAATTAGCACCTTCTAAATTAGCATATTGTAGTCTAGAATGTATTAATTGTGCATTTTCCAAGTTAGCATTTTCTAAATTAACCTGCTGTAACTGAGCTTGAGATTGAGATTTATCGCCCATATAGTTATAAGAATTAATTCGAGCGCCTTTCAAATTTGCACTTTTCAAATTTGCACCAACAAGTATGCTATCTGAGAGATTAGTATTTTCTAGATTTGCACCCTCTAAGTCAACATTTTCTAAATTTACTCCCCCTAAAAAAGCACCAGATAGATCCGCAATTTTTAGATTCAAATCCTGGTATTTATTATTAACAATCTGCCAAACTAAACGCCATTTAGGATTCAAGATAGTCTGGTCATTAATTGATGTATTTCTAAGATTTGTTAGTGTTAAATTAGCATTTTGTAAATTAGTATTTTGTAAATTAGCATTTTCTAATAATGCTCCTTGTAAACTAGCATTTTCAAGATTGGTATTTTCCAGATTAGCACCTGTAAGGTCACACTTTATACACTCTCCTATATTCTGAAGCTGATTTATATTTGAGGCAATACATTTATTATCATCAAAACAAATATTTGGTGTAAACAGTTCTGAAATACTATTACTTATAGTGCTTATAGCATAAGGATGATTCTCTGAAGTTTTATTTACCTGCGTTTGCTCGGCTAAGTTTATATTTTTACTGCCCAACGAAATAATAATTTTTCCAGCAAAAATACCAATAATCGCTACAATTCCCAAAGCACCAACAAATTTTTTCTTATCCTTAAGTATCCCCCTACCAATAGCAAAAATTTCCCCCTTATCCACAACACCAAAAACTTTTTTATTATCCTTAATTTCTCCCCTAGAATTAAAAACTATTTCCCCCTTATCCGCAACACCAATAAATTTTTGAATAACCTCAACTTCACCCTCTGGAAAAGCAAAAATTTCCCTAGCTCCAACAACAGGAATTTCTCTATCAACAAAATTTCCATCAACCTCAACTTCATTCTTCGGAAAAGCCAAAGATTCCTCACCTCTAACAACAGGAATTCCCTTTAATTCTTGCAAAGCCAAAACAGCATTTTCATAACGCCTTTTCGGATGAGGTTCCACCATTTTTGTCAGCCACTTCCCAAAACGCAAATCTAAATTAGGAATCAAATCTTTAAACTTAAACCGATAATCTTCATCCAATAATTTATCAACTTCAACACTCCTAGTTTCCGTCAATAAACAAATTAAAGTCGCCCCTAAACTATATAAATCAGAAGCAGTTGTTAAAGGTCGATTAAACATTTCCTCCGGTGGCATAAATCCTGGAGTTCCTGCTGCAATACTACTCAAAGCTAACTCCCCACTCCGCAATTTTGCCAAACCAAAATCTACTAAATAAACCTGTAAATTCTCATCTACTAAAATATTCTCTGGTTTAATATCTCGATGAATTATTGGCGGTTGAAAATTTTGCAAATATCTCAAAACTTCCAAAACAGAAGTAGCAATTTGTTTCACTTCTTGAGGAGTAAAAATATATCTTTCTGCCAAAGATGGAGCAGAAATATATTCTGTGACTAAACCAAAACCAGACTCAGTTTCAAAAGAATCTAAATAACCAGGAATGTGAGGATGTTTTAATTGTTGAAGAACCGAAATTTCTCGTTGATAAGCTTTAAAAGCAGACCAACTTCCATCAGCAAGAGCAAATCTAAATTCCTTAATTACAACCTGTTGATTTGAAGTGAGAGATGTAGCTAAATATGTAATTCGCCCACCTTGTAAATTACGCCCTAATTCTTTGATGATTTGATAGCCGTAGTTGGTGAAATCTGGATATTTGTTCATGTTTTGTGACTGTCTTTTTTCAAAAAATTCAGAAAGCGATCGCTCTTATCTTATTAAGTAAAGCAGTTTTAATTCTACAAAATTAAATTCAGTAAAACCTGCTGTGAAGCACCAGAAAAAATCGGCGGTAGAGAGGAGGTAGTAGTTGCATTAGCAAAAAAAGTGTGATACGGTATGTTTAGATGGTGTTACTCGCCCATACACATGACTTTTTGTTCAACTTAATTTTATTCAAGTTTTATTAGGACTAGGAAAGAGGCTAACTGATTGTTGAAGAGCGATCGCTCAATACATACCTACCAACCCTAAACTACCAAAGCTTAACTATTAATCAATCATTCACAGTACCATCAGGCATAATCGCCCCCTTAAGATTAGCCCCTTCCAAATTAGCATTATCAATATTCGCCCCCTGTAAATTAGCATTTTGTAAATTCGCCCCCTTGAGGTTAGCTCCAAATAAATTGGCATTAAGCAAACGCGCACCAGACAAGTCTGCTCCCACTAAATTTGCCCTTTTGAGACTCGCATCCTTGAGAAGGACACCACGAAGGTTAGCACCCTTGAGGTTAACCCGATTCATAATTGTCTGTGCCAAATTTGCCCGCTGTAACTTAGCCCCTGTTAACTTAGCTCTACTAAGTCTGACATCTTTGAGATTAGCTTCAAATAGATTTGCTCCTTGCAAATTTGCATTGAGAAGATTTGTCCCCAATAAATTAGCTCTTTCGAGATTAGCACTTTCTAAAAGTGCCCTAACCATATTTGCTCCACCGAGAGAAGCCTTTTCCAGTCGAGCATTTTGCAAATTAGCATTGATTAAATTTGCACCATCTAACTTAGCACGAGATAAATCCGCACCTTGCAGTTTAGCCTTAACAAGATTTGCCCCCTGGAGTTGAGAACGTCTAAGCTTTGCATTCTGTAGTCTTGCTTCCTGAAGATTAGCTGCTCTGAGGTTAGCCTTAAATAAATCTGCATCTCGTAAATAAGCATCTTCAATTTCAACTGCTGCTAAGTCAGCTCCACGAAGGTTACATCCTGCACATTCTCCTGTTTCTTGAAGTTGTTTAATTGGATTTATTCCAGATATTCTTTTACTATTTTTACTAATAGTTTTTTGCTGTAGAGTTTTGATTTCTGTAGTTTCAAAATTAGTTTGTTGTTGTCTAAATAATGTTAAACTTGTAGCTAATATACCGAGGGTTGCAATACTAGCCAACCCGACTATTGTAGATGTTTTTACAGGTTTCATAGCCATAGCTACATTCCGGAAATTTGCAGCATCACCAAAGACAGGAATAGGTTTGAGTGCTGCTAGAGCTGCTGCTGCATTTTCAAATCGATCTTTAGCATTAGGAGATACCATTTTCTCCAACCACATTGTAAATAATGTACTGAGTTGGGGCATCATTTTTTTGACATTGAAGCGATAATTGCGACCGATTAATTTACCAACTTCAGCACTGCGAGTACCTGTGAGTAAACAAATTAGAGTTGCACCTAAACTATATAAGTCTGAATTAATAGTAACAGTCCCATTTAATTCTTGTTCTGGTGGTATAAATCCTGGAGTGCCATTTACATTTATACTTGAATTATCCTCTATGCCGATACTGGCAACACCAAAATTAATTAAATAAGCAGTGGGGTTTTTATCACTGTTTGAATAGCAATCAACTAATATATTTTCTGGTTTAATGTTACCGTGAATAATAGGTGGTGTTTGTTTTTGTAAATAGACTAAAATCTCTAAAATTGATCTGGCTATTTGTTTAATTTGTTCTGGGGTAAAATTTCTTTTTTCTACCAGAGATGGTGCATTTTGATATTCTGTAATTAAACAAAACCCACTTGTAGTTTCAAAGGAATCTAAATATTGAGGAATCCGAGGATGCTGTAGTTGCTTGAGAATTTCTACTTCTTTTTCATAGGCTTCAAATCCTGCCCAATTAGCATCACCGTCGGCAAAACAAAATTCTTTAATGGCAACCTGTTGGTCTTGTTTGAGAGACAGTCCTTGATATGTAACTTCTCCGCCTTGTTGGTTACGTTCTAGTTCTTTAATAATTTGATAGCCGTGGCTTGAAAGGTCTTGTTTCATGTTGATAGTACCACCGTATTTTTTCTACTTGTAAATATGGGGTTATAATGCAATGATTAGATTTTTTAATTATATCATTTTTTATTTTGTTAGCAACTATAATTAACTATTGATAAAAATTGACTACTAATTTATAAGTATAATAATATTTTTATTTTTTTATATAAAAATCATCAAAATGAGAGACTGTAACTAGTAATATTTTAACTAGTAGAGAAGGGCGCGAGTTTGGCTAATGTTGTTCATTGTTTTAATGCCTTGCCCTGATTAAATCTATACTTACCTCACAATAGTAGTTCTATTTCCGCTCTCTTATACTAGGAATAAACAATAAGAATAGGGGGTATAAAAAATACTGTGTAAGAATTCAGCTATTAAGACTCAAAATTGCCTACAGAATGCTGAGTCTTAATCTATTTTGTTTTAAATAGTGAAAATATATTTGCGATTCATAGCAAAGGCATTCAGATTTACTTTTACCAATACTTAAAAATAGAAATTAAACAAGATTTCAATCATTCCTGATGACTTTATTTTGTATGAAGCTAAAAGCTGAGAACTGACTGCTGAATACTGAATGCTGACAATTACTAACTCTAGAAAAAATAATTGCTAAGAATATCATAAATGTACGAGGAATTTTGATAAACAGTTGCTAATTGAAATCCCCTCCAATCTCAGAATAATCCTATTTATGGTAAAATCAGAAAAAATAATTTCTAGAAAAAGAGGTTTCTATGACTGAGCAAAATGCTCGTGACATATTTAAAGCTGCTTACGAACACCGTTACACTTGGGACTCCAATTTTCCCGGTTATACCGCCGAGATAGAACTCAAACAAGGGTCAGAAGTCTATAATGGCCAAGTATCCATTAAACCAGATTTGAGCGTCGAAGCAACTGGTATCTCAGACGAAGAAGTACAACAAAGCGTTTATACCCAGCTCAGAGACGTAGTTACCCATCGCAAACGTTCATCATTTGAAGCATCTCACGGGAAAAATAGCTTCAGTTTTGGTGAATCAGACGACAGTGGAGCAGTAGAAATTCTGGTACAAGGGGATGCAATGGGGTCAAACTACAAAGTCCGTGGCCAAGAAATTTCTCTAGTTAGCCGAGTCATGGGTAGAATGGCTTTTACAATTAATACTCACAAAAGCTTAGATACTGGTGAAGGATATGCTGCTAGTGATTATAATGCCGTTTTCCGTAATCCCCAAACAAATGAAGTAATAAGAGAGCTAGAATTTGAAGACTCTTATGAAAAAATAGGGGACTACTATATTATGACCCGCCAAGTAGTCCATTCTAAAGAAAACGGTCAAGTAACAACAACAGAATTTAATTATTCCAACATTAAACTGCTAGAACCCGCAGTTGTGTAAAAAATCTGAACTTTTGGCCTATTGCTATGTTGTTCCGCTAGGATAAAGCATAGCTATTAATATACATAAATAAACTAAGCAAGGAGAAAATATGCCTAAAGCACTGACCTCTGAAAACGTAGAAACTGTATTGGATGAATTACGACCCTATCTCGCGGCTGATGGTGGTAATGTGGAACTAGTAGAAATTGACGGCCCTATTGTAAATCTCAGACTACAGGGAGCTTGCTCGTCTTGTCCTAGTTCTACTATGACTCTAAAAATGGGCATTGAGCGTAAACTGCGAGAAGAAATACCTGAAATTGCTGAAGTTAATTCAGTGATGTAGGTATAAGTTCCCCATTTAAACTACTTTTAGTAGGGGTGGGGAATAAGTTGCTTTATGGTAAAGCTAATAGTAAAGGTGAAAAAATAATGCTACAAGAAATAAAACAGGAAAATTTTTTCTAAAAGGAACTTTTCCAATGCTATAACCTACATATATTAAGCATTATTTTTTCCTTTCTTCCTTTCTTGATTACTTCTGTGGTAGTAGATACCTAAAGCCTTCTTAGTTCTTACTTTTTTTCTTTTCCTTTCTGATATTATTTGTCACAAACACCTATCAAATTGGTATGATAGAATATTTTTGCTCTATAGCTTTTGCATATAAATAGTTTTAGTAAGGTTTAGTGTTTGGAAGTGTTTTTTTTGTATTGATTTTTTGTTTTATGTAGATTTTACTATTACCTTAAAACTATTTAGTATGAATGAAAATTAAAATATTATAGATTTTTTAAATTTTGAGAATGATGAAGTCTAAGCAGAAAATTTCAGGTAGTTTTTGTTCCCTTTAATTTACAGTTTAATTTGCCAATATCCGTTCTTTTATTTCCGCTCTTAGAAGAGAAGTTATTACTCAAGCGCTACTTGGTGATGTATCTTTTTTCTCACATCAATTATTACTCGCTAGTCATTTATCTCTTTTCATATTGCTACCTCCACAACAACCAAATAATTAGACTCAACTTACTAGCTTAATGTAACTATTCAGGTGACGGGGTTGACAATATCCTAGATTTATGAGTTTCTAACTCTACGGAAAAATTTTTGTATTAGAGTAACACAGTTTACCGGCGATCGCTATCCCAATACACAAAATAGTTTTTAACCCAACCCCAAGACCTAAATTATTACAGCTTAATATTTTTCCTATTTCCTATTATAGGTTACGGCAAACTCTACGATTCACTATCAAAAAACTTTTACTTTTACTCAAATTGAAAAACTTGGAAGTGTTAAAATGCCTACCTGTTTATAATTTATAGTATTATCTCCATGGCTTTGATTATAGTATTGATAATCTAGCGATCGCCACCATTATAATCCCTACTAATACAAGTTAAAAAAAAGCTTTTCCTCCTTGCGTTTAGACCTATATAGCAACCCTAAATTATTTGTAACAAATCAAAAAATAGATATAAATCCTGAAACTTTTACCCCTGTTCCCTGTTTCTAAGAGATTTTTTTCACAACAAAAATAGGAATGCTATATATTTATACTATCCCAAAATACTCCTAAATATAATCTATTTTCAAGACACAATCAATGAGAATTCTAGTTGTAGAAGACGATAAATATATAGCTGAAGCTTTAGTTTATGCCTTGACAGAACAACTATTTATAGTTGATATAGCTACAGATGGTCTAGCTGGTTGGCAACAAGCTCAAACTTTTGATTATGATTTAATTTTGTTAGATGTAATGCTGCCACAGTTAGATGGTATTACTCTCTGTAGAAAATTACGTAAAAGTAAAAAAAGCACTCCAATTTTACTTTTAACAGCTCGCGATAATAGTCAAGATAAAGTAAAAGGTTTAGATGCAGGAGCAGATGATTATGTAGTTAAACCTTTTGATATAGAAGAACTTTTAGCTAGAATTAGAGCCTTATTAAGGCGAGGAAATGAGTCAGTTTCTCCGATAAAAAAATGGGGTAATTTATGTTTAAATTCCCAGACTTGTGAAGTTATTTATGCTGATCAACAGTTAAACCTTACTCCTAAAGAATATGGGATATTAAATTTATTTATGCACAACCGCGAAAGGGTTTTTAGCTGTAGTGCAATTTTAGATAAACTTTGGGATTTAGAAGACATTCCTACAGAAGATACTGTTAGAGCACATATTAAAGGTTTACGCCAAAAATTAAAAGCAGCAGACGCTCCCCCAGATTTAATTGAAACAGTTTATGGTTTAGGCTACCGACTGAAACAAGAAAATCATAATTTATCTACCAAAAAAAGCAATAAAAATAATCAAGAGCAGCAGGTAAAATCTGACTTATCTAAACAAAAACTACAACAGTCAGTAGCTAAAATTTGGGATAAATGCAAGGATACTATTAGGGATAGAATTAATTTATTAGAACAAGCAGCTAAAGCTGGAAAAGATGGTAAATTAGACAGCTATTTAAAACAACAAGCTGAACAAGAAGCTCACAAATTAGTAGGTTCTCTAGGTACATTTGGTTTTGGGTATGGTTCAGAGTTAGCTAGAGAAATAGAAACTTTATTGATGACAGAAACACCACTTAATTCAGATGAAATTGCAGATTTATCTAAATTAGTAATTAAATTAAATAGTGAACTCAATAAAAATAGTATTAAACAAAATAACCAAAATCAAAATACAGCCATAAAAACTATTGATATATATTCAGGAAAGGAACCTCTTTCTTCATCTCAAAAGCAGCATCTTCAACTTAAATGTCAGCTACTGTTAATTTTAGAAAAAGATAGTTTATTAGAACAACAATTAATTAAAACAGCTAAAACTAAAAATATAGAATGCACAATCGCCCAAAACAATAAATTGCTAACAACTCTAGATTCAAATACTAGTGATAAGTTGTTATATGTTAACAGCCAAGATTTATCTTTATCTCCAAATATAGCATTACTTGACCTCGATATAGTTTCAAACTATGACAAAATACTAGAAAAACTTGCTAATAAGATACCTTTTGTACCTGTAGTTGTACTTAATACTCATAGTAAGTTGAGCGAGCGAATTAAAATTGCTAAATTGGGAGCAGCAGCATATTTACAAAAGCCAATAACAGCAACTCAAATCATAGATGTGGTACTCAATGTTTGGCAACAGAATTATATTCAAAAAACTGTTATGATTGTAAATAACGATGCCAAGATATTAGAAAATTTCAAAGATTTACTGAGGGATTCGGGAATTAAAGCTGTCACTCTCAATGATGAAAGAAATTTCTGGGAAACTTTAAAAAATACAGTTCCCGAACTATTAATTCTAGATATCGAAATGTCACATTTTAATGGCATAAATTTGTGTCAAGTGATTCGTAACGATCCTCATTGGAGTTGGCTTCCTATTATCTTTGTAACTGCTCACCATAATGATCAGCTTCGTAATCAAGTCTTTGCTGTAGGTGCTGATGATTATATTAGTAAACCTTTGAGAAATTCTGAGTTGCTGACTCGCATTATTAGTCGCATTAAACGTAATTCAAAGATTTAATGTCATCAAAAAATCTTGAAAAATTAATACTTATTAGGGCAAGGTTTAGGAAAATGACCAAAGATAGCACTCAAAATCAAAATGATTTAATATCATCTCTCGAAGCAGCAAATGCTAAAATGAAAACCGAACTACAGGAGTGTCATCAAGCAGAAAAACTGCAAAAAGAATTAGTAAAACAATACCAAAAAACTTCTCTACAATTACAGACCTTAATTAACGCTATGCCAGATATTGTTTGTTTTAAAGATGGCACAGGAAAATGGCTCGAAGCTAATAAGTCAATGCTAGAATTATTTGACTTAGAAAAAGTAGACTATCATGGGAAATCAGATATTGAACTTGGTGAAATAAATAGTTACTATCGAGAAGCACTTTTAAATTCTCATAAAAGCGATCAAGAAGCTTGGAGAAAAAGAATTTTATATCGCTGTGAAGAAATAATTATTAAACCAGATGGAACCCAGAAAATTTATGATGTAATTAAAATCCCTTTATTTTACAAAAATGGAAAACGTAATGGCATAGTAGTTTTAGGTCGGGACATTACAGAATATAAGCAAGCAGAAATAGCTAGTGTCAGATTAGCTGCCATCGTAGAATCTTCTAATGATGCAATAATTGGTAGTACCTTAGACGGAATAATTCATAGTTGGAATACTGGAGCAGAAGAAATTTATCATTACTCTATTTCTGAAGTAAAAGGTCGCTCTATTGCGATGTTAGCCATGGCAGAAAGACCAAATGAAATTCCTCAGATTTTAGCAAATGTTAGTGTCGGAAGCAGTATCGATCATTATGAAACTATACATATTAGAAAAGATGGAAAAAAAATAGATGTAGCTTTAACCATATCTCCAATAAAAAATAACCAAAGTAACATTATTGGTATATCAACAATTGCTCGTGATATTAGCGATCGAAAACAAGTAGAAAAATCTCTTGAACAACTGCGTTATCAACATCAACTAATTTTAGACTCAGCCGGAGAAGGAATTTGTGGATTAGATACTCAAGGAAAAATTACCTTTGTCAACCCCGCCGCTGCTAGAATGACTGGCTATGAAATTAAAGAACTGGTAAATAGTAATTGGAGTTTAATAACGGAGGGAGGCAAAACCAATAACAAAACCCAAATTATTTCAAGTCAAATATCTCAAAGAATAGACAATCAAAATCATTATATTTGTCAAGTAAACACCACCTTAAAAGATGGAATAGTTTGTCATGTCACGAAGGAAGTTTTTTGGCGAAAAGATGGCTCTTATTTTCCAGTAGAATATGTCAGTACCCCCATTCGAGAACAAGGACAAATTATTGGTGCGGTAGTCACATTTAAAGATATCACCGAACGCCTAGCGATCGAACAAATGAAAGACGAATTTATTTCAGTAGTTAGTCACGAATTACGCACCCCTCTAGCTTCAATTCACGGAGCTTTAGGTTTACTAACAAGCGGTCTACTAAACCAAGAAGCAGAGCGAGGAAAAAGGATGCTAGATATTGCCGTTGCTAATACTAACCGTTTAGTCCGACTAATTAACGATATTCTAGATTTAGAACGTCTTCATTCTAAGCAAGTCAGAATGATTAAACAGGTTTGCAATGTTGCCGAATTGATGATAGAAGCAACTACTGAAATGCAACCTATTGCTGAGAAAGCAGGAGTAAATTTATCTGTAACTCCAATAGATGCTACCTTATGGGGATGTGCTGATAGATTAATTCAGACTTTAACTAACCTAATAAGCAATGCTATTAAATACTCTAATCCAGGAACGACTGTATCCTTAACAGGTTGCAAACAACTAAGCAAAAATCAAATAGTGGGAGCAGATAAATTGACTCCTGCCGGCGAGCATAATCATACTTATCAGGTTTTGATCACGGTCAAAGATCAAGGTCGAGGTATTCCTGTAGATAAATTAGAAAGTATTTTTGGTCGTTTTCAACAGGTTGACGCTTCCGACTCTAGGCAAAAAGGAGGTACTGGTTTAGGGTTAGCTATTTGTCGTAGTATTGTGCAACAACATGACGGGCAAATATGGGCAGAAAGCAGTTTGGGAAAAGGCAGCACTTTTTTCGTAGCTTTACCAATTTTTCAATATACAAAAAGCGTAAAATAACTGTATAAAAACTAACAATATTTTTACTACTTAAAATCAATGACAAACAAAAGAATTTTACTAGTAGATGACGAAGAGGATATCCGAGAAGTGGCCCAACTCAGTCTAGAAATGGTCGGTGGTTGGCAAGTCATCACGGGTAGTTCTGGCAGTGAGGCTATAACCAAAGCAGAATTAGAACAACCTGATGCTATTCTCTTAGATGTAATGATGCCCGATCTAGATGGATTTGCTACTTTTGAAAAGCTGCAAACTAATAAAGCTACTCAGAAAATCCCAGTAATTTTTCTTACAGCAAAAGTTAGCCCCGACGACCAACGTCGGTTTTATGATGTAGGAGTACATGGAGTTATTACCAAGCCTTTCGATCCTCTATCTTTAGCAACTCAGGTAGAAAGCACTTTAGGTTGGTCATAATCTGAAGTTTAACTTGATTACCAGAAGTTTTATACTAGGAAATGCGGATATAGAAGCATAGTAAAGACTATTAGACATCTCCGATAATAAAAAATCAAATCAATTATCGAGTAGAAATAATCAATTCTTTCTCCCTAATCCCTGCTCCCTACTCCCTCTTTTCCGGAGAGGTCTATTAAGAAACAACTAAAACCTAGACTAGAAACGGAACCCTTGCAACTGACTCCAATAGCGCAAAATGACACTTGATTATGGATGAAATACTCATCCGTTGAAATCATTAGTACATTATGTGGTATAGCTAGAAGCATTTAATCTCCGAAATTACGCCTTAGACTACTAGTTAATAGTTAAACTATTCCTTAATTATTTCTTAAGTATTCAAACTTAACGTAAGTATACACTGCGGCAATTTTCAGTTAATACTGTCAACTTTTGTGACAAAATATCCGACCTTCACGAGTTCTTCATATTTGAGGATTAACCTGAATATCAAGGTCAGTAACTCATCCTAACGTTGATATATTAATTATTCATTTGGAGGTAAGGTATGCAATCAACTTATATCGTTTTATTAACTCTTTCTGTAGGCTCTGTCTGGATCTATAACCGTACCTCTGAAGATATATCCTTTGTATTAGCTATATTAACTGGATTAGTTTGTTTCTTCTGGGGTTTTGCTTGTTCCCCATTGCTTGTGCAGCTTCTAATTATCTTTGGCATATTAGGCTTATATAGATTTAACATAGCTGATCGCCAAGGTCTGGGTTAATTAAAGTAAATTTTTTTTAAATTTTTTGAATACAGTTTTTGTTACCCTTTAAAACTCTAAAGTCATCATTAATTGTTTCAAAATTAGTTGTGAGCTATGTCTATATTTTTTGAATAAATTAGGGGGATATTATGCATACTTGTCCTTGCTGTTCTACAACATTACTTCGTCATGCACGGTATAATAAAATCTACTGGTACTGTCCCCATTGTCGGGAAGAAATGCCAGATATCGAGTCAATGATTCTAAATCGTTCTCACCTATTTCAGTCTCCAGGAGGATGGTTAGGTCTTGCTAAACATGAAAAAACTGAAATTTTAGTAACTGCACCTGCTGTATAGCTTCATAAACTTAGCATTCAAAAACTTTCTGCAATTAAAATTAACTGTAAACCTGTTACGATTTACGATCTTTTTGAAATCCGAAATATAATATAACAAAATTGAAACAATATCCCTTTAGGGGTTGTTTTCTAAATTGAAATACTTTCCGACTTCACGGTTTGCTGAAAAAGTCTTTTAGGAGGGTGAGTTAAATTAGACTGGAAATATCTAGTTTGCATCTTGGCAACTTCGGCATTGTCATTGAAATAGCAGTCAGCACTCAGGAGTCAGCTATCAACTCTCAAGATTTGTGATAGGGGATACTCAAGAGAAGTCACTCCCCATCTACAAACCGCCAGAGTACAAACACCAAGAGCTTTTTCAAATAAGCGTCGAGGACTTAACCTATCCATTTTAGTTGATAGCTGATAGATTGTTAATATTGTCCGTAATGATTCTGTTCCGGTTTTTTAGTGGATGTCATAAGTTAGGAGTCAGCAGTCAAAAAGAATAAGGAACAACAAACTTGAATTGATTGGTGGTTTACAACACGAAGATGCCCACATCAAACAAAAGCTACTTTACCCATCAATTCAAACTTGACGGACCACTAGATTTATAAGTTTAGGTAAGTTTCGTAAATTAATATAAGTAGGTAGGTGAGAAAATTTAGGCGTTGGTTAACCAAGGGATAAATCTTTGCAGAAAAGGTAAATCTCATCTTTAACTTCCTCCTTCTCTAAAAGAATAATTCATCCCACACCCCTCAGACTAATTCATCCTGGAAATATGCAACGCTAAATTTACAAGTCCCTCATTTTACAAGTACCTCATTGCAACTGGAAGGGAGTTGAAGGAACCAATCTCAAGAGTTTTGACTTGCTTTAACATTTCCTTATATCAAATCCGGTTAAACAGTTATTGCACTGAATATCTTCACTCAATACAAACTTTCGATATTAAACCCATACTCTCTTGCCATATTAAAATCCTTCCTTTCTCCTAACTTCTGACTTAGCCAATCATACGATAATTAATTATTAGGATTCTACAGAAGCCCTAACAGTATTTTTACCGGGAAGTAAATTTTTGAGGCACGAGTCGTCTGTAGATATAGGAAATACAACGAAAAGATGGAAAAATATTCTAATACACACCACATTACCCCATCTATTTTTCAATAGAACCCATTTGGGGTCTATATTAGATAATAATGTTTATTCGCGCTTCTCTGCTAAGTCAATTGTGTTTGAAGTAGCCATAAGCCTTATTCCTTATTCCTTACTTTTGAAAATATTTGATGTTCTTGAGGATGAGCCAGTTAATAGTGCGATGATCCACGAGGCGGGTGCGATGGTCTCCTTGGGCTTCCAGATCAATCACTTGGCTGCGTCCCATCTTAGGCTCAGTTTTTAAGAGATACCCGACAAGTGTCCGTTCCTCCCCTTGAAGTGCTTGCTTAACAGCAGCTTTCAACTGCTTTTTTGTCTGTGGACTGGTTAACTCTTGTCCTTTCAGAGTTGATAAAACAGCCTCCAAGACATCTTCTTCTTTGATTTTCTTGCGAAAGTTGACAGTAAATACAGTATCTCCTGCACTCTCCAACAACTCACATAACTCTGTACGGGTTACCTTTTGCTCTTTCTCGTATTGTTGGGCGGAATACATACCTTCTTCTACAATACCCTTGGCCACTGTTATCTGATACCCTCTTTCATTTGTCAGCTCCAGTTCGTCTTCTAGGACTTTCGTGACGGAGTAATATTGGACCTCAGAGAGGTTGTCTCCAACCTTAATCTGAGTAACATCACATTTGCTTCCCATGATTCGCCTCCAAATTTATATTTGCTTTTCTGGGATTTAATACCATCGAGTTTCCCCAATACTCTTAAGTAAATCTCCTGGAGAGGGTTCAGGGAGTGAGGTTTTACTTATAATTTTAGCCTAGACGCGCTACTACTTTTGGCAGTAAAGCTACAATCATTTACTATTGTTGAGTAAGCTTTCTCCATGCCCAAATCTACCAAATCCCGCAAAAATTCCTCCCCCTCCCCTGAAAATACTATCCGCATCCGAGGTGCTAGACAACATAACCTCAAAAATATCGACCTAGAACTCCCACGCGATCGCCTCATAGTCTTTACAGGAGTTTCTGGCTCTGGCAAATCGTCCCTAGCCTTCGACACAATATTCGCCGAAGGGCAACGTCGGTATGTCGAATCCCTCAGCGCTTATGCCCGACAATTTCTCGGACAACTCGACAAACCAGACGTAGACTCCATAGAAGGATTAAGCCCTGCCATTTCCATCGACCAAAAATCCACATCCCATAATCCTCGCTCCACAGTCGGCACCGTCACAGAAATTTACGACTATCTGAGATTACTATTTGGTAGAGCAGGAGAACCTCATTGCCCAATTTGCCACCATAATATTGCTCCTCAAACTATTGATGAAATGTGTGACCAGATTATGGCTCTTCCAGACCGCACGAAATTTCATATCCTAGCTCCCGTGGTTCGAGGTAAAAAGGGGACTCATCAGAAACTTTTATCTAGTTTAGCTGCTCAAGGATTTGTTCGTTTGAGGGTTGATGGAGAGGTCGTAGAAATTGCTGAAAACATCAAATTAG
>JAAUYJ010228610.1_pt1 | contig 21635 bp, 17 predicted proteins | sample 7278031 | NCBI WGS metagenome assembly JAAUYJ01 (sample SAMN14350222, study PRJNA611818) | marine sediment metagenome | isolation source: surface marine sediment (1.8m) | place: French Polynesia: Moorea | collected 2018-08 | reverse complement strand
TTATGACACCGACACGCTCTCTCTCGATATCGGGAGATTTGATGGACGGCTGTCTTTGTCCTGGTGGTATCGGGAAAAGAGTAATGTGGCATTTGATCACGGGGCGTGTAGTGTTGTCCAATCAAATTGGCCTTTTTTAAAAATACCCGTGCAAGTAATGCAGTAATCATTCCGCTTTGTTTGTAGGGAACAGCCGTGTGAGGAGAGAGGAAAACACCGAGGCCTTGACTTTGGCGGAGACAAAGGGAGAAATGGCCCTGCTCTCCTCAATGCCAGGTGATTAATCCAAAGAGGCTTTTTTACTAGAGTGTGAAAAAGGACGCAAAAAAGTTGGGCCACTATCGAAAGGCAAAAAAGCATGGCTCGAGCGAAGAACGATAAATAAGTCGAGCATGCAGGAGCTTGTGGTTTGTGTGACTAGACGGGAAAATGAGAACGATAGTTCCATCACTCACGCTCTTTTCATTCGTTTCAGGAACCACCACAGGTAGTAGCGGGGGCACCAACAGCGGAGGCGACGCCTCTGCCAACAACGCCAACGCCACCATGAGCTCCTCCGACTGCCTCTACGGCTCCTCCTCAAATTCCTCCTCCTCCGGCGGCGGCGGAGCGGCCAAGAACACTAGCGGAAGCAGCGGAGCTACCTCATCCGCCGCCGCCGCATCCTCCTCAGACTACCAGGAAAAGATATCCTCCAAAGACGTGGGATCCTCCTTCCTCTCCCCTGGTAATTATGACTCGATCACATACAAGCACACAGGCATGCAATGTGGCTATTTGTCTCCGCAGACTCGACTAAAGTGGTGAAGCCCCAGAACGTGAAGTACGACTCCGCCACCGGAAAGACGTACGAAGAGCTTGGAGCATCCTCGTCATCAGGAGCAAATTCTGGGGGAGGAGGAGTCGGGACTGGACTTGTGGCAACAGACTCGTCTTCGTCCTCGAACGTGGCTGCCGCGTCCTCGGCCGCTCCGGTGGCCTCCTCAGCAATGGGGAGCCAGCAGCAGCGGTCCTCCACTCTGGACTATGCCTCGGCGGCTACTGGCGGCTACCAAGGATACCAGGCGACACCATATTCTTCGTACGGGGTGCAGTCACAGGTGCGAACCTTTTCAACCCCTCGTAGATTTTTGTTGTTGCTATATAGCTTTTACCGGTTTTTTTTTTTACTTTCTAGGTGAACTACATGGGCACGTTCGGCTCCGCGGCCGCCGCGGCCGCCTCCGGTTATGGCTCCGCGGCTTCCGTCACTTCCGCCGCTTCCTCCGTTGGCGCCCACCACCAGCTGAACCCATACGACCGCTCCATGTACCCGTACAACACCCCCGGCGCCTTCGTGCCCCACTCAGCCATCAACCTGTCGGTCAAGCCCAACGAGGGTCCCATCGTACCGGGGCCGTCCTCGCTGGACCTCACTATGACGGACGCAATGGGGACGACCTCGACAGGGGGGGCAGCAACCGGTGGAGGGGGAGGTGGTGGTGGGACGGCGGCAAATGGAGGGGCAAACACAGGAGGGGGAACGAGGTAAGACACTTCCAGCATGAGTAGCCGAGATGAAATGAAATTAGGAAATATGGCTTTTTTACCTTTTCTTCATTTTAAGCTCTACTTCTTCCTCCGCTGTCTCCGGCTCGGTCTCCGGCGGCATCACCACTTCCTCCTCGGTCTCGTCTCACTTCCTGTCTGTCCCCAGCGACCCTAATGCCGGCTACGGCTCTTCCAACGCAGTCGCCTCCTCCTCCTCATCAACGGGAGGAAACAAGGACTCCGCCTCCGCCTCCGCGGGACAGAACGCCGTTCCCAGCCCACAAATATTAGACCTCACTAGGCCGGTTCTTGGGTAAACACAGCATACTTCGTATTTATGCCATGTCTTTCAGTAATATTTCCCTTTCTCAGTGCGGTGAATTCAAGTTTGTACGGCGGCAGCTCGTCTGTATCCAGCTCCATGAACGCCTCTAGCATGCAGGTAACAAATTCACCAGTTTTTCATAACTTTGAATTTGCAATCAAGAGCTTTTGTCTACAGGCCTCAAGCAGCTCCTCCGGTACAAGCAGACGTGGAGGTGGAGGGAGCGCCACAAAGGAGCCCCAGACGGAACCAGTGGACTTCTCCAGCAATCAGGCGCTAGCCTCATTTTCAACTGGTTTCGGCAGGTGAGCTTGAAAATCAGTGATAATAGTACCATGACTCTAAAATACTATTTTCCCCTTTTCGGGGGCTCTAACTTCAGCAGCAGCAGCGACATGAGCCGCTTCCGCTCAGCCGCGGCCGCCGCCAACGGGTACTCCTCCTTCGGCCTGGCCGCCCCCGCCTACAACAGCCTCCTACAGAACGGCTACTCCTCCGCGGCCGCCGCGGCCGCCGCCTCGGGGTACCCCGGGGCCGTCTCCTCCGCCGCCACGTACAACCAGGCCGCCGCCGCGTACGGCTGCCTCAATTACGCCGCGGCCGCCAACTCGGCTTTCAGCTCTGCGGGCGACGCCACCGCGGCCGCCGCATCGGCCGCCGCAAGCTTCGGACTCTCCTCGGTGCTGGGGAGTACAACTGGGACGACCACCGCCAGGTGAGTGTTGGTTTCAAGTGCCTTGGGTACAAAAGTTTTTACGAAGCAAAATATAATTGTTTCCTTCTCAGCTACATGCCCTTCGGAAGGGTGAACGGACGCAGTAAGGACGGGAAGGAGCTCATTCAGTGTCCAACACCGGGTGCGGATATTTTAAAGAGTTTGACTCAGTTGTTGTGGCGTAATCAAATACACATATCAATTATGCAGGCTGCGACGGAGTCGGGCACATTACTGGAAATTATGCAACACACAGGAGGTGAGCACTGATCATATGATTAAACATTTGTAATTTCCCAATTTCCCATTTTTCCCCCACAGTCTTTCTGGCTGCCCCCGAGCCAACAAGCCAAAGAGCCGGCCAAAGGACGGGACAGAGTCTGAGCCTCTCAGGTGAGTTCGTCGGCGGGTAATTCGTCCTCTTTTCCCCTTTTCGAGTACCCTAATCAGCTCTCCTCCTTTCCTCCCTCTTCCTCCTCATCCACCGACCGCCGCCGTCGGCAGATGTCCCATCCCAGGCTGCGACGGCTCAGGACACTCTACGGGAAAGTTCTTATCCCATCGGAGGTAGGTGTTGAAAAGCACTCGAACCCATCTACCCCTCCATCCTTGTTCAAGTGGTCATTTCCTCACCATTTCCTTTCTACTTTCATCTTCTCCTCCCAAAAGCGCCTCCGGCTGCCCCATCGCAATGCGACAGAAGAGGGAGGGCGGAGGGTCCACCTCGAGTCGAGGGGAAGGGGGAGGGAGCGGAGGAGGTGGAGGTGGGGGTGGGGGGTCGTCGTCGTCCGGGAGTGGAGGAGGCGGCGGAGGGAGGGGGAGCTCCTCAACAAGTGGGATCACCACCACGGCCTCCTCCTCCTCCTCGACCTCCCTCACCTCCATGACAAGCAACGTGCTCAAGTACACCTCAGGGATGCACGGCGGTTTGGGGTTGGGACAACCATTCTCAACATCAAGGTGATCAAATTTGTCCTTATGAAGTTTGCTGTTGATTTTCTTATGTGATGGTCAATCAGGATGCATTCCACTTCCTCATCAACTCTCGGCCTCAGTGGCAGCGACGTTTCCGCTGCGGCCGCTGCTGCGGCCGCCGCGGCAGCGGCCGTCAATGCCGCCAGCACCTTCGGCTCCACCCAGGAGATGATGAGTCTCGACCACGAAGACCTCGGCAGCGCCCTTGGTAGTACTAGCGGCGTCGGCGGGTCCTGCTCCGGCAGTGGCGTACTGGGCGGATCCTCCTCCTCTAGCACCAAAGACGCCCTCTCCAAGCTGGAGCCACTAGCGCCCCACCTATCTCGCTCCGGCAGCGGGTACATGGATGTCACGGCCAGTCTCACTGACATTTCTTCGTCTACTTCAGACAAGGTAAGATCTGCAACGGTCTAGAGATTTACCTTGGTTTTATCTCAACTGTTGTTCCCCATACCAGTACGACTCGTGCAAACGCTCATCTGGCAACAACAGTTCCTCCTCCTCCTCCAAACTGAACAACTACTACGAGAACTTCCGGCGCGACATGATCTCCATCCTTGGCAGCCATGTCAAGGCTCACCACCAGCACCAGCAACATCACCACGGAGGGGGAGCCGGGGGAGGAGGGGGCTTCGACGGATCCTCTGTCTCCGCGGCGGGATCGGCACTCCCGCTCGGCGGGGGGACGGACGCATCCGTCGTCGCCGGCGGGGCTGCCAAGGACAACTTCGACTCATACTTCTCCAAGCTGCAGACCATCTGCTCGGACAGTTCAATCGGTGGAAACTCCGCGGCTGCGGCGGCTGCGGCGGCTGCGGCGGACGCGTCTTCGTCCTCCGGTGCCGACCTCAAGGGCTCCTCCTGCCAGCTAGGTCACTTTCAGGCCGGGGCAGGGGGCGCGGGCTTCGGGGCCATGGCCTCCAGCCAGGCGCTGCAGAGGTCGGGGGCCACATCCATGCAGACCTAAGAGGAAAATGTCTCCTTAATTCCTTGGCTGGGAAAGAATGTAGAGTGGTGGAGAAAAGCATTTATCGCCGTCAGAAACATTGAACGAAAGGGGGAGAGGGGGAAGAAGGAGGATCAAAAGGAATTTCTGGAAGTGCTGCTGTCTACCACCAAAAGGACCCCTTACCCTCTCTCGATCCCTCCTCTCTTGACAAAAAAGAAGAAAGTGCGGCGGAGTGTCTCTCAAGAAAGAGGGGAGGAGGAAACGTCGTTCAAAACGGACTTTTGTGGAAATTGGTTTCCCCTCCTTTCTCGATTTCGATCTCTGTCTCGACCGCAGCAGGACTGACAGCATAGGTCGTGCGGTCGATCGTCCCCTTCTATCCCCCCATCCAAAAGATAAGCGTCTCAATACAACACACATAACTGTTGAGTTTGCAGTTTCGGAAATAGAAAAATCTCTGCTGCCCCCATTTCCCCATCAAAAAATTCGATGCTTTTCTCGTTCCTCTATCGAACGAAAAAAACTCTTTTCATCCCGACGGCACCCATTTTGCCGCGCGGTGAGAAATGGAGTGGAATGCGCGGATCTAAGAAAAAACTGGGGTATAGGAAATGTGTTTTTTTGTCTGTCTAACTCGATCGGTCGTCGGGCGTTGCGCACGATACAACAGTGTCATAGTCAAGTAAAACAAAAAAGAAGAGTAAATGTGCAACTTTTAACTGTGTCAATCAAAGCATAAATAGCAATGAGAGGAGGAATAAAGGAAAGACTTTTCTTTTATGTTCTACTTAGAGATAGAGCGAAACAAGTAAGAGCGATTGTGATTTAGTTGGTTACACGGGAGGCTGTTACGGTACAAAAAAGACTCTGTGCGTTTTTCGTTTTTTACGTTCTATTGTTGCGGCCTGCCTGTAGCACACTCCCCCAAGAGAGGTGGCGTCTCTGTCGCAGGCATCCCACACTCTCTCTCCTACTCCCCCTTCTTCCATTCAAGATGGTTCTTCCTTCCCCTCCTTCTCTTCTTTACCCTCTCCCACTTTTTTGTCTTTTTTTCGTCCCCCTCCTTTTGCGTGGTGGCATTGTTTTTGTCCCCTCCCTTTGCTGGACCCCCTAGAGAGGGGAGAAGGGGGAGACCTCCAGCCCAGACTTCCAAAGAGAAAGAGAGAAAAAGCGGAAGAAAAAGAGAAGAAAAGAGGGGAGGGATGCCGCTTGGGGGTGAAAGAAGAAGGGTCTGTCTCCCCCCTCCCTCCCGCCATTTGCTCCACATGTCGACAGGCTGAGAAGAGGGGAGAGGGAGGGGTGGAAGGCGACCCACAAATTACCTCTATTCACAAATAAAAAAGTGGCGAATTGGCCATATATCAAAAGAAGGGGGAAGAGGGAGACATCCTTCCTTCCTTTTCCTCCGGGAAGGAAAAAGAAGGGGGTGTTTCTTCTTTCTCCCTTTCTTCCTGGTGATGCTGGCTGGCCAGACATCTTTCTTCTTCTGGCGGAGAAAAAAAAGCCTTTTTACACAGAATACTCTTGTTTTCTCATTTCACCAAACTGCAACTAAGAATAGAAAGTGCTGTCCTTTCTTACATTTAATACTTCCGAAGCACTTTGGAAAAAAATGTAAACATCGAAGTCTTTGCGGCTTTTTCTTCTGTGAAGCAGAAAACGAGTCCCCTCCTGACAGTTTCCCCCCCCCTCGCAGCCTCCCTCAATTCGACAAAGTGCGACATTCCATCGCCGCTTTCTTTCCCCCTCACCCCCACCGCAAATCCTGACCCACGGCGGTGTCCCACTCACACCACGCGATATAGTGCCGATAGTCCTCCTTCTCTCTCCCTCTCCCTCTCTCTCTTTATGGCCACTTTATTTAATGCATCCGGATTTATGCCCCGCTCCCTCGTTCACATGAAATAGTATGTCCCCCTTCGTTCCTTGGGCGCGATATCCACTTTGCTCTTTGCCCCCTTTCTCTCTCCCTCTCCTTCTCCCAATCCCCCACACACGCAATAAAAAAGGGGGTAAGCGGCCGAGGGAAGGCGGAAGAAGAAGATTCATTGAATCCTGACACGCAATCGGGGTTAAAGGGTGGCATGGAGCTTTGAGGTCCCCAGGTCAGATCCGACGCACAAAAAAGGGGAGTCCTTTTCGTCTTTGTTCTTCGAACAAATTCTCTGAATAAGTCCTCTTTGTAGTGAGAGTTGTACATTGGTACAGGAGGATATCTCTACTCGCATTTCTTCGTCATATATTCCACTAACCCCCGTCTGCGGCTTCTTCACTTTACCCCATCCTTCTCTTCTTCAACCTGAACACACAACAACACAGGCAAGCGCCGTTTCCTCCTCTTCTTTCCCGCCGCCGCAATATCGTGCAAATTGCAAACCGGGATTAAGGGGCGGGAGGGGAACCCAACCCCAACCTACGTAGCTTCATTCCTGGATTCGAGGGAAGGGGAAGAGAGGGTAGGGCGGAGGCGGCGGTCTGATGCGCCCGCCGACAAAGTTGGGAGTTTCTGGCTCGATCCCTCTCCCTCGCCTCCCTCCCTCCCTCCTCTTTCCGTGCGCCAGGCAGCAAAATCGCATAATGAAGAAAGTTTGATTCGAGGGGAGAGGGAGAGAGAGGGAGAGAGGGAGAGGTAGAGAGGAAGTCAGTCGACGTTCCTCCCCTCTCATTCTCAGGACCGTGAGTTGGCTTCGCCCTCCCCTCGTCGGTCGGTCTCTCGGTCGGTCCACGGGCTTTCAGTTGAAAAGCCTTTTCGTTTCTCCCCTCCCGCCTTATCCGTCGCTCTCTCCCCAGAGCGATTGCTATACCTACTCCGTATACTACCACCGCCGGAGACCCCCCCCCCCCTCCCCCCTTTTCCGTGCTACATGGGCGAGAAAACTTTTGTGGCGGTTCCGTCGTTTGTTGGATAGTCTTCACTTTCTAATATTTTCGCGGGGAATAATGAATTCATGGGTTTCGTCCTAAGTTTCTGACTTCTTTGCAATAGTTCATATAGGATACCAAAGGGTTAAACAATAAAACCATATACATTAAAACCTTGGAAACCTTTCTTTTATTGTATACATTTCGTTTAAATGCTTTCTGGACGGAGGCATTTTTTATGATGGCAAGGATATGCAAACTTGGGCTTATGCCTGCAAAAAAATAAAGGTTAACCCGAATGAATCTGTATGGGTGGACCTTCCGTGCGGGGGATGTGTCCCTTCCCTTGTTTAATTGCTGCTTGCTCGTTAAAACGACCCCGCCGAGAATCCCCAAATTGGCCATTGCCGAGATTAGCGCAATCGCCCCACCACGCTTCCGAAAAGGGGGAAGAGGAGAGAGAGAGAGAACCATAACTGGGCAAAAAAAGCGGGTGAAATGGGCGAGACCGCATGGTGAGAGGCAAAGGCAGCCAGCTACACTGAAATCAAGAAAGAACATTCTTCTACTGTACAATATGTAGTTCCCTAAAAGATAGCAGGTGCTATGTACAGTCGACAGTAGCACAAATGTACTTTCCCTGTTTTCTCCTTCGGTAGCCTAATTACGCTCCCTCCCTTCTTCTTTCTTTGTACAAATTGAGGTGATAGAAAAAAGAAACAAAATCTGTTAATTCCGTCCTCTCCAATCTCCCTCTCCTTCCCCCTTTCTTTCCCTTTCCAGCCAAGTGTGACAGCCTCAGTCGATTCAGAATCAAAGGAGGGGGAGGGGAGAGATCCCTTTTCCTCCCCAATCTTCCTTTGGAGGGAGAAGTGCAGTCAAGTGTGAAGCAAGTCCTCCTCCTCCTCCTCCTCCTCCGCTTCCTCCCTCCCCCACGCGGGGGAGGATCTCTTTGCTCACATGGCGGCTGCTGAGGAGGAGAAAGAGAAATGCGATTTAAGGCATGGCTAGCCACACAGGAGGGGGAGACAGAGGGAGGTGCTCAAGATGGTGCCAGGATGGACAGTGGACTTTCAGCGAGGCTCCAAGTTTCACCACTACACTATCCCTCGCTTTTGTGATCGCAACAGAATTAATAAACTCAATTTAAGGTACAATACTTGATATTTTGTCTCTTGAGTCTGCACATGCAATCTTCATTGTCCAGTGGAATTTTTAAGCGCTCTCGGCTGCTCCTCTGAATTCGATGCAACATCTGGACTTCTTGCTCGTACGTATTTCCGTAAAGGTGACGGCTTTTTTGAAAAATTAGCTTGAAGTTGCTACCAACGGTCCCTGGATTGATTGCAGGAAAACCAAAGAATTAAACATGAAGAGAAGTGACGAAACCTAGGGAATCCTTTCCCCCCTCTCTTACCACTCTCCTTTCCCTCACGTGTGTTATTTCAGTTAGCCTCTTTCCCCTCCCCCCCTCCCCTCCATTGTTTCAACTCCTCTCGCATTGCGCCAGACAGCCACCCGCTCCACCCTTCCTCCATCCCTTCGTCTCTCCTGTCCGTCAGGGGGAAAAAGGAAAAGGGGGGGGGGAACAAATACGTCGCGTTGGAGGAGGAGGAAGTTTGGGAATTGAGAAATGCTTTCTCGTCGTAGCGTCCCCCCCTCGCCTCCCCGTGCATAGCGGAGGGATGGAAGGGGAGGAAGAAAGTGGGGGAGGAAAAGGGCGCGGAAGCGAAATAAGATGAAGAAATCACCAAAGTCCAGTGAAATTAAGTTGCTGCTCTGTAGTTATTCTTTCAAGAGGAATGCCACGAAGTCGTTGAATCCCAAAACTCGAAATCAAACTCTTTCTTTCCCTCATCCCCGCCTCATTCCTCCTCCTCTTCCCCCCTTTTCTAATTAGATGTGTTGGAATGTTTGAAGTTGCAGATGAAGCAGAGCGGAGAAAAGGGGGAGGAAGAAGGAGCGAGAGGCGCGCATTAGAGAACGAGAAATAAACGGGAGAAAGGGGAAGGGAGGAAATCACGGAATGGAATGGGAGAGAGAGAAAGGGGGGGAGGGACTCGACTTGTTTCAGACGTTTCCGATCGCCCTGGGGACAGCGGAGGAGGAGGAAGGATTAGCCGAGAGAGCCATTCCAAATCAGCCAAGGGAAGGAACAAACGAACGGAAAGGGGAAGAGAAACGGAACTAATTGGAACCTTCGTCTCCGTCTACCGTTTCTCAAGAGAATTCCTTCATGTTCCTATTTTATTTGTTTGGGTTGCACTTTTTTCGCTTTCTTGGAATTCTTGTCCTGTCCAGGTCTCAAGATCAATGCATGAGATACTCCGCAGCGGGCGGCGTTACACCTGCTACTACGTATATGTGCGTGCATTTGTGGAAAGTGCACAAGGAAAAAGGAGGAGAGAAGAGGAAGCGGATGAGATGGGTGTCAGCCAGTCTAAAATATGCAACGCCTCCTTCCCCTCCTTCCCCTTCCTTTTGCGTCTTTCGGGTCGCTGGATTCGTATTCCTGGGCGATATATATCCCCCTATTTCCTCTATCCATTTCTTCTCCTTTCGCGTCCGGCGACAAAGAAAGGCGATTTTTTTGCTTCCATCCTCCTTCGCCGCCTCTCTTCTTTGTCCCTTTGTTGTCGTTGTCACCATCGGCAGATTGGGTTGGGAGTGTCAGCCGCACGCAACTGTAAACCAAGCTGCCTTCAGTGGTCATCGATGCCTTTGCTAATGGTGTACTAGGGCGCAAAATTCTCTGTCTTGCTTCTCACGCAATAGCTAAAAATCGAAGAGAGGCTTTTAGGTCTACGTAGTCTACATTGGGGCAACGCTGTATATATCGGGATCAGTGGGACAAAAGGGGGGGAGGAGGGATGTTGGGACAGGCGATAAAAATCTTGCTGAGCTTTCTCCGTCGGTGGTCTCTCTATCTCCCCTCCTCCTCTGTCTGTCTTCTACTCAAAGTCTCTCCCTCCCCCACCTCTCTAGTCGGTCTTTGTCTCCCCCTCTCCTCCGCTTGCGTGTGTGTATTTGTTCAGAAATGTCATCACAATGATCATCCCTTTCCTCTTCCCTCGTTCTAATAAACTGGGACTTTTCTTCTTGCGAGGGCAAAGAGGGAGAACTATAAGTCGCCCTCCCCCGTTGCTGCGCTGTGTACACAACGCCGATGTGATTAGCAATTATTTATGGCGGAAGAGCAATGCTATAAACAGCAACAAAACGCTCGCTCGTTCGCTTCTTCCTCCATCCCGGCGTTTATGACCGAAGAGGCACAAACTGAGGAAATTTAATGGTCCGTGCCTTCTTCCTCGCTTCCTCTCGGGGAGAGGGAAACGTCTAAACGCAAAGGCTTTCCCTTTGGACTGAGATTTTTGCCGAAGGGATTGCTAAATTATAATGGACGAAAGAGTCAGTCTCGTTCGAAGAATTTCCTTTTTTCCCCTTTCACGGCCGTAAACCCCGTTCCCTTCTCTTTTCTTGATTCCCCTCCCCTTCTCTCTTTCTTCAGCCGAAAATCCCTCGTTATTTGTAAAGATTGGATCTTTTCAATAGACACACGCACGAGGGGGGAGAGGGATAGAAGGAAGAGCTGGAGTGTCCAGCTACGTGGAATAGCAAAGAGAGGAGAAAGGAAAGGTTAAATTCAGCAGATCAACTGACAATACGATATAAAAAAGCTACAAAAAGAATTTGTTGCAGCAAATTTGCTCAAGTCTTTTTAAGAGAGAAGACACGTTCTTTCCGGGACTAACCTTGAATACTTTGATCCACCAATTCCATTGTCTATTCTCTCAGACGACGGGGTGTTCCTTTCTTTCTTCCCAACTGAAGGAGCTTCCAGCCAGGATCCAGACAGGAAAGAGCGTGGGCAGGAAGCCTGGCTTGTTGGACAGTCTCCGTCCGAAGTACGCTTTTTCAGGAAGAGGATGGAAGAGGAGAGGGTCTGGAAGAGGAGGGGGGAGGTTCAATCAATTGCCGAACTGGAGGCTGAGAGGGAAGATCCTCTCCTCCTTTTCTTCCAAAGTAAAGCGGTCAGAACCAGAAGAATGGAGGGGAATCGACCGCTTTTAAAAGGGGGACTGATTCCTCTACGGGGAGGATAAAATGAGGGATATCCAGTTTGAGGGGCCATCCTCCCACTATACCAAACACGTGGCATGCATGATAGCAAAGAAGGATTTTTACATTCTCTCGTCCCCCCTTTTCTCGCGTGCGGCAGGAGGGAAGAGGAGAAGAGTAACGATGATGACGAGGAGCACGAACTCAATCCTCTCTCTTCTCCCCCTTATCTTTTCTTTTGTTGCATTCATTTCGATTCTTCCCCTCCTCCTTCCTTTCAGCGGGTGCATTTGAGAGATGGGGTGGCAAAGTGATTTATGGAAGGAAAGGCGGAGAGGAAGAGGACTCCATATCTCCCCCCGTCTCTCATCACCGTCATCTCTGTGGGCTGGTATGTGTGTGTAAATCATTTTGCACCCATGGGGAAGTGAAAAGGGTTTTGACCAACCCCGCCTCCTCCCCCTCTTTGGCTGACAAATCAACGATAAATCTTCTCTGGTCTCGCTCGCCTTCAGATTATTCTCGCCTTTCCTCAAATATTGCATGGAGGATAGGAGAGCCTCTCTCGGTGGTTATTTGCGGAGACGCGACCTCATTACCAACGCTGGAGGAGGAGGAGATTGTGAGAGAGGAGGAGGAGGAGGAGAGGCAAAAAAGTGTCTTCGTTAAGGATGCTCTCCGCGCGGCGGGCGGCGTCGGAAGCCTTTCCCTCCTTCTCCTCCTCTTCGTCCGCTTCTTTTTTTGTCCCCCGTTCGCTTCTGTGTGCTCTGGGGAAATGGAGGGAGAAGGAGAGAGAGGAGGGGGAGTACGTGTGCGCCATTCCGGATTGGGATCGAAGGAGAGGGGAATCTCATTTGATAATTGGGTTCCACTTTTTTGCGCGGCGGCCACAGAGGGGGTGACCCAAAACACGATTCTCATCCTCAATCCCTTTTTTGCTTCGTCTAATTTGGCTGCAGCGTCATGCGAAGAATGATGGGATTGGAGAGTAATTTCTTGTCCTGATCGGTTTTCTCTTGCAAAAAAAGGGTCTTCGTTTTTAAATTTGGTGCGTGTCACATTTTGGGAACACTTACCTATATTCTACAGATTGTGTGAGCCCAGGAGCTCCTTTTCCTGTCCTTTCAACTTTCCTTTTTCCCCATTTCGTGTTCTTCCGAGAAGAGAGAGCAAATTGCCCTTTGCCTTTTTTGTTTCCTTCTTCCCTCCCCCTCTTTTTTTCCTCGGCAGCAACCTCATCATTTTGCCTGGCCAGAGAGTCTTTCTTTCTCCTCTTATCTCTGTCTGCTCTGTTGGGAACTTCCTTCCTCTTTCTCCCTTCACTTTCTAACCCACCTCGATTTGTGCCTACAAAAGGGGAGAGAGGACGAGGAGGCAAAAAACGCTGATCGACAAAAAAGTGGATTATTCCTAGCCTTCCTTCCTTCTCCCTTTTCTCGTTCTGTCTCCTTTTTTCCCCCTCCCTATCTCCCCCTCACCAAACTCTTTCTATCTTCTCTCTCTCTCTCGTCCCTCCCTCGGCCTTTCTTTCTCTTCCACTCCCCCCTTTTTTGGTCCGTCGGTTCCGCAGTCCCTTCTTCGCTCGGTCGGTCGGTCGGCGTATAGACCATGTCCAAATAGACTTTGCGCGTGACTGGACATGATGAATCAATGTTTTATGACCAGATATCAATTCCCATTTTTGATGCTATACTTGCCCCGCGTCTAGGGAAGCTGAAATATGAACTCTCACTCCTTCCCTCCCCCATGATGTTTTACCCTCGGCTGTACTCAGACAGGTTTGGCATTAAAGAGTTTGGTTGTTGCTACTATAAAAGAATAAATGCCAAGGCGTCATCACAAAGGATGTTTATTTTGTCCATTATATTTATCGCAGAGGAATTTTGAACGTAGATTTCAAAGCATTCATTCATCAGCCCTCACATGCAGGATCTCGTCATCGCCTTTCCTTCCCTCCCTTTTCCCCCTCCTCATTTCAGCAGCTCCGTTCCTCATCACTGGGATCTAATCACGATTTTTTTCCCTTTAAAAAAGCTCCCAACCCTCTTTGGAGAGGAAAGAAGGAGAAGGGGGAGAAGGGAAAGAGGCTCTGAGAAAGGAGGACTGATTAGCCTCCGCCTCAGAATCGGGAAGGGACGGGTGGAGGAAGGGAGAAAGAAGCAGGTAGGGTTTCCCCATAAACTAAAATGTTTGACGCAGGAAGCTGCTGCATCGAAGGTGGGATATGGATGGAAAGAAAAGAGGCTCTCTTTCATCATCTCCGCAGCCTCTCCCCTTGGCTTTCCCCGGCGCGACGTCTCCTCCTCCTCCTCCTCCCTGTCTCGCCCATTTGCATATTAATTGCTTGGTAATTTCAAAGAAGCCTTTGAGCCGCGGCGGAGAACAAAGGAATGGCGGCGGAAGGAGGAGGAGGAGGAGGGAGGACGTCGTCGACGGCGCAAGATAAGAAGACGGAGGAGCTCTCTCAAGGGGGGAAGGAGAAAAAGCGGCTGTGTCAATAAGTCGATGAGAGAAGGGGAGGACAATGATGCACTCTGGAGTCATATGATGAGAAGAAAGTAATGAGAGACGCATTAAAAACCAATTCTATCTGCGAAAATGTCGTGTCTCTTCTTTCTCATATTGTAATATTGATTGCTGTTTAATCTCGAGAGAAGGGGGAGAATGGAAGTCGGTAGTTGATACCCTTTCCCACTTCTTTTCCGCCTCCAGCTGAAAAAGTCTTGGCGTGGCATTTCAATATTCGTGAGCGATCCATTCCTCCCTCCCAGCAGAACGAGGTAACTCGTCATCCACATGAGAGTTTCCGAATTCCCACAGGGGAAAGAATTCCTTTCTTCCGAACCAATTTCTCCGGGGGCGATCGGGTTCTTGAGTCAGTCAGTCACTCTCCGCCTGCATATTGGGAATTGCGTTCACCCAAGGTACATGAGGGGCCGGATTAATGTGGGGCGCCACATGAGAAATGGTCTGAAAAACTCTCTAGCGTCAACTCAAAAACAGCATCCTCCCCCTTCTCAAGGGTTAAAACCCCTGCGGTGAGCGAGAGGGAGCGACGCCGCATACATATGCTGATTGACAGGTTGGAGGAAGGGAAAGTTTGAATTTTAGGTAAAAGCCGCCGCCGGGGTCGCGCGTATAGAGGAGAAGAAGCGGAAAGCGACCCGAGACGAACGAACACCGCACGTCGTCTGGCAGTCAAATTATGCTCGCGTGACAGAAGGGGGAAACAGACAAGCCGCGAAACCAAGAGAAGAAGGAGGAGGAGGCTTTTCATCAATCACAAAAATGCCAGAGCGGCGGGCGGGGGTGCGGAGAAGGAAGAAAGGGGTCGCCCTTTCTAGCCAATTTCCTGCATGAGACACTCCCTTGGTATAATTCGGCGTGAAAGCGTCTCAGACGAACGAACATGCATTTCTCCTTCTATTTCCCCTTTCTCGAATTTTCCTCCCTTTCCCCTCCCCAACAAGAGTCATTCCCATCCCATGCCGCCGCCGACACCGCAAGAGGTGGGAAGCAAAGGAGGGTTTCAAGAGGAAAGGGAAAGGGGATAGAAGGAGGCGCGTCTTCGTCTCCCCGTTTCCCTCTCCTGCAAAAGCCCTCTGGCCATTTCCCCGACCCACTCCAACGGTGTCCTCATCTACCCCCTTTCTCTTCACCCCCCCTAATGGAGCGTCCTCCCTCTCCGCCCATGACTCTGTGACCAAATTAGCTTATAAGGTGGGATGGAAAAAGGAGGAAGGGGAAGAGGTGGTGGTGGTACGCACTTACGAGTGTCTCTCTGTCTTCTGTCCCTTCCTGACAAAGAGACACCGACCGACCGAGATGGAGATAGCGGAGGAGAGTTGGCCTCTCTCCTCCTCCTCTTTCCCCCACCCTCTTCTCCGTTTTCCCCTCTTGGGGTGGGGAAAGGAAGAGGAGGAGGAGGATGGGGTTTTTGAAGTGCCCCGGAGCGGGTGCTGCAGTAAGGAGGGAGAGGTGGGGTGGGGGGTAGAGGAGAAATAACACCTTTAGTGTAGGTCCCCAAACACCATTAATATTGGAAGGAACAAGGGGTAGAACAACCAAAAGGAGAAGGAGGAAAAGGAGGAAAAGGATGGGATGGCTTCCGTCTTCTTCCTCTCCCCTTACTCGATTGTCGGTGGGAGGAGTGGGGCCCACTGGGACCAAGAAAAGAGCAGAAACCTTTTCTTCTTCCAATTACCACGTACAAGGTTTTTTAAGGTTTGAACAAACAAACAAAATGAGAAAAGGTGCATTCTATATTTATTTCCTAAAATTGAGCTGACCATTTGATTTCAAGAGGACAGAATGAAGGGAAAGGAAATAGGGGGCATTCCAGACAAAGGGTCGAGTTGCACTTAACCAGTGTAGCAGAGAGGAGGAGGGGAGGAAAATCAAGGAGCGGTGATCCCTGATGGCACCCTACTCTTTCTTGGAGACTTTCACTCCAACGCAAACCACGGGGGAAAGAAAGGGGGCTTCTTGAACGAGGAGGAGATGAGACGGCGTTTTTTGTCCCATGAAAGAAAAGCTGAAGAAAGGCCAACAAACTTGCATTTATGCATTGCGTGACCTGGAGCAAGCACATCTTTGAAAAAGTATTGGAACTCACGCTGCATTTTTTGCGTGCGGTATTGCAGCTGTCATGGGTATTAGAATGCACCCGCGACACACGTGGGCGAGCAACGGTTTTTTTGGAGGTGCCAGGGGGGGATACAGTAAAAAAGGGTTCGTACGTTATTAAATAAGGGTAGACCGTCAGGGGGGGGTGGGAATCCCCCCCCCCTTGCCCATGTGTGCTGCTGCCTCTTCTTTTGAACTGATGAGCCGTTTTGATTGTGTGAACTCTCTGTCTTTCCTTCTCCTCAGGCGAAGTGGAGCGAAAGACAGAAAGCAAGCAACTGAAGCAAGCTGCCATCGAAAGACGGGCGGACGAACGGGGCGCACCTGCACGCCAGATTGCGGACGGCTCTCTGCCCTCGCCTCCACTCCAGCCACGCCGTGAAGGACAACCTCATCGCGGAGCTTGAGGACAAGGTCACAAGGACGCCTGGGACATATAGCAACAAGGAGGACACACCTCGGTAAAACCAGAGAGGGACACCGACGCTCAAGTGACGTGAGAGTGTAAAGGGAGGGGTTGGAAATGAGGGAGAGGTCACATCTTCGGGGTCATTTATTTGTTTTTGGCCTTCTTGTGGTTGTTTGAGGGTCTCCTGGGGCTCCTGGGCAGGCTGGGGGTGGAGCTGAAGGAGCGGTCAAAGTCCTGGTAGAAGTCGGTGTCGCTGCTGCTTAAAAAGTCCTTGCCCTTCTTCTCCTTCTTCTTAGTCTCGGGGGACTCTGGCGGCGACGCGGGCTTCTTCTCAGGGCTCAAGGGTCTCTTGGCGGGACTCGCCGCTTTCTTGTCGGCCTTCTTGGCGGACTTGGCCTTCTCGGAGGTGACGGATTTCTTTCTGGGCATCACGGGTGTGATCGTCTCCGCCTTGGCGTCCTTGGCTTTGGTATCCTTGGCCTTGGCCTCCTTGGCCTTGGCCTCCTTGGCCTTGGCCTCCTTGGCCTTATCTTCCTTAGGATTGTCCTCTTTGGCCTTGGCTTCTTTGACTTTTGTCTCCTTGTGTTTGTCGTCTTTAGCCTTTGCCTCCTTGTGTTTGTCATCTTTGTCCTTTGCCTCTTTGTCCTTCTTTGCCTTTGCGCTTGCCGCCTCCGTCTTTGGCGTCTTGTCCCCTTTTTTGATGAGGGTGCTGCTCCGGGTGACTCTCTTAGGCGGCGGATCCACCTGGAAGAGTGCGGAGAGGTCTTCCTCCTCCTTGTGCACGCTGGGCAACTCTCTCTTCTTCTTCTTCTTCTTGTCGGCCTTTTCCTTGGCCCTTTTGGCATCTCCTGCCAGCATGCGCTCCACAACCTTTTTCTCCACGGCCTTCTCCACCTTGGCTTTGTCGCTCTCCTGTGTGTCGCTGGCGGGGCTCTCGTAGGGTGTTGGCGAGGCGGAGGAGGACTCGGGGATTTCCTCGTAGGTGTGATCGCTGGACTCGACTTTTTGCTTCCCCTTGGTCATGAGAGACGAGGTGAGCGCCGTCTGCTGCTCCAGGGTGGTTGGCATCGTGGTGGTGGTCCGGGTCGTCTTGCTCTTGTTCCTTGTCAAGGCTGGCAGGTCTGGGGAGAGCGACGGAGTGGTGAGCTCATCGAATTCCTCCGTCTTTGTCCCCTTGTCGGCCACCTTGATCTTGCTGCCCACCAAGCCTTCTTCTTTCAACAGTTGCTTCAACCTCTTCTTATTCGTATATCGTATGAAGTACCAGTTGAGGATGAGGAAGACGACGTTGACAAGAAAGATGACGGAAAGTATCACGGCAAACCGCTCCCAGAAAGGGTCTTCCGGTGGAGTTCCACGCGCGTCCTCTTCAATTACGGGAGCATCTTTCGGCGACATGCTGCTTTGCTTCTCAAATTAAATGTACTAACATCATGCTTCTTTCCCTCATATTATGTTTATCGTTTTTCAAATTATTATTTTTTTGCAATCAGGAAAATTTATTTATTAGCGGTCAATGATGGTGCTTTACAATATTATAGTCGAGAAGAGTCGACTTTCGTAGCTGACGTACGACAGTTAACAGTTGTGATTGTGACCTACTTCCCCGACACGTGCGATTGTTTGTTCGTATCTTACAGAAAAAAAGTTCAGTGTATTAGTAGCAAAATTCAGTATGCTGAAAGCAAGATAGCAACAAGCTTGTTGAGGTTCCTATATATATTGTTTGTGATGGCTTACCACCCAAAATAACAAAAGAACCCCTAAACTAAAATTATAATTTTAATTATTTTTTCCAAGCGAACGCTTCAAAAACATTGCAACAGATATTAGAACTCTTGTATCCTCATTTATAGGTCACCCTTCAAAAGGAATAGTGACTCACCTGAGCTGCAGGAGGGCCTCCTCTTCCTCCGCATGTGGCCGCGGGCCTTGACGCCTCCACAGCCATGAAGCGAGGGGGGAAGTCAGACGAGGGCGGTCCGCCCGACAGCCGAGAGGAGGAGAACCTGCCCATATCGCCCCCACACATGGACTTGACAGCCCCCGCCGTGGGCCTGCAGGAACAGGGTCAAGCGCCCGGGACGGCGACGCCACCTGGGCATCCCGGCGTCGGCGGCGTGCCCAGACTGGGCCCGGGCCAGGAGTGGCGCGAGTACGCCAGCGGCGGGGGCGCCACCTTCCTGGCCATCGTGTTCACCTTCCCGCTGAACAAGGCCATGTTCCGACAGCAGGTGCACAACATCTCCCCGGTGGAGGCGGTGCGGCAGATGCTGCGCGAGGGCGTGCGGCACGTCTACCGCGGACTCCCCTCCCCGCTCACCATGAAGACGCTCAGCCACTCGGTCATGTTCGGCAGCTACACGCAGTACTCCAGGCTGCTCTACCAGAACTTCCACCCCGCCCTCAGCAAGTACCAGTGCAAGCTCATCGGGGCGTCGCTGGCGGGGGCGTCGGAAGCGACGCTCATGCCGCTGGAGAGGGTGCAGGTAATTGAAAATGCATTCCACTTTTTGAAATATTTGTGCCAAAAAGCAACATCTTATTTGCTGGATTTACCTTTCGTCTCCTTCCAATGCTAGGTTTTGATGCAGGACGCGAAGTACAACCGCGAGTTCCGCAACACCCCTCACGCGCTATGGGCGCTGCGCCGGCACGGTCCGCAGGAGTACTACCGCGGCGTCAGCGCTATCCTGCTCCGGAACTGCCTGGGCAACATGGTCTTCTTCACCCAGCGCGAGCGCCTAAAGTCCTCCCTGCCGGACTCTTGGCGCGCCGCCGGGTCCTACCGCCGGCACTTTGCCGACTTCTTCGGCGGCGCCTGCCTGGGCGCCCTCATCTCCACCGTGTTCTACCCGGTGAACGTGGCCAAGGCGCACATGCAGCTCAAGATCGGCGGCTCCTTCGAGCGGCTCTCCACCACCTTCCTCTGGCTGCTGCGGGAGCGCGGCTGGCGGGGCATCTTCCGCGGGGTGCACACCAACTACACGCGATCCTTCCTCTCCTGGGGCATCGTCAACCTCGCCTACGAGAACATACTGCATCACCTGCAGGTCTACTGGTGACCAAGGGCGAACTATCCGGCGGAAAAAGACACTTTCCTTCCGGTTTGCCCGTCCTGCCCTTCCCCAACACCCGCCAAAAGTCCGCCGCGCGCCGCTCCCGGTAGCGATCTGATCGTCGTAGCCGGTGCCGCCCCGGCCGCCTTAGTCCATCATACCTTCTGAGCAAAGAGAGAGACTGTCGTCGAGCGTCGTGCAGCAGTGCATTATGACCTGAAAGAGCCGCCGTCGAAAAAAACAGCAAAGTAGCGAGGAAAATATGTAGCAGAAAAAGAGTTTTTTTCCACAAGTATACTGATAACACACTTCTTTGTTTTTTCGTGCCTGATTGTCAGCCTGAACTCCCAAAGAGGAACAAAATGAAATGGGTTGTCCGACCTGATGAAAAACCTGACATGACACAAACAAGAACCGCAACAACGCGTCACTTCGTCTGGTCGTCTGTTGCTTTGACTGAAAGCAGTCGGATATAATAGGCTCTGAATTAGAGCCGCTGGCTACTGGCAGTGTGACTGCCTTCCTAGATAATTTTTGCACATTTTAGACAAGTGTGCAGCCACAGTACGGTATGTTCTTATTACCTCCTCTCCACTGAGATATGCTAGCGAAAAACAAGTAGCAGCGACGACGTAAAAAATCAAGACTAAAATGAACCGTTTGTATCCTGTATTCCTGAGAACTGACAAAAAATTGTTTTTGATGGAGGGGAGTATGAGGTTGGGGACAAAAAAGGACTATAAGCCACCCCCCTACGGGGGTTCACATACTTTTTTCAAAGTTGGTGGGGGGGAGGCTTGTTAGTGACGCAGTTTTCCTCACTTATCTTTTCATTAGCAGCATCTTCCTTTCTCTTTGCTTCTTCGTTTCTTTTCGTCCAGCGAGTTCACTTTACTAAAGGTTTTTTTCTTTATTGGGGACTTGTCTGCTGTGGGTTGACTTGATGGTGTTTTCTAGTCCCGCCGCGATGTCGAACATAAAAAAGTCACTTTTAGCCCTCAATTAGCATCAAATTCATCTATTCTTTTCGATATCCCCCTTCTTTTCGTCGTGTGTGTATGAAATAATAGCAGCGGTAGTTTTAGTAATAGACTGATGAATCAATTTGACATGGTTTCTCTCTTCTTCGCAACTGGCAAAAAAACCCTTTTTCCCTTCCCTATTTTCCTTCTTTATAGACCGAGATTTTGGGTTCTTTCTTCTTCGCCCTTGTCCCCCCTGTTCTTCAGTCTGAGGGCCTCTTTTCGCTGAACTTCTTTGTGAACTCCTCCGCGTTCTTCATGAACTTCTTCCGGTCCTTCATGTACTCCTCCGCCAGGTCGCCCCGGAGAGGGTGGTCCGGCTCAGGCTCGTTTATCAGGGAGACCAGGGCCTGGATCACCTGCAAGCGAAGAAGAACCGCGAATAACAAAATAGAGCGAAGTTGCTTTACTGTTAGAGTTGGGTGGGTGGGTGTATCGATTTGCGGTGATAAAACGGAGAAAAGTTGCCTACTGAACAGTATGACTCAGAGCGGGGCGGGAGGGACGCCCCATTTTTCCCACCGCCATTTTCTACACAATGCACGATCGACGATTGGTATACTGTATTACCTGGTCCGTCTTTGTGGCTGGCTTCCAGTTCTCTGCTGCGACGATGGGCAGGCACACCTGGCCCTTCTCGTCCACGTTGGGGTGGTAGATGCGGGTCTTGAAGGAGATCTTGGGCGGCTTGAAGGGGTACTCGGCCGGGAACTGGATGTCGATCCTGAAGGCGCCCTTGGAGTAGGGAGCCGTGTCAGGCACAAGGAGGCCCTGCCACTGGAGGATGTTCTGCTCGTCAACCTGAAATGGAAAGATTAGTTTGGGGGAACTTTTAGTTGCATTTTGTTCCTTGCCTGTATGTCTCTGAATGTCTTCAGCCCTGCCGTGCGGAGATCGGCCAGCTCCTTCTGGAGGCGGCGGGTGGCGGCCATGATGGGGAGGGGGCTGTCAATGAAACGACAAATATGTTTGTATGCTACATGTAGGGCTAGTTTTATTTCCTCACCTAGGATTCACCGGGGGAAGTGGAGTGTATCACAGACGTTTGAGGGGCCGGGGAAGGGGGCGCCCGAGGGTGGAACCGTTGCCGGGGGCAAGGGGGTC